>Ga0315334_10000382_pt1 | contig 27362 bp, 23 predicted proteins | sample M150034915metaG_FD_205555 | JGI IMG/M metagenome (GOLD analysis project Ga0315334, IMG submission 205555) | Ammonia-oxidizing marine archaeal communities from Monterey Bay, California, United States - M1 500m 34915 | ecosystem: Environmental > Aquatic > Marine > Intertidal zone | place: USA... | reverse complement strand
GCATAATTAAAAAAGGCCTCGGAAATGAGGCTGTCACCACTTGTGTTTTTGTATATCTTATACAGAGAATCTTCCTGCTGTCCGAAAGAGGATTGCGGGAAAAGAAAAAGTAATGCCGAGATTAGAAGAAACTGTTTCACTTCATTTTGATTAACTGTTGAAAGATAACGAATCTGACGGATTGCTTAAGCAAAAACTGAAATTTCATCTAAGTTGCATTATTTGTTAGCTCTATGTACATCGTCGTTGAAATAACTAAAGGCAACATCACTACCCAAAGAAACCATAATTCAATATTGAGATCATCAATTAGTCAGCTCAATAGATCCATTTAGCAAATTTTCAAATTTTGAATTTGATTCTAAATATGGCATATCAATAACTCTTTGGCCTTCTTTATTAATTGCATTATAACCAGTTCTTATATAACATTCCGCACCATTTATATTTGCCTCAATTCCATTTTTATCCACCACAAAAAACAGGGTGTCGTTGTCAAAAATGATCTGTGTTCTTCCGCGTTCAAGTTTTTTATACTCTAAAATACCGGGACGAACTTTCTGATAATCTCTAAAGAGCCGAAATATTTTCTTTTCTTTATCTTGTTTCGAATCATACAAGCATAAAATACGATCCCCTCTTTTTATTGTCATTGCAAAGTCGTTACTATTAAATAAAATATTTTCGTTTGCGTATAGGTTCGTATAACGTGAGTATTGAACGACTGTAAATAATATCAAGAGCACTGTAAGGGATAAAACAGGAAGTCCTTCTTCCAATTTATATACCACAGCTAATATTCCCGCTCCATATAATAAAGTCACCAACGCAAAAGATGGGGTAAAACCTAAAGATACCGACCCGGGAAGACTGTCAATGAATTGAACAAAAAACAACATTGCCGACAAACATACTGCAAGTAAAACACCTACAATTTTACCTGCAAGAGGCCACCATTGGACAGTAAAAAGAAGCATTCCAATACCTAAAACCAATCCTGCAAACAGCATCATCCCAATATTTGTCACGGCAAAATAATTTGGAAACTGATGAAAATAATATAATGTAAAAGGTACCGTAAAGAGTTGGGCTGCAATTCCAACGGCCGTTCCTTCCCATATTTTTTTTAACCATTTATTTCTAATAAAAAATATTCTTGACAAAGGTTTATAGACAGTCAAAATACCCACCATTGCAAGATAAGACAATTGAAATCCAATATTGTAAATTAGCAAAGGATCGACAACAAGCATTACAAAAGCAGAGAAAAAAAGAATGTTAATTGAATTTGTTTTTTTTCCTGTTATCATACCAATCGCTAACAATGAAAACATGAAGCTTGCCCTTAAAACCGAAGGTGAAAACCCAGTTACACCAGCATAAATCCAAATAATGACAACCGAAGTAATCAAGGCTGATTTCTTGGAGAACAATTTTGGAAACCTTCCAAATACAAAAATCAGTATATACAGTACAATACCAATGTGTAAACCCGAAACCGCAAGAACATGCATTGCTCCGGCATTACTAAAGCTACTTCGAATCTCTGCTGATAACATGTCTTTATCACCAAGGATTAGAGCCTTAGCCAAGCTGGCATTTTCAGCCGATAAATGTTGTTCGAGTATTTCTGAGAGTGTTGTCTGGATATCAGAAAACAATGTCTGAATCATCGGGGGGTCAATGTGCCCAATAATTTGATAATCATCGTTTGTCGCAAACCCAACGCGAAATATGTTCTTGCCATTCCAAAATGATTTAGCATCAAACTCGCCTGGATTATTTTTGTTTTTAATAATGTTAAGGTCGCTGTGGATCAGTAATTGATCTCCTTTTTGAATTGACTTCTCTTTTAGAAATAATAAGACCCTTTCTTTGTGAATTGTATAGGAATTTGAGTCCACTTGCGAAAAAATACTGCATATCGCCTTTCTCCATTCTCGATTCGGACCGTTAATTTCATCCACATGGATCATATAACTCAAAGAGCCAGTGCTACCTTCAGAGCTGGGTAAATCATTAATTGATCGATTATTTGTTAGCAAAACCCCACCCAGGAAAAAAAATGAAACAAATATAAGTCCGCTAAAAATCTGTGATCGTCCTTTGCCCCAGGAAGCAAGAATAATTGCAGAAATAATTGCAGAAAACAACAAAACCAAAATAAGCCATAATTCGATATTGAGAATATCCTCTAATAGAATCCCCATTATCAGTAATGAAGTTAGATACACAAATGGCCGGGAATAAAATTCAAATTGCAGCAATAGGATGGTTTGGCAAGTGATTCATTGGCACTTACGCTATCTAAATGTAGTGAAAAAGATCATTTAACAGAATGGATTGCCCACAAATATGGCTGTAAACTTTAGATAAAAACTAACTTTTTTCGGGTATCATTAATTAATTGTATTCATTATCTTTGCTGTCTAATTTTATTGATACAAAATGATTAACATAACGCTTCCTGACGGTTCAGTGAAACAAGTTGAGAAAGGTACTTCAGCAATGGGTGTTGCCCTTAGCATCTCTGAAGGACTTGCACGAAACGTACTTTCGGCAAAGGTGAACGACGAAGTAATTGATGCAACGCGTCCCTTAAGTAATGACGCTACACTTCAATTGCTAACCTGGAACGACACTGAGGGTAAGGCGACAATGTGGCATTCATCTGCTCATTTAATGGCCGAAGCGATTGAGTTTTTCTACCCCGGAGTAAAGCTGGCAATAGGACCTCCGATAAAAAACGGTTTCTACTACGATGTGGATTTCATGGACTACTCCCTTTCGGATAAAGATCTGGAAAAGATCGAGCAAAAAATGAAAGAGCTGGCCAAACAAAAAAACACCTTTATCCGAAAGGATATTTCCAAAGCAGATGCAATAGCTTATTTCAAAGAAAAAGACGACGAATACAAGCTGGAGCTATTGGACGATTTAGAAGATGGAACCATTACGTTCTATTCACAAGGAAATTTTACCGATCTGTGTCGTGGACCACATATACCACATACGGGTGCCATTAAAGCGATAAAATTGACATCTATTGCAGGAGCATACTGGAGAGGTGACGAAAAAAGAAAGCAATTGACCCGTATTTATGGGATCACTTTTCCAAAAAATGCTGAATTAACGGATTATCTGGAAAAAGTGGAGATGGCCAAGGCCAGAGACCACAGAAAACTCGGGAAAGAGCTGGAGCTGTTTACTTTTTCACAGCGTGTTGGTCAGGGATTGCCCTTGTGGTTACCAAAAGGTGCTGCACTTCGGGAACGACTGGAGAACTTCCTTAAGAAGGCGCAAAAGGCAGGTGGTTACGATCAGGTAATTACACCACACATTGGTAGTAAGGAGCTGTATGTTTGTTCCGGGCATTACGAAAAATACGGGACTGATTCATTTCAACCGATCAAATCTCCTGATGAAGAAGAAGAATTCTTATTGAAACCCATGAATTGTCCGCATCATTGTGAAATTTATAAATCAAAACCGCATTCTTATAAAGACCTGCCCATTCGCTATGCGGAGTTTGGCACCGTTTACAGATATGAGCAATCAGGCGAGTTACACGGTTTAACCAGAGTGAGAGCATTTACGCAGGATGATGCACACATCTTTTGCACAACCGATCAGGTCAAAAATGAATTTGTCAAAGTCATTGACCTGGTACTCTACATATTTAAGACATTGAATTTTGAGAACTTCAAAGCCCAAATTTCGTTACGTGATCCTGACGATTCGGAAAAGTACATTGGAAGTGATGAAAACTGGGTGAAAGCAGAAAAAGCAATTATAGAGGCAACCGCTGAACGAGAATTGAATACCACTATAGAATATGGCGAGGCCGCCTTTTACGGACCAAAGCTCGATTTTATGGTCGAAGATGCACTTGGTAGAGAATGGCAACTTGGAACAATACAGGTGGATTATAATCTTCCGGAACGATTTGAGCTTGAATATACAGGGGCTGACAATCAAAAACACAGACCGGTAATGATCCATAGAGCACCTTTCGGATCTATGGAAAGGTTCGTTGCAGTTCTCCTCGAACATTGTGCTGGTGACTTTCCATTATGGTTAGCAACAGATCAAATTGCAATTTTACCGATTAGTGACAAATACAACGAATACGCTGAAAATCTTTTGGATTTGCTAAATAATTACGATATTCGCGGATTCGTTGATGATCGCAACGAAAAGATAGGTAAGAAAATACGTGAATCGGAGCTGGGAAAAATACCATTCATGCTTATTATCGGAGAAAAGGAAGCGGATAGCAACTCGATTTCTGTAAGGCAGCGCGGACAAGGGGATAAAGGCAGTATGAGCGTAGAGGATTTTGCTAAATTGATGCATGCAACAATTGAAGAGGAATTGGCAGTAAATACTAAATAATTGAATGAGAAGACCAAATAACAGAAGAAAGTTTGTAAGAAGAGAAGAGGCGGAAAAGCATAAGATTAATGATAAAATAATCGCCCGTCAGATACGCTTGGTTAGAGAAGGACAAGAGCCGATAGTTATGGCAACTTCAGAAGCAATAAAACTCGCAGACGAACTGGAATTGGATTTGGTTGAAATTTCTCCAAAAGCAGATCCACCGGTTGCCAAGATTTTGGATTATCGTAAATTCTTGTACAACCAAAAAAAGAGAGACAAAGAACAAAAAGCAAAGCAGAGCAAAGTTGTGCTAAAGGAAATCAGATTTGGTCCGAATACGGACGATCATGATTTTGATTTCAAACTTGCACATGCTAAGAAGTTTTTAGCAGAAGGAAATAAAGTTAAAGCATTTGTATTCTTTAGAGGACGTACAATTGTTTTTAAGGAAAGAGGTGAGATCCTTTTATTGAAGCTGGCTCAGGAGCTCGCAGATTACGGAGTGATAGAGCAAATGCCGAAATTAGAAGGTAAGAGAATGATTATGATGATCAACTCGAAAAAGAAGTAAAATAAAGAGGATTCGTTCCTCGGAAAGAAGCTATAATAGAGGTAACTTAAAAAAAGAAGAGAGATGCCAAAAATGAAAACTAAATCCAGTGCAAAGAAGAGATTCAAAGTCACTGGAAGCGGTAAAATTAAAAGAAAGCACGCTTTTAAGAGTCATATCTTGACAAAGAAGACCAAAAAGCAAAAGCGAAACTTAACACACTCTGGATTGGTTCATAAAGCTGATGAAGGAAGTATTAAGCAACAATTGTGCATGAAATAGTCATGCACAGGTTTATTAAATGTTAACCAAGTAACGAGTAACTAAGACATCTGAAACATTGATGCACTCCTTATTAAAAACGTAAAAATTATGCCAAGATCGGTAAATCATGTAGCTTCAAAAGCGCGTCGTAAGAACGTAATGAAGCACGCCAAAGGATACTTTGGAAGAAGAAAAAATGTCTGGACTGTTGCAAAGAATGCAGTGGAAAAAGGAATGCTTTACGCATACACCGGACGAAAACAAAAGAAAAGAAATTTTCGTTCCTTGTGGATCATGCGTATTAACGCAGGTGCACGAAACCACGGAATGAGCTATTCTCAATTCATGGGACTTGTAAACAAAAGTGATCTGGAACTGAACCGTAAAGTTCTCGCAGATCTTGCGATGAACCATCCGGAAGCTTTCAAAGCTGTTGTGGACAAGGTCAAAAAATAAATTACACAAACTCTTTATAGCAAAACGCCCGTCTCTCGACGGGCGTTTTTTGTTAGGATGAGGAACATATCCAATAGTATTTGCTCTAAAACATAATGCTACAAAATAACAATACGTTTTGTTGTACTGCCATCACCCGAAATTACCGTAACAAAAAATATTCCGTGGCCATTTTCTACTTGAATATCAATATAGTTGTGGTTAAACACTTTCGTAACGGGTACCATTCTACCAGAAGCGTCCGTTATAAGTACAGCAACATCCATGGCATTGTCCAGCTCTATTCTAAATCTCCCATCGGAAGGATTCGGATGGACACTAAATTCAGTGTTTGAGATATTCTCCATTCCGAGCACCACTTCTTGGCAACCATAATTTTGAGCGTCAAAAAATGTTTGAACAGAGGCTGCGTTCAGCTTCAGATCACTAATACTTCCCAATACCGAATCTCTGCCATATACAACAGCAAAATCATAACACACTTTATCCCCGGGCGCCAAAGCAACGCCAGGTAGGTTCATGAGCATCCTTCTGTCCCCAGGTGGGTTTGCGCTACCCATAAAGTCATTGGAAGCTTCAGACCACTGTGCTTGATCCAAAGGATCACCTCCAAATAAATAATTTGTTGGTGCACTTGTTGCGCCTGTGCTTCCCGGGTAGCCTGTTCCTCCATAGACCCAAGGGATTCCGTCAGCCCATGAGTTATGCATGAAATTCCAGTACTGAGTTGCATCTGTAGGATCGGCCAAAGGAAAACCTCCGCCATTTGTAAAATATCCTGCACCAGCGATTAGGTGCGATAAAGAAGTTATCCCGATCGCCGGCGGATTCGCCCCGTATCCGATTACACCACCATTTGTTTCATCATCAGCATCTCCATTGTAGGTATATATTGTATTCAAAACGGAATCGCATCCGTAATAATCATCACTGTAATTACCCAGATCTCCGTCTGCGAAAAAAGAGCTTCGAAAATCACTATACGTATCTGCTCCGCGATTATAAACTCGGGCATTAACAAATGTGGTATTGTTCAAGTAATCAGTGGTTGAAAATTGATAGAGCATTAAATGGACCTCGATACCCAGGGCTGTGGTCCCCGTACCTGTATGAGGTGCGGCAGCATCGTTCATAATCACATAAACAGCTCTGTCTCCGCGAATATTGGGGTAGTCGCCCAAAGATGGTTCATAAATGTTATTGGCGTTTACATCCACGTACGGTGCTAATTGCAATGCTACACCGATGCTTGCATCTCCATTTCCCGGCCAATTCAAAATGTTCGCTGGTACCACATAACCCGGTTGGTTCCAATTAGCAATATAATCGTTCACTTGTAATTTAGTTACAGACCATATCGAGGTTTGGTAATCATTTATGTAGGATGCAGAAGTATATTCTCCCGGATTTGCTATTGGTCCAGCGACAATATCTTCGCCCAGATTATATCGCGAAGCACATGTTCTTAATTCACCGCTATTATTTTCTCCGGCAAACCAAAACCCTGCTGCATATATTGTTTTTAGATTGGACCCTTTTGGTATTTCATAGCCACCATTATTAATTGTTGGGCGGTTGAATAGAATTCCTCCATCCGTAACCGTGGCAGAAACATTATTTTGATCAAGGTTGAATTGGCTGAATTGTGCAAGAGAATAAAGTGATACTGTAATACTGAATAAGAGAGTAGTTGTTTTTTTCATAGTTATGTTTTTTCTGAATAAATCTAACAACACCATCCCACTAAAAGAATTTGAATTTTCCAATAATTTGTTCCATTTATAGCAGTCCAAATTAGTTTAATTCTTGTTCAACATCAGGTTTAGGCACTTTAATCAGTCATCCAGGTAGATTAGAATTTAAATTCTATCAACAACTATACCATTCTATGCTACATTTATTCCATCGATTCATTGAAATAAATATGGAATACTATCCTTTAGAATAAAAAAAGGGACAGCTTTCACCGTCCCTTTTCTGTGCGTATCACAAACACTCAGCCACAATAGTGGCTTTCGTTTACTTTATTTTTCCTTGCTCGTTTCCTCTTCTTCTACTTCTTCGAAATCAACATCGGTCACTTCATCTTCAGGATTGCCTGTTTCGGTCGCTTCGGCACCTGCTTCAGCACCCTCTCCTGCTGCATTCGCAGCCTCATACATTTCCTGAGAAGCAGCCTGGAAAACCTCATTTAGTTTTTCCATTGCAGGATCTAAATTCTCCATGTTTTTTGCTTCGAATTCTTTTTTCAATTCGGCCAAAGCATCTTCAATTGGTTGTTTTTTATCCTCAGAGATCTTATCTCCGTATTCTTTCAACTGACGCTCGGTCTGGAAGATCAAAGAATCGGCTTTGTTTATCAGCTCCACTTCTTCTTTTTTCTTCTTGTCCGCATCTGCATTTGCTTCTGCTTCTGCTTTCATTTTCTCGATCTCCTCATCGGATAACCCGGAAGATGCTTCGATCTTTATCGATTGCTCTTTACCCGTACCCTTATCTTTTGCCGAAATGTTCATAATTCCGTTCGCATCAATATCGAAGGTTACCTCTATCTGAGGAACACCTCTCTGTGCAGCTGGAATATCGGTCAACTGGAATCTTCCGAGTGTTTTATTGTCGGCCGACATGGATCGTTCTCCTTGCAATACATGAATATCTACAGAAGGCTGATTGTCGGAAGCCGTTGAAAATGTTTCTGATTTGTTGGTAGGGATCGTTGTATTCGCATCTATAAGCTTTGTAAATACACCTCCCATTGTCTCAATACCAAGCGATAATGGAATGACATCGAGTAAAAGAACATCCTTCACTTCTCCTGTAAGAACTCCACCCTGAATAGCTGCTCCAACAGCAACAACCTCATCCGGGTTAACCCCTTTAGAAGCTTCTTTTCCAAAAAAGTTCTTTACTGCATCCTGGATCACCGGAATTCTGGTAGACCCACCAACCAAGATCACTTCATTAATATCACTTGTTGACAGACCTGCATTTTTCAATGCAGAACGACAAGGTGCAATGGTTCTTTCCACAATTTTAGCGATCAATTGCTCGAATTTGGATCTCTGTAATGTTCGTACCAGGTGTTTTGGAACACCATCTACGGGCATTATATACGGTAAATTAATTTCGGTTGAAGTAGAGGATGAAAGCTCAATTTTTGCTTTCTCAGCAGCCTCTTTCAATCGTTGTAATGCCATTGGATCTTTTCGCAAGTCGAGGCCTTCGTCTTTTTTGAATTCATCGGCCAACCAGCTAATTATTTCCTCATCAACATCATCACCACCTAAATGTGTATCTCCATCCGTAGAAAGCACTTCAAATACTCCATCTCCTAATTCAAGGATTGAAACATCGTGTGTACCGCCACCAAAATCAAATACAACAATTTTTTGATCAATGCCTTTTTTATCCAGTCCATAAGCCAATGCTGCTGCTGTAGGCTCATTAATAATTCGTTTTATTGTAAGTCCTGCCACTTCGCCAGCCTCCTTTGTTGCCTGACGTTGAGAATCATTAAAATACGCGGGAACTGTAACAACAGCATCCGTTACTTCCTGACCTAAGTAATCTTCAGCAGTTTTCTTCATTTTCTGAAGAATCATAGCAGAAATTTCCTGAGGTGAATATTTTCTATCATCGATAACAACACGAGGCGTATTGTTGTCTCCTTTAACAACCTTATAAGGCATCCGTCCAATTTCTTTTTTTACTTCATCGAAGCTCGACCCCATGAATCGTTTTATCGAAGATATTGTTTTGGTTGGATTTGTAATAGCTTGACGCTTCGCTGGGTCACCAACTTTACGTTCACCTCCCTCAACAAATGCCACAACAGAAGGTGTTGTTCTTTTTCCTTCTGAGTTCGCAATAACCACCGGCTCACTTCCTTCCATTACTGAAACACATGAGTTCGTGGTTCCTAAGTCTATTCCTATTATTTTTCCCATGACTATTATTTACTATTTTTCTGTTTTTAACTGTTTAGTTCCATTCAATCTTTATGCCATTGCATTTTTAGCTATTTTTCTATGACAAATCTGTCATTTCAGCATAAAATATGGGGGTTCCGCGTGTCGATTTGACAGTCAAAATGTCAGACTCCTTGAAATTAATCCATTGTTTTGTGCGAATTAGCACTCATTTCCAGCAGTTGTTCGTATTGTTCCGGGCTAAGATCATTATGGTAATACCCAATTGGATTCACCTTTGTGCCGTTCTTTACTACTTCATAATGTAAATGAGGCCCTGTAGACTGGCCTGTAGAGCCTATTAATCCAATTAATTCGCCTCTTTTTATTTTCTGCCCACCTTTCACTTTAAAAGCACTCAAATGCGCATAACGTGTTTTGTATCCAAAACCATGGTTTATAACAATACTTTTGCCATATCCCCATCGTTTATTCTCAATAAGCTCTACCGTTCCATCTCCTGTTGCATACACCTTGGTGCCTTTATCTGCAGTAAAATCCATGCCTGTGTGCATGTGGCGGGTTTTGTAAATTGGGTGAAGCCTGTATCCAAAACCGGAGATTCTTCTTTTAAGGTCTGAATTGCGAACAGGCTGTATGGCCGGAATACATGCCAGCAGCTTTTCTTTATCCTTGGCCAGTAACAATAATTCTCTAAAAGACATACTCTGCGCATTCAAACGCTTCTCGAGCTTGTCCATTTGCGTGGACGTAGCAATTAGTAATTCCGAGTTAGACATTTTTGATAAGTAGCTGTACTTATCGCTACCCCCCGTCCCCATGGTTCGCAATTCTTCAGGGAATTCTTCTGCATAAAGAGCTGCCCTGTATAAATCCTCGTCTCTTCCTTGAATTACATCCAGAACTTCATTCGCTAATTTCATATCGTTCTGAAGCCGTTCTAATTCTTTAGCGTTGGCCTTCAATTCCGTTTGTAGTTGTTTTTCTCTGGGAGAATCAATCCTACGGGTAACAACAACGGCGATAAGTAACCCAAATGCAATACTAGGTGCTAGCCATAGAAATAAGCGAAGCACCCTTTTTCCAAGACTGATAGTAACCTCCTCATAAGAAAGCGACGCTGGATTATATTTATATTTCTGTTTAAGCAGACTGCAAAGCTATAAAGAATTTATATTAATAAATGTTAAAACACAATCCGATTAAAATTGTATATTCCATTCGGTATATTGCAACTACAAACTCAATGAAACTATTGCTCACCAGCTTGCTGTTTTTTATTGCCCTGGAGGTTTCTTCACAGTGCAATGGCTCTGTTGAATTATGCAACAAGAAATACAATGATGTCGCTTATTTGACAACACATAATTCATATAGCTCATCTGCTGCAGGCTTTACTTTTCCAAATCAAAATATAAGTATAACCGAGCAGCTAAACAGCGGTGTTCGAGGCTTCATGCTCGATGTATACGATTTGATGGGAACTCCTACGGTTTATCACGGCTCATTTGTTTTAGGGGCCGAACCGTTAAGTAACAGTCTTGGTATCTTTGAACAATTTTTAAATACCAATCCCAATGAAATTATAACGATTATTTTCGAATGCTATGTTACTGCAAATGATATTGAATCAGAAATAAACACAAGTGGGCTAAACAACTATCTTTTTGAAAAAATCCCCGGCATCGACTGGCCGACACTTCAGGAAATGATAGACAATAACCAAAGACTTATAATATTAACAGATAAGAACGATGCAGCGGTAAGTCAGGGTTGGTATCATTACGTTTGGGATCATGCCGTGGAAACTCATTTTTCTGTAAATGATCCGGCGGATTTCAACAATGAATTTAACAGAGGGGATTCGCTAAATGATCTGTTCATATTCAATCACTTTATAACAAATGCTGTGTTAGGTACAGGAAATGAAACAGCTTCCGCAATTGTAAATGAATACAATTTCCTAATGAATAGAATTAATGAAAATTATCTTACCACAAGTAAATTTCCCAATTTTATCACTTTAGACTTTATCGATCTTGGAGAGGGACTGAATGTTGTGAACACGTTGAATGCAAATATATTAAACACTCATGACCTGAATAATAATGCTACACTATTTTTAATACATCCGAACCCGGCAAGTGATTTTATTTCTATCTCACTCCCCAAAAATTCTGTTTGCTCATATGATATTGTTATATACAACCAATACGGGGGGAAAATCATAGGGTTTACAGATTATACACAAAAGCAACTGAAAATCAATACCACGAATTATAAGGATGGAATCTATTATTTAGGAATTGATGATGGGACGAGCGGAATGAAAATAACACAATTAGTTATCAATTAATTGGCAATGCATCCATAAAAACAAATAACTATTATCTTCGTAGAAATAATTATTTCTATGAAAGAATTTCTAAATAAAGTTTTTTACGGCAACACTATTCAAGATTGGGCCATCTCTTTTGGAATAATATTAGCAGCGCTAATAATTGGCAAAATACTTTATTGGGTCATTGGCAAATTTGTAAAGAAGGCAGCAGCTAAAACAAAATCCGGACTGGATGATCTGTTGGTAGACAAATTAGAGGAGCCCGTAGTTTATGGATTAATAATAATTGGATTTTATTGGGGATTTCAAAGATTGAGTTTTGGTGAGGGTATTGATAATTTCTTCAACCATGTCTTTATAATCATAATAGCACTAAATGTAACCTGGTTATTCGTACGCGTGGTGGATGCATTGATTGAAGAATATATAGTGCCTATCGTTTCAAGATCTGAAAGCGATCTGGACGATCAGCTTATGCCGGTTATTCGTAAAACTATTAAAGCAGCTATGTGGGCAATGGGTGTCATAATAGGTCTCAATAATGCTGGGTTTGATGTAGCGGCACTAATAGCCGGGCTTGGAATAGGCGGTCTTGCACTTGCATTAGCTGCTCAGGACACTGTTAAGAACATTTTTGGTGGACTTATGGTCTTTGTTGACAAACCCTTCAAAATTACCGATAGAATAAAAGTGAATGGATGGGATGGCACCGTTGAAGAAATTGGTGTTAGAAGCACAAGGATCAGAACTTTAGAAGGCCGATTAGTAACAATGCCCAACGGGCAATTCAGTGATAACGCCGTTGAAAACGTTACGTTAGAGCCATCGCGTAAAGTCGTGGTAAATTTAGGGCTGACCTATGAAACATCTCCCGACAATATGGAAAAAGCAATTCAGATGCTCAAAGATATTGCATCAGCCCATAACGGTATTGAGAAAAATGTTTTGGTTTCATTCAATACATGGGGCGATTTCGCAATGGGAATCTTGTTCATCTATTACATTAAAAGCCAAGGAGATATTTTAGAAGTACAGACTGAAATGAACATGCAAATTTTAAGGCAGTTCAATGAGGCTGGTCTCGAATTCGCGTATCCAACCCAAACAATATATAAGAAATAACCAAACAAGAAACACAGTCTTTAGATTACAAGAAAAGACTAAATTTGAGGAATACTTTTTCAGTGCACAACCAGACATTAGACATGACAACTTCCGAGATACGACAGGCATTTTTTGACTATTTTGAATCAAAGGGACATAAAATAGTACCTAGTGCACCAATGGTTGTCAAAGATGATCCAACTCTGATGTTTGTTAATGCCGGAATGAATCAGTTCAAAGATTACTTTTTGGGAAACAGTATTCCCAAGGACAGACGCGTAGCAAATTCGCAAAAATGCCTTCGCGTTTCGGGAAAACACAATGATCTGGAAGAAGTAGGTGTTGACACCTACCACCACACGATGTTCGAAATGCTTGGTAACTGGTCTTTTGGTGATTATTTCAAAGAAGAAGCAATTGAATGGGCCTGGGAATTATTAACTGAAATATATAAGATTCCTTCAGATTCCTTATACGTTACTGTTTTTGAGGGTGATGCTACTGATAATGTCTCTCCAGACACCGAAAGCATTGAGATATGGAAGAAATACATTTCAGAAGATCGAATTATTCTGGCTCCAAAAAAGGACAATTTCTGGGAAATGGGAGAAACTGGCCCGTGCGGACCATGTTCTGAAATTCATATTGATCTGCGATCCGTTTCGGAACAGAAAAAAACTCAAGGAAGCACGTTAATTAATAAAGATCATCCTCAGGTAATTGAAATATGGAACAATGTATTCGTTGAATTCAACAGAAAAGCGAATGGAACATTAGAAGAGTTACCGGAAAAACATGTTGATACAGGAATGGGATTGGAACGCCTTGCCATGGCGCTACAAGGAAAACAGTCGAATTACGATACAGATATATTCCAGGCGCTCATCCAACATATGGAGAAGATTTCAAAAATTAGCTACGGTGAAGAAAATGAAATTGACATTGCGCTTCGTGTTGTTACCGATCACATCAGAGCTATTTCCTTTGCAATTGCGGATGGACAACTTCCTTCCAATACCGGAGCAGGATATGTGATTCGTAGAATACTTCGCAGAGCAGTTCGTTATGGATACCAAACTCTAGGGTTAAATGAACCCTTCCTTGCCGATTTATCTTCGAGGCTTACCGAAATAATGGGCGATGCATTTAGCGAATTACAAAAAGAACAATCACTAATTCAAAAAGTAATAAACGAAGAGGAACAGAGCTTCTTTAGAACCCTAGAACAAGGACTAAAACGACTCGACAGAGTAATAGAGCATACAGAAAAAGCCGGAACCACATTGATAGACGGCCCGACGGTATTTGAGCTCTACGATACATTTGGATTCCCGATTGATCTTACATCGTTAATAGCCAGAGAACGTGGCTTTTCAATAGATGAAAAAGGATTTCAATCGGAACTGACAAAACAAAAAGACCGATCAAGAGCGGCAACCATAATTGAAGTGGATGACTGGGTGGAGCTACGAGAAGATGATGTAGAAGAATTTGTTGGCTATGACGTATTGACCACAAATGTCACTATTGTAAAATACAGAAAAGTTTCTCAGAAAGGTAAAGAAGTATATCAGGTAGTATTTAATTTGACACCATTTTATCCCGAAGGTGGTGGCCAAGTTGGGGATACAGGATACATTGAAAAAGAAGGAGTAAAGAATTCTATACTGGACACTAAGAAAGAGAACAATTTAATTGTTCATACAATGAGTGAACTTCCAGCAAATGTTACTGCTAAATTCAGTGCTGTTGTCTCAAAGTCAAAAAGAAAAGCGGCGGAAAAAAACCACTCGGCCACTCATTTATTGCATAATGCTTTAAGGAATGTATTGGGCAATCACGTGGAACAAAAGGGCTCACTTGTGAATTCAGATTATCTAAGATTTGATTTTTCTCATTTTTCAAAAGTAACCGACGAGGAACTCGAACGAATTCAAGCTCATGTATCGGATGCTATTCGGCAGAATATTTCTCTTGAAGAGAAAAGAAACACACCTATGGAGGCTGCTATTGAGGCAGGGGCAATTGCATTGTTTGGGGAAAAATACGGCGATACCGTACGCGTAATTAAATTTGGGGATTCAGTGGAGCTTTGTGGTGGAACACACGTGGCTGCCACAGGACAAATCGGCTTATTTAATATAACTTCAGAGTCAGCAATCGCTGCCGGGGTCAGAAGAATTGAGGCAATTACTTCGCAAACAGCAGAAGCATTTTATATGAAAAAAGCTGCAGCACTTGACGAATTGAGCCAAATTCTAAAACATCCCAAAAACATAAGTAAAGCAGTTAATGATCTTTTGAAACAAAATACGGCTTTAAGTAAAGTGATCGATACCCTCCAAAGAGAAAAGGCCATGGAGATCAAATCTAAATTAAAAGACACCATTAAATCCGAAAATGGAGTTAACATATTGACTGGTATTGTGGAGCTCGATGCAGGTTCGATCAAAGACATCCTTTTTCAGTTGAAAGCAGAAATGAAGAACTTCGTGGGAATAATCGGAGGAAAAAACGCAGGAAAATGTTCGCTAAGCATTATTGCATCTGAGGAATTGGTTACAGAAAAAGGGTTAAATGCAAGTAATATCATCCGTGAAGTTTCTTCACACATTAAAGGTGGCGGTGGGGGGCAGGCTTTTTTTGCCACTGCAGGGGGGAAAGATCCAGAAGGTTTACAAATGGCTATTGATGCAGCTTTGAAACTAATTTAGTTCAATTGAACAGTAATAAAAACGTACTTCTAATAACATATTACTGGCCTCCATCAGGGGGTGCAGGAGTTCATCGCTGGCTGCGTTTTTCAAAATATTTTACCCAACAAAATATAAACCTGACTGTTTATTGTCCTTCTCAGGCTGCATGGCCCATAATTGACGAAGAGCTTCACGACCAGATACCTTCCGGACTTACGGTTATTCGTCGTAAAATTTTTGAGCCACATAAATTTTTGGGAAAGAGCAATTCCAAAGGTGTTGGCTTCACTGAAAATAAAAAAAGGTCTCTGATTCAGAAGTTTATAGTATGGGTAAGAGGAAATCTCTTTATTCCAGATTCTCGTATTTTCTGGATCAGACCAAGTACTCGGTTTCTTTCTAAATACTTGAAAGAACATCCCGAAATCAATACGATTATTTCAACCGGCCCACCCCACAGCATGCACCTGATCGCGAATAACTTAAAAAAGAAACATAATTTCAGATGGCTCGCAGATTTTAGAGACCCATGGACTCAAATCGACTTCTATCATGATCTATTGCCAGGCAGAAGAGCAGACAGAAAACATCGAAGACTTGAAAAACTTTGCCTGACCAATTCAGACGAAGTTATCACAATTAGTGACTCTTGCTCGGCGGGATTAAAAAAAATCGTAGACCGGGAAATTCATGTTATAACGAACGGTTATGATTTCCCAGAATTTGATTCAAATGAAATCATATTGGACAATAAGTTTACTATTTCTCATTTCGGTTCAATGCCATTTACAAGAAACCCCTTAGTTCTCTGGAAAGCTCTTTCTGAACTAATTTCTGAAAATTCTGAATTCCGAGAACATCTTTGCATAAACTTGGTCGGCATAGTAGATTATAAAGTAATCGATTCGGCTATTGAAAATGGATTAAAAGAGTTCATGTCGGTTATTCCTCCGGTTAAACATAGCAAGAGTATTGCACTGCAAAGAACTAGTCAGTTGCTATTATTGGCAGCCAATAATACAGGTAACGTTAAAGGTATTTTGACCGGTAAATTCTTTGAATATCTTGGAGCAAAAAGACCCATTATTGCTATAGGCATGAAGAACAGTGATCTGGAAGTCGCTATGAAAACAACAAATGGTGGCTTTTTTTCTGATTTCAATGATAAACTAAATCTGAAAGAATCTCTTGAAGCAAGCTTCAGACACTACCAATCGAGAAATCTGTTTTGCCAAGCAGTAGCACTTGAGCAATTCAACTCAAAAAATCTAGCTTCCAAATTCATTGAGCTTCTCTGATTAAACTGAACCTTTTGGCATATTGATTGTACAAAAAGCAGAGATGATTACCATGAAACCATTAATACTAATTATATCTAGACTACCGTGTCTTTCATTGACTGCGAAAGAGATAGAACGAATAATTTTAAGATCGCTTCGAATTTTAATAGATTTTAATTACCTTTGTGGTCGGGAATTATGTATAACTAAGCAATTGGGAGTCATAGTTTTACAAAGCAAAGGTGATCGATTTCTTTACGAATCGTTAGCACCAAAAGGAACCACGACATGAAATTTAGAATGCTATCCTTACTGTCTATCATCTTAGTGCTCACGATTAAGAGTTTGGAAATTTCTGCCAAAGATTATCACGAATTAAGAATTTTAGCCAGAGCAATACCACCATCACCATATATTCCTTCCATTGTACCTTTCGAAGATATTTCTGAGCTTGACAGCATCGTTATACAACTTGCCGAGGCTAATGCTATTAAGGAAATGTATATAGGACTAAATGATTCCATTACTCAGGAATATACAGCATACGAGAAGTTAAAGTCACTTGCAACTGAACAAGAGTTAAATGAATTATTACTTCACGAATCGCCTGTTGTTAAAGTCTACGCGTACAGGGCTCTTGTGGTAAACGAAATGAACATGAACTGCGATGTCGAGCTGACACTATTGGAGGATACTACCTGTGTTGACTGGTACGCCGATGACCTGGTAACTAATACGACCGTGAAAGACATGATTCAGCTGTCTTATTTTGAATGATCTTTTGATGGGTTAATTCCAATTCTGAATCCTCTCTTTTTTATTTTACCGTAGAGCGCGGGTTCGAGAACATTTTAACATCATCACCCGATATCGTTGCTTCACCAAGTATGATCAATCGTTCAATAATATTTCTCAATTCACGAATATTCCCTGTCCAATCGTTCTTCTGTAACTCCTTAAGTGCACTATCGTCAAATGATTTTCGCGCAATACCGTGCTCTGCACATACCATCGTCATAAAATAATCTGCAAGCAACGGAATATCATCGCGTCTATCGTTCAATGAAGGAACATGAATAAGTATTACAGCCAGTCTATGGTAAAGATCTTCCCTGAAATTACCTTTTTCGATCTCTTCTCTGAGGTTTTTATTTGTAGCAGCCACAACACGCGCGTTCACCTTAATTTCTTTCTCCCCCCCTACCCGTTGAATCACATTTTCTTGTAAAGCACGGAGTACTTTAGCCTGAGCGCTAGCCGACATATCTCCTATTTCATCCAAGAACAAGGTGCCTTGGTTAGCAAGCTCGAATTTTCCTTTCTTTTGTTTAATCGCCGATGTAAATGCACCTTTCTCATGACCGAATAATTCACTTTCGATCAGCTCGGATGGAATTGCGGCACAATTCACCTCAACGAAAGTCATTGACTTTCGATCGCTTAGGTCGTGCAAAGAACGAGCGACCAGTTCCTTGCCTGTCCCATTCGCACCAGTGATTAAAACCCGAGCATCCGATGGTGCAACTTTTTCAATCATCTCCTTTATTTGAATGATCTCATCGGTTTCTCCAATTATAGAAGACCCTTTAAATTGTTTAACCGTTTTTTTAAGTACTTTCTTTTCTTCGATCAGAACCGTTTTGTCTTTAGCATTACGAATCGTCACTAAAATTCGATTCAGATCCAGTGGTTTTTCAATAAAATCAAATGCACCTTTCTTTATTGCTTGTACGGCTGTCTCGATATTTCCGTGACCGCTGATCATAATTACAGGAATATCGACTTTTGCTTTGATGATTCCATCCAGGACTTCAATTCCGTCCATTTCAGGCATTTTGATATCGCAAAACATTATATCATAGACATCATTTTTCGCCATTTTCAATCCCTGCTTTCCATTCTCGGCTTCATCCACCTCAAATCCTTCAAATTCGAGAATTTCCTTGAGAGCCCTTCTTATCGCACGCTCATCATCAACTACCAATATTTTGCTCATACTAAGTGTTTTGAGTAAAGTTAAATATTAAAAACAAAAATAATCACAGCCCCCTCGAAAAAACACCTTCTTTTAAAGAGTACGGAGAAACATATACTGATTTGATTCCAAGCTTTTCGATTATCCACTTCACCTTAATAGCCGTTATTGGAATCATTTTCTTACGCATTGGTACAATCCATTTGTTATTCATTCTGTCTTCCAGCGATGCATTAATTAACCAATTCAATCGATTCATCAATAATTCCATAGGTAATTCTACGGACTTCGATTGGTCTGGAAATTTCTTTTCGAAGATCACTTCATAAAGCGTTTCAAAGCTACCTGAAGAACCGATTAAAACAGCTGCATTAATTTTAGAGAAGAAACCGTTTTGTTTTGATTCAAGAAAAGTCAAAACTGAATCAATATGTGATTTTGAAAATTCTTTTGGGATTTCCAAATATTGAAAAATTCTTGAGACGCCGATATCCAGGCTGGTCATATTAATAATACCGCTGGTATCTGCTTCAATGAATTCGGTGCTTCCTCCTCCTATATCCATTATCAGAGATGCTTCATTAAACGGAAACGTCCATTTAACCCCATGATAAACCAGCTCTGCTTCCATCTCACCTGAAATTATCTTTATCGGTATTCCCAATTCACTATTCGCATAATTCACTAGTGCATAACCATTCGCCGCAGCCCGAAGCGCAGAGGTTCCGACCCCTTGAATATCTTTAACATTGAAATCAATGCAGCATTTTGAGAAATTAACTAAGGCCTGCTTTGCCCGTTCCATTGCATCTACTGAAATAATTCCATTATTTATGCCTCCCATACCAAGGTGAACAGCATATTTTGACGAATGTATTATTTGTAGCTCATCCTGCTCAACTTCAGCGATCAACAAATTAAACGTATTGGTTCCCAGATCAATAACGGCTTTACTCATTAATTACTTTTAAGCCATTTAAAAATATGCTTTAATCGGAGCCTGTGACCAAATTGTAAAATGCCATTTTTATACAATCTTGCGGCAATTGCTAACATGATAAATGCTGACCCCAGCAACAGGAACAAGGATACATATATTTCATGAGCGTGCCCGGGTTCATATCCCTGAGCCAGCTTCACCATTACAACAACAGGTGCCGTAAATGGCAAATAGTGGAGTATCTCGGACAAAGGGCTTTCCGGATAATTCATTGCGTAATAACCGCCATAAAGTGAAAATAAAAGCAGTGCAATAATCGGTAAGACAAATTGTTGCCCATCACTTTCCGAGCCCATAGTGGCTCCAACAGAGGTAAAAAGAGATCCATAGAATAAATAGCCAGCTATAAAAAACAAGAAAAAGAAAACCGTCATATTGGTAAATTGAACACGATTATAAATAAGTTCTACAAATTGATTGTATTCCCTTGCTGCAAAATAACGTTCAGGGTAGGATTGATCGACACCATCCAAAGCAAGATCATGGAATTTTATATTGGCCGCATCCAACATGTCCGGAAATAATAATTCTCGCATAAAGTATAACCCCAGTCCAATAATTACGATCCACATAATGAACTGCACAAACGCGGTTATACCAATTCCTGTTATTTTACCAATCATAAGCTGGTTAGGAGAAACAGATGCCAGTAACACTTCAACAATTCGATTACTTTTCTCGCGAGTTACACTTCTTAAAATCGTCATGCCAAACAAGAAAATAAATGTCAGGATCAAGGTTCCGAAGAAAAAACCCACCCAACCGTTAAGAGCTGAAGCTTCATCTTTTGGATCATAAACATCGCGGAAATTCACATTTATTGGTTGTTTTATCTTCCTGAATTCCTTTAATGGTAAATCGGTAAATTGTTTTACCATTACTTCTTCCAAACGACGTTCAAAATGATATTGCACTTGTGTTCTCATCCGAACGGAAGGTTTTTCACGATAAAAGACAAAACCGGTTTTATTCGAGACAACTTTCTCATTCACTTCCAAAAGCGCATCAAATTCTTGAAACATTTTGGCTTCGGCAAATTCTTCAATTTCAATATAGCCATCCGCAAAAGAATAACTGATCGATTTATCCTCACCTGCCATGATTTTACTATTCATTATGTTGGCTGGATCAGCTATCAATACCTTCCAGTGCTGCTTGGGTTGTCCGCCTATCGAAAAAGCGAGGTAAATCATACCAAGAACAATACATGGCCCAATAAATGAAAGCAAGAAAAACGACCTAGAAATGAGGCGCTCTCTGCATTCTCTAAATGCTACAAGTAAACTATTCCTCATTGTTCAAATTTTCTTTCGGTGTAACCAATTCAATAAACACTTCCTGCATTGAAGGCAATACTTCCCAGGCAGCTTCAATTTTCACTTGTTTCAAGAGCACTTGTAACAGATCATCGAATGAATTGTCGGCGCGCATCGCAACCCGAACCACAAAACGATCATCTCCCAATATTTCCTTGTCTACAACTTCAAATCCGGTCCATAAGGCATTCACAAATGAGATCATATTTCCTCTAAACCGAACTGCATACAATCCCTGTTTTTGATTCTCACGTAATTCAGATATCTTTCCTTCTGCTACTTTTCTTCCTTTATCAAGAAGTACTGCACGATCGCAGATCTGCTCAACGCTTTTCATGTTGTGCGTGGAAAGAATAATTGTTTTTCCTGCTGCACGCATCTCTATTAGCTCTTGATTTATTAATTCGATATTAATTGGATCAAAACCACTGAACGGCTCATCCAAGATGAGTAATTTAGGTTCGTGCAGGACAGCACAAATGAATTGAACTTTTTGTGCCATTCCTTTAGAAAGCTCCTCAATTCTCTTCTTGCGCCAAGCGTTAATCTCAAAGCGATCAAACCAATAAGCCATTTTTGTATGTACATCCCGTTTAGACAACCCCCTGAGCCTGCCAAGAAATAATGCATGTCGTTCAACTGTCATACCCCTGTACAAACCTCTTTCCTCTGGGAGATAACCGATGTATCTAAGATCTTTCTGAGTCATCAAATCGCCATTAATGCGTATCGATCCTCTATCCTGTTCTATAATTCTATTGATTGTACGAATTAAGGTTGTTTTTCCCGCGCCATTCGGGCCAAGTAAACCATATATCTCTCCTGAATTAACCGAAAAGGAAACATCAGAAAGCGCCTCCTTTCTATAAAAGGATTTTCCTATATTCTTTACATCGAGCATAAAATAATTGCTGTGAAGATACTAAAACGAATGTTAAGGAATAGACGAAACCAAATCAATTTTATACCCCCTTCTACGAACGAAAACTATTTACCTAATATTTCTTCAATATTTACAATTTCATTCTCTAGAAGGAACGGTTTCTGAATGAACATGTCAATTTTATACTTTTCAAGAATGTTATCGTATTCAACAAAACCGCTGGACACAATCATTTTTGGATTTTTTTCGCTTTTAGCAATATGATCAAGAATTACAATTCCGTCCGAACCAGGCATTTTCATATCGGTTAGAATCAAGTCAAAATCGGATTCTTCTATTGAAGCAACTGCAGCGTCTCCGTTATTGGCTGTTGAAACGTGGTATCCTCTGGCCTCAAAAACTTCTTTCCATACTTCAACTATCGCAAATTCATCATCGACAACAAGGATATTTTTTTTCATTTTACTATTTCTAATTGTTCCATATTATTCAGATTCCAAGATAGGGAACTCCAAAACAAACTGTGTATTTTTAGATTTATCGTTATAATAAAGTCTGCCACCGTGTTTTTTCATTGTGCCAGAGGCCAAAGCCAACCCGAGCCCCATGCCAACGCCAACACCTTTTGTCGTATAAAACGGATTCAACATCTTCGAAGCAACCGCCGAGCTAATTCCATTTCCATTATCGGTAATTGTAAGTACTATATTATTTTTGTTTTTGCGACCACGAATTCTGATCCATTTATCTTCAGTATTCTCAATTGCATCGTAAGCATTATCCAATAGGTTGGTAATCGTCTGTGAAATCAAACCGTGGTGACAAAACACTTCTAGTCCATCTGCAACTTTCACATCCACCATAATGTCTTTCAATTTGAACTTCTCTTTGCATAAACTCAAGTTATTCCGAACGATATCATTTAGTGGATGATGGGATTTTTGACTTTTATTCGTTTTAGTGGAAAATGTTTGAAGGTTTCCAATTATATCCGAAATTCTGCTCACTGTTTCCATGATCGTTTCAAGACCATCGATAAGGTATTGCTGTTCTATTTCATTTTTTTTTGCTTTTATTCCCAGCAACGCCGCACGAGATGAAATAATTGTTAGTGGGTTATTTATCTCATGTGCTATACCATTAACGAACTGTCCCAAAGATTCAATTCTTGCCGATTCTTCAAGTAGTTGAATCTCTTGCTTATTATACTCTATTTCTCCGTTTACTCGAGCAGATACATCATTGGTTATTGCTAAATGAGCGATTTCGCCATTCGAAAGTGCAAAGGGGGTAGCAAATGTCTCCATCCAGCGACGAATTCCATTTAAACCAATCATTTCGAATTGCAGATCACCTTTTTTACCACTACAAATCATCTGATTGAATGCAATATAATTCGCCCTATGTGATTCTTCAACAAGATCATAAACACTGGCACCAAGTACACCGCTCATTGATTCTACCCCCAGCATTTCCAGACCACAAGCATTCATATTCAATAGTAAGCCGTCTTTTGTTATTAGCTTTAGGCAGCTTGGTGTAGATTTGATCATTTCAGTTAAATCATTCAGCTTATCACCAACTAAAGATGTAATTGACTCAGAATTTAATACAGTAGTTTGCTCCATATAAATTATTATTCATTCTGAAATTCTATAACACCCAAAGGGTTGGATAAGAGAAAAAATTACACAATTCGTAACTTATTCCACTTTAGAGGAGAGTACAACAGATTCAGAAGACGAATCTAATTATATTTTTCATAAATTGAAAAAATAAATTGCAACAATCATTCACCAATAATTTAAAAGTATTGTAATGCTATCCAAACTCACAAATAATTAATCTACCGTTTGCCTAATAATTGACTAGTGTATTTACGGCAGCATGACAGCAATTATAAATGTATACCTTTGCAGCTTATGGTGTTACACTGCACATATTGTTCCTCGAAGAAAAACACCGATTCAAAATTATTACCGGCAATAGAAAGATACGATAGCAATCGTATTAGAAATAGATTTGAAAAAGCAAAATCAATCAATGTGTCTTTCGCTATTCTATCCGGAAAATTTGGATTAATTCATCCACAAAAAAAAATTCCATTCTATGATTATTTATTGTTAGACAAACATGTAAAGAACCATGAAGAATTAGTCTCGAAGCAATTGCATGAAATGGGTATTACAGATTTATTTTATTTCACTCAATCCGTAAAATCTGAGCCCAATATAATACCGTATTTAGACTGCATCCGCCTCGCTTGTGCTACAAATGGAATAGTGCTTAAAATTGTAGAAGAAATGTATTATGACTGATTCAAAAAAAGTGCATTTGATGTCATTCAATTAATTTAGAAAGACGCTTTATTTTATGCCGTTAAATGACAAAATAGCGTATTTAAAAACAAATAATAAATTCTCCCTGTAAATCTTGGCATCTTGCATTACGGAACAAACTAAGAAATTATTCGAAAATGAAACGGACTACTGAAGCGAAAGAAATGTACGATCAAAATGCAGACAATTGGAAAAGAACGGAACCAATGTTGCTCTCCGATTTCTCTGCGCGTCCATTTGTAATTAATAAATGTGAACCGATTGTTGGTACAAAAGTTCTCGATCTCGGTTGTGGCGAAGGATATGTTGGCAGAGAACTTATAAAGAGAGGAGCAGCAAGTGTTTTCGGTGTTGATATTTCGGATAATATGATCCAGAAAGCAATCCACATTAAAGAGGAGTTAGAACTTGAGAATGCTACGTACAAATCAGATGACATTCGATCTTTTATTAATAATTATACCGAAAACCACAACCTGATCATTGCCGTATTCCTTTTCAATTATTTGAGTATTGAAGATATGGCATCCATTATGTCAAAAGTGTATGAACTTTTAGAAGAGGGAGGCAGTTTTGTGTTTTCGGTTCCACACCCATCATTACCATTTTTAAAAACAGACAAATATCCTTTCTATTTTGATGCATCAGGCGGCTATTTTAGCGCAAAAAACAAACCGTTTCCAGGTCAAATCTGGAGAAGAGATGGAATTGCGGTAGATGTTCAATGCGTTCATAAAACATTTGAGGATTATTTTAAAGCATTGTCAAAGGCAGGGTTTACAAAACTCCCTGAAGTTGATGAGCTAAGAATAAATGAAGAACATATAAAGCTCGACCCCGATTTCTTCAACCCTCTTTATGATATACCGTTACACGTATTGTTTAAATTAACCAAGTAATTTTATTTCATGAACACCAATGATTTAGACAATAGTTTAGCGGGTTTAGCAAGTTGCACAATAAAAGTACCCGCGCATGTTACGTCCATATTGGAGAATAATGACACTATTAATATTAACGAAGTTCTAGAAACACAATACGATACAACCAACATTGATTTTCGTGCTATTTCTGACTGGGCATCTCATTTAACTAAGAGCTTTTTATTGGGATCCGGTTATGTTTGTATAAAATGCGATGAAACGCTAACCGAAAAGCAGCTCAGGTTATTATATATGTTCATCGGTAAAGGAATTGGGAACTTAAACACGAGCTATGGCAATTTATTCGATGTTGTTGATCAGGGTATGGATCATAAAAAGACGGCTATTCCCGTTTCCAAAACCAGAGCTGAAACAAGTTTTCATACAGACAGTACGTCCAAAAATTATTTTCCCGATATAGTCGGTTTGCTTTGTGTCAGTCCAGCATATAGCGGAGGCGAATCCCTTATTGGTAGTGCTAGCCAACTTTATTATCATCTCCAACAAGACCATCCAGATCTTTTAAGCGAATTAAAAAAGCCAATAATAAGAGATGTTATAACACCAGGAACCGATCAGAACATCGATCAGATACTGGGAAATTCATTTCCGGTATTCGAAGAAAATAATGGATCCATAACATTTCGATACATGCGCTTTTGGATTGAATCAGCACATACTAAAACAGGAAAGGAGCTCCCAAACAAATTAAAAGAAGCAATGGACGAGATTGATCGTTTTTTTAATACTGAAGAAAACATTCTACAATTTCAATTAAATGTCGGGGATATGCTGTACATAAACAACCGATTTATGTGTCATAACAGAACGGCTTTCGAAGATCGTCCTGATTTGAATATTCGGCGTAAATTGGTTAGAACCTGGATCAATATATAATTAAGATGAATTCAAAAATTAATAGAAGCTATTTATTTGTTGCCACAACAAAAGCGTCCTTTATTGAAAATTTACAAAAATGGGACAAACCTGATTGCTATATTTTAGACCTTGAGGACAGCTGCCCATTCAATTTAAAGCAACAAGCGCGGGAGAACATAAAAAACAATATAGATACGCTCAAATTACTGGATCGCAAAATCACCCTTAGAATTAATGAAGTAGGGGAACAAGCAGAGTTTGAAAAGGACTTGGAATTATTAGATTTCCCTATAATCAGTGGTGTCATGCTACCGATGATCCAAAGTGCAGATGACGTTCTAAAAACTGTAGACAAGCTCGAACAAATCGAGAAAAAAAATGGATATACACATAGAATTGAGATCTTACCTTTAATAGAAACCATTTCTGGCATAAATGAAATCAAGAAAATTGCTACAGCCAGCGAAAGAATTAGAACAATAGGGCTTGGAGCTCAAGACCTATATAATGAAATGAATATTAGCGGACACAATATTCAGACAAATCATATACGAAATCTTATTTCTATAGAAGCAAAAATTGCAGGACTTCAATATATTGAATCACCATATCTGGACTATAACAATTACTCAGGTTTGTTTCGAGAATACGAGCAGGCAATCCAAGCTGGTGCAGACGGATTTCTATTGATTCATCCAGATCATATTAGTATTGCGAACAATATATTCAAGATCTCAGAAAAAGATAAAATCCAATTTGAGAGTTTCATTCAAGACTACAAAGGGGGATGTGAAATTCATTCATCAGGCGAATTTCTAGGCCCTCCAAATATAAAGCGATTCAGTAAATTATTATCACGAGAGGTCTTGTATCAAAGTGAAATTGAAAATGGTCTTACTGCTCGTACAGTTAGCTACGGTTTGGACCTGGACACTGTTTTTTCCGGACAGGTAATCACCTGCCCATATGAAATTACAATTGATGCATCCTGGATAACGCAATGGTCATCGCTTGTTTCAATGGGGAATTATATTGAAACGAGTAAAC
>Ga0315334_10000379_pt1 | contig 27397 bp, 23 predicted proteins | sample M150034915metaG_FD_205555 | JGI IMG/M metagenome (GOLD analysis project Ga0315334, IMG submission 205555) | Ammonia-oxidizing marine archaeal communities from Monterey Bay, California, United States - M1 500m 34915 | ecosystem: Environmental > Aquatic > Marine > Intertidal zone | place: USA... | reverse complement strand
TCGACAATTTAGATCAGTCTCAATACCCGATGCCGCTTACCAACTCAAACCACGACGACGTCTTTGTCGGACGTATTCGTGAAGATATATCGAGTCCCAATGGAATTGCCTTTTGGTGCGTTAGCGATAACCTCCGTAAAGGTGCAGCCACCAATGCGGTTCAGATTGCAGAATTACTAATTCAATCCGCTAATACCTAGAACTCAATCAAATACTTGGTTCGCCGATGGCTACCGCGTCATGACGACTTATACCCAATTCCACTGCGTACATTTTTTTACTGGTGTCCGATGAGAAACTTCAAGGGCATTTTAGCTTACGACGGTTCGAAGTATGTCGGCTGGCAACTGCAAGTGGAACAACCAACGATTCAAGGGAAGCTAGAACAGGCACTACTAAAGATCACGGGCGAGGAAATTCGCGTGCTTTCCAGCGGCAGAACTGACTCAGGGGTCCACGCTCATGGACAAGTCATCTCCTTTCGGACCCAATGCGATTTGGCGGAAAATATATTGTGCCGAGCGATCAATGCCCAAACTCCATTTGACATGTTTTTAAGGAATCTGGCAGTGGTTGCCGAGGATTTTCATCCCATACGCGATGCGACATCGAAGCACTATCGGTACCTCATCCAACCTGGGCCGGTACAAAACCCGCTCGTTCTAAAATTCGCCTGGCTTTTCCCGACCGCATTAGATTTTCCAGCTATGCAACAAGCGGCACAGCACTTTGTCGGCAAGCATGACTTTGCTAGTTTCGAAGCTACTGGGAGTGACCGCAAGACGAGCGTACGCCACGTAACGGAACTCACGCTTAGCAGCTCGGCTCAACATCAAGCAACCACCATCCAAGTCGATATACGCGCCGATGGATTTTTATACAATATGGTACGGAACATTGTGGGGTCGTTGGTTGAAGTTGGAGCGGGTAAGCATGCACCAAATTGGGTTGTCGAGGTGCTAGCTGCACTCGATCGACGCCAAGCAGGAATGACGGCGCCAGCGCAAGGACTGTATCTGATGCACGTTGAATATGCCGATAATGAATAATGAGCTAACTACCAAGACTGGTTCTAGAGTAATCTATTATTGATGAAGATCGTACATATCATTACGCGCATGATCGTTGGCGGTGCTCAAGAAAACACGCTGTATAATTGCACGGATTTAATTAACGACCACGGTGACGACGTCACACTGATCACCGGTCCGTCGCTTGGTCCAGAAGGCGAACTGCTTAATGCCCATTCCCACCCCAAATTAAACATGGCCGTTGCTCCCTCATTGCGACGCAACATTCACCCTTGGCATGATTGGCAAGCGTACCGCCAGATCAAACAACTATTACGCGAATTGCGACCGGACATCGTGCACACTCACAGTGCCAAAGCAGGGCTATTGGGGCGCTGGGCCGCTCATCGTCTAAAAATAAAAGGGATCGTGCATACGGTACATGGCGCTCCCTTTCACCCATATCAAAACCCATTACCACGCAATCTGTTTCGCTACTGTGAAACATTCGCTGCGCGCCGCTGCCACAAGTTAATCAGTGTCTGCGATGCAATGAGCAATCAATTGGCGACCGCCAAAGTCGCTCCGCTAGAGAAATTCACGACCATCTATAGCGGTATGGATATCTCGGACTTCATCAATGCAGATTCTCATCGAGCCTCAGCACGACAAGAACTCAATTTTAGCGAAGACACCATCGTTGTCGGGAAAATTGCTCGTTTATTTGACCTGAAGGGACATAAATACTTAGTTACAGCAGCCAGTGCGATCGTCAAGGCCAATCCAGCGATACATTTTTTGTTAGTCGGTGATGGTATCCTGCGTAAACAAATTGAAACACAAATAGAGCGGGCAGGGCTGTCGGAGCATTTTCACTTTACCGGTTTGGTTCCTCCATCTCAGATCCCGCGGTACCTTGCTGCCATGGACATTCTAGCGCACACAAGTTTGCGTGAGGGATTGGCGCGGGCGCTACCCCAAGCGCTATTAGCACGTCGTCCGGTCGTCAGTTTTGACATCGATGGCGCCAAAGAAGTTTGTATTCCTGGCGAGACTGGATATCTAGTTGCGCCTCGAGATATTGCGGCACTGGAAAATGCGATATTGAAACTGGCCGAATCCAAATCATTAAGAGAAGAATTAGGGAGTCGGGGGCAACGAATGTGCGAAACCATGTACCCGCATCAAAATATGACCAACCAGATTCGCACACTCTACGAACAACTGCTCGCCTAGAATAACAACACATTAAACTTATTTTTCCTCCACCTTTCGCAGATAGATTGTTTTGATGTAAAATCAACAAAGAAAAGCAGCATGGACAATGGGTCCGTACGATTGCAAATTATTGACATTTTAAGTTAAGGCAAGATTAGTGGCACGAGGACATGATTACATTGCGAGTTTCCGAGTAATTCGAATGATTCGATCAGGCTCAACTTGCCAGATCTACGAAGCGATCAATGACAATACGGGACAAAAAGTCGCGTTGAAAACTTTGGTAGCAGAGCGCCGTAAAGACAAAACTGAGCTGAAATATTTACAGCACGAATTCGAAGTCGCTAAGGAATTCAAAAATGAGTTTGTCAATGATGTTTACGAAGTCGATGCCAAGCACAGTGTGCCATATTTATCAATCGAGTTCAGCCCATTCCAGAACCTCAAGCAACGGTTGCGGAGTGAATATGATTTAATGAATTACCATGCTTCAACCGTGATTAACAATGTACTTCAAGGACTCAAGTACTTGCATGACCAGGGTTGGGTACATTGTGACGTAAAACCCGACAACTTTCTCGTTGATGATGAAGGAAGTTGTAAACTGATTGACTTTGCTCTCGCTGTTAAAATATCTACCAAATTCGGTCGAATGTTCGGCGGGGGGAAATCCAAGACGATCGCCGGAACTCGCAGTTACATGTCACCCGAGCAAATTCGTCGCAAGTCGCTAGACAACCGTAGCGACATTTATAGCGCAGGTTGTTTGTTAACAGAAATCGCCACTCGCAAAGTGCCGTTTACGGGTAATACACCAGAAGACCTACTTGCACGCCATCTGCGCATGAAGGCACCACCGATCTGCAGTGTCAACACAAACATCACTCAAGAATTCAGTGATCTCGTTGGCGAGATGCTGAGCAAAAATCCAGTCGATCGTCCAGATTCCATGACCCTCATACTGGACCGTCTCGATTCCATGCGAATCTACAGAACCCAACCACTGCACCCATCAAAAATGTCTTCCGCCGAAGATGCGGAGTTTTAGGAATAGACCGAAATAGGTGTTTCGAGAGACGTCGATTAGGTTTACTATTATATTCACAACGAAGGCGGCAATTAACCGCAAACAGTCGAGTGCTATTTTTATTTGACGACGACGGGTAATAACCATGAATAATTCTGGGCCGGCCTTGGCCTTTGAAAAACCGATCTTTGATTTAGAGCAGGAACTTGCTGCGCTAAATGACGATGGAAATACATCCAAGGAGTCAAGTAAAGTCCGTAAACTGCAGAACCAAATTGCGGAAGTGACTCGTGAATTATATAGCGACTTGAGCCCCTGGGAAACGGTTCAAGTTGCTCGACATCAGAATCGTCCGTATACCCGAGATTATTTATCTTTGGTGTTTGACGAATTTGTCGAATTGCATGGTGATCGTAAGTTTGGTGACGACCGTGCGATGCTTGCTGGTTTTGCAAAACTCGATGATCAAAAAGTGATGGTAATTGGTCATCAAAAAGGCCGTACCGTCAAAGAACGAACGGCCTGTTCTTTTGGTTGTGCGCATCCTGAGGGATATCGTAAAGCGATGCAAAAGATGAACTTAGCAGCCAAGCACAACTTGCCTGTAATTTGTTTTATTGACACACCAGGTGCCTATCCCGGTATTGGCGCCGAAGAACGCGGTCAAGCTTGGGTCATCGCGGAAAACATGTACGAGATGTCGCGATTAGAAACACCTATTATTTGCGTCGTCATCGGGGAGGGTGGTAGTGGTGGAGCATTAGGGATTGGCGTTGGTGACAAAGTTGCCATGCTACAGCACAGTTACTATAGCGTAATCAGCCCCGAAGGCTGTGCTGGCATTCTCTGGAAAAGCCATGAATTTGCGCCTGACGCAGCAGACGCGTTGCGTTTTACCTCCAAACATCTTCCAGGGCTCGATGTCGTCGACGATGTCATCCCAGAACCTCTTGGCGGCGCCCATCGCGACCACCAACAAATGGCCATCCAGATTAAGCAGTATTTGGTCAGCAGTTTACGAGAACTCCAAGAAAAGTCCTTAGAAGATCTGCTGGCGGACCGCTACCAAAAATTCCGCAAGATTGGCCGGTATCTCGAAGCCTAATCTGCGGCCTCACTGGGCGGAGCCCCTCAGCATAGGCATTGCTGTTAATTGATGCGAATCGTAGTCGCAATTTGTCCCGCAGCGCTGTAGAAGGCGTGCCTTGGTGCGAATCAATATAAATTCACGTTAACTGCAACGTCCGATAATGTTTGTTATGTTCGGTTTGTGAGTGGGAGCTTTTCGATGACTTTAACCAGCTATTACTGTGCCAAAGAACCTCCCCACTGCTGAGCACGACGACGGCCAACTGTCGGAAACACTTTTCCGCCGAAGTTGATACAATACCCCTAAGATAATCCATGCAAACACAAAAACCACTGCACGCTTAACAATCATTTTCCCAAGACCGTGATAAATACCAGCTGCGAACCAGGAAACAAATGACCAGCATCCTCCGAAAAATACCCGCGCTGAGCTGCTACTTGGTCCTATTTAGCGCCCTCTCCGGCTGTGATAATCAAACGGCCATGGATTCGCCCGACAACCCCAGAATACCTGAAAACCCCCCTGCCCAACAATCACCGCAAAAACCCAAAACAAAACAGACTGAAAAATACGCAAATTCCAGCGCCCAAAGTCCACGCAACAACAATGAACCCAAAAGCAATATCCGCTTTGAACAACTCCAACAAAATCCCAAAGCACAGTATCAAAATCATCAACAAGCAAACCACCATACCATGCTCGAAACAATCGGAGGTGGAGTCGCTCTTTTTGATTACGATAACGACGGCCTGATCGATATGCTCTTCACCGGCGGTGGACAATTCATTGAAAATGGTGGACTTTTACCGAGCATCAACGGACACCCTCCCGTTCTCTACCGTAACAACGGCGATGCTACCTTCACCGACGTGACCGCCCACGCCGGACTAAACGTGCAACCCTTCTATAGCCACGGAGCATTCACTGCCGATTACGATAATGACGGTTGCCCCGACATCCTCATCACCGGCTTCGGCGGCCTGCTCCTGTTTCATAACAACGGCGATGGTACCTTTGACGAAGTTGCCAGCGATCTGAATCTAAACGACCAAGCCTGGAGCGTCGGAGCAGCTTGGGGCGATATCAATAACGACGGTATCCTCGAACTCTATGTCGCACATTATATCGATTGGTCATTCGATAATCATCCATTCTGCTCCGGTAAAAACACTTCGTTCTTGGCAAATCCAAATGACACCAACCCAAATGATACCAACCGCCGCGACACCTGCTCGCCCCGCCTCTTCGCCCCCCTGCCCGACCAACTATTCCAATTCGATGATAACGGTCGCTTTGTCGACATCTCACAACAAGCTGGCATCCGCACCACCAACAATAAACAATATGGCAAAGGACTTGGAGTCCTCATGGCCGACCTCGATCTCGACGGCGACATCGATGTCTATGTCACTAACGATACCGAAGCTAATTTCTTTTGGCGCAATCGCGGCGATGGAACCTTTGAAGAAGTTGCTGCATTAACCGGCGTCGGATTCGACAACGCCGGCAACGCCGATGGCAGTATGGGAATGGACCTCGGTGATTACAATCTCGACGGCCTACCTGATCTGTTTGTCACTAATTTTCAGTCCGAACAATTTGCCCTCTATAAAAACCTCGGCAACGCTCTGTTTCAACATGTCAGCAGCGCCACCGGCATGCTTAGCTTTCCCAGTTCCTACGTTGGCTGGGGCACCGTCTTTGTCGACGCTGACAATGATGGTGATGAAGACCTATTTGTTGCCAACGGCCACGTGCAACGCTATCCCGTCGACAGCTCCATTACGCAACTACCCATCGCACTAGAAAATAATAATGGCCGCTTCGCCAAAGTTAATCATAGCCTCGGCCCCTACTTCACCTCGGAACACAATGGTCGCGGAATCGCTACCGGCGACCTTAATAACGACGGTTATGTCGACCTCGCTTATACACACGTCAATCAAAACTGTAGTGTCCTCATCAATCATACCGATAATCATAACCACTGGATTACGCTTCACCTGATCGGCACCCAATGTAACCGCTCCGCTGTCGGGTCTCGCGTAACCCTCACAACCAACACCGGCAAACAAGTACGTCAAATCAAAGGCGGTTCGAGCTTTGCATCCTCCAACGATTCCCGCATATTTTTTGGTATTCCCGAGAATGCAGAAATAACACAATTGGAAATCCACTGGGCCGGCGGTCAAACACAAATCATCAACGCACCTGCCCCCAACCAACAACTTACTATTATTCAACCATAACGCTATTTACATTCCGCCAATCATGCGCAATTCAAAATCACCCCTAAACCACTCCGCCCTAAACAATACCCTGCACTGTCTGTTCATGCTCTGTGCCCTATCAACTTTGCTGACGCTCGGCTGCAATGCACCACCAGATCCACTTGACTTGTTCACCCAAGGCCGCGCTGCCGTTGAACAAGAAGAATGGAATGAAGTTCGCAAAATAAAGAACCAACTCAAGGAGATGCCAAATGCCGATGTCGAGACAAAGTTCCTCGAGGCGGTGTTGCATTTCAATGTCCTAAACTATCAAGCATCGCTGCCGCGCCTCTTAGAAATCGCCGGTGATGAACGTATCCGTGAAGAATGTATGATCATGGCTAGTCGCATCTTCCTCGCTAATGGTCACACCCCAGAAGCCATGCAAACCTTGAGCGAAATGATTGTCGAGTTTCCTGACAACGTCGACGCACATCGATTACTCAGCGCTAAATATTATGACTTTGGTGCCCTGCAACTCACCATGAAACACTGTCAACGAATTTCCGAACTCGCTCCACAAGATCCGCGACCCGATCGTCTGATGGGATTGATCAGTAAAGATTTTGATAAAAATGAACTCGCCGTGGCACATTACACAGAATCACTCAAACGCGCACCTGGTGACTCAACATTTAAACAAACCTCGGAAGTCTACGTCGAATTGGCAGAGGTCCAAATCCGACTCCGAAACTACGCCGCTGCGCTGGCCTCCTTAGCAAACCTTCCTGCTAGTGACATGCCACCCTACCTCGTCGCCAACGCGCGGTCCTATCAAGCCGAATGTCACCTAGCCTTAGGAGAATTCGATGAAGCACAGCAATACATCCAACAAGCAATTAGTATCGATGCACAACATGAACATGCATTGGAAATGCACGGAACCTTAGCAATGCAATCTGGCCAAACAGAACAAGCGTTGGCAATTCTCCAGCACGCCGCGGCAAAACACCCTGGGAATGATCGCGTCCTGTTCAAACTATCCAACGTTCATCGCCAACTCGGCAATGCCGACGAAGCGGCAACGGTATTCGCTCAGCATGAACAAATCAAAAAACTCAAAATCCAATACATCGAGAAAAACGTTGTGGCGGCACAAGTGCCCAGTGACGCTAACATCCGCTTCGAGCTAGGAAAGATCGCCGAACAACTGTATGACGTGCCTGCGGCTGCGAGTTGGTATCAAGCAGCACTGGCGCTCGATCCGACTCACCAAGCAGCCACCGCTGCGCTGAATGACCTCCCCGCCCGTCAACAATCTAACTAAGTAAAAGCATTCCTATGCGAGTTGTTCTTCAAAGAGTAAGTCATGCTAGCGTCTCAGTAGCCCGCAGTGTTGTGGGGCAAATCGAAAGCGGAATGTTGGTGTTCGTCGGTATTGGCCCCCACGATACCGATAAAGAAATAACGCAAATGGTCGACAAACTCGTAGGTCTCAGAATTTTTAACGATGACCAAGGAAAAATGAACCGCTCGCTGCTCGATAACAAAGGTGAAATGTTAGTCGTCAGTCAATTCACACTCTGGGGCAATTGCCGCAAAGGTCGTCGGCCCAGTTTCGTAGCTGCCGCTCCCCCGGAAGTGGCCGAACCACTATACGAGCAATTTGCAGTTGAAACAGCAAAACATGGTATTCGAGTCGCTACGGGAACTTTTGGGGCTGACATGAAAGTGACAATAGTGAATGATGGACCGGTGACTTTGGTGCTGGAATCTTGGTAATTCAAACCTAGTGGTGACGGGAGTATCCCCTATGCAAACTTATGACATCATCATGCTCGCCGTATTAGGATTCTCCGTAATCATTGGAGCCGTAAAAGGTCTGGCTTGGCAGGTTGCGATGGTCGCGTCGATCGTGATTAGTTTCTTCGTAGCTCGAGAGTTTCATCCCGAACTGGCCGAAGCGCTGAGCGGAGTGGACGAACCGTGGAACAAATTCATCGCCATGGCATCGCTGTATCTACTGACTTCTCTCGGCATTTGGATGCTATTTGCCTTCTGTGCCAAGCAAATCGACAAGTATGAAATGAAGACTTTTGATCGCCAGACTGGTGCACTACTCGGTATCGTCAATGGTGTACTTTTATGTGCCATTCTAACCATGTGTGCCATAGCTTTTGGCGGCGAGACGATGCACAATCGCATCGCCAAATCTAAGTCCGGACCGTATGTGTCCCGCGTGCTGGATATCGTCGCGCCTATCATTCCAGCCGACCTGCAAGATTCACTCAACGATTATCTACAGAAACTGCACCAGCTCGTTGAAGCGGATGAATAACGTGAACCGCTACTAAACGCCAAAGAAAAGCAAATTGGCGATGCTAATAGACCGGTTCGTCATAGCCCCCGCCGCCAATTTCTGCTCGGCGAACTTCAACTGCCGCCACGATTTCATTAATCACATCGTAATGCGCACCAATAAGACCAGCTTGCTTTAAGAACGACACGGATAAACCCATTGTGCCAAGTATGGCGACGATCATGTGCGGAGTAACCCAACTTGCAGTCGATTCGATTTGCGTAGCCGGATCTGCCGCAGCGCCAAAAGCAACAATGGCCACAATCACCGCCACGCCGCCAATGGTCCAAGGATAGGCGCGTCGTTTCAAAGTACGACTCTTACGAATGTAACTCAAATCCAAACTATAGGTGTCAACAACCTCGGAGCACCATTTACTCGAACCAATGAAATAGGTCATCGCAATCCCGTTGACCAATACACATACCAAAGCGGCCAACACGCCTAACAAAAAATGAATGCCGTGTCGTTTCTTGACCGGAGTCAACTCTGCAGATGCTGCCAGCATCGACTCCCGCGCGTCATCAATCGCCCCCTGCTCTGCGTTACCCCGCGCAATCTTGTATTGCTGAGCCTCAAATTGCACACGCTCAGCGACGCCATTGAGATCCCCGACCCAAATGCCAACACCGAAATTAGCAATCAAAAGACCGATGGCAAAGCTTGCTAGTGCTAAATAAATCCGAGCCACTGAGGAAATCCTATTTGAACGAGTGCGAGTTGTTAAATCATTGCCAGTTTAAACTCGGATGCACTATATCGGTAGTGCCCCTCAGCCTTTCAAGGCTTTGAGTTTAGGTGCTATTCTTCCACACTCGCTACTTGCTGCGGTTCAGGAAGGTACTTTTCGAGGAATGCTTGAGTGCGATCCACAATAATCTGATCGCCTCGCTGGTAATCAAATTGCGATCGATTCATTGCCACCTGCCGCGTGTAATCGTAAAACTGTAGAGTTACCAATGCTGTGGCCGTCAAAAACTCTTCCGTCGCCCCTTCTACCGATCGTTGATACTGAATCTCGCGGGGGAAATATTGAAACTGCTCGTCACGACCTAAAACAATCCGTATTGCGTTGGGCATATGCGTCATCAGATTCCCACGGCGAACACGAAACCGCGACTGAATCTTGTCGCGAACTTCTGGCTTCCATCGGCCTGAAATTATCCAAACCGGTACGTCTTCAAACGTCGCTCGCCGAACAGCCGAGAAATTGAAACTATCTTCCACCGCTGCTAACACACGTGGCAATCCACCCATCGCTATGTTCACCGCCCAACCCGATTGGGGAATGATGACTGGGTCTGCTCGCTGTAACTGTTCCAAACGCGTCCGCACTTGGCGAACGTCAATTCGACTCAACTGCACCGAATCGGGGAAATTCTCCCGTAACCACAAGTGCCGACCGTCACAAACCTGAGTAATACTGGTGGTCGTCTTGCCGACTTGTGTTTTGAGTTCCAATCGCAAGCGTTTGATAGGTCCTTCACCGAATTGGCTGTAATGCCCGGTACCGACCAATTGCTGCTCAAACAAGTTGATCTTATGCCGCACGGAAGCCTGTAAGTTACTTTCAGCCACTACCGCTTGAACAGCCTTCCGTAGCAACTTCTTCGGCGATAACTCTTCACTCCCCTGCTCTGCTTCTACTATAGAAGAACCAGATACTTGCTCAGCCAACTCCGCACTTTGGGCACTTGCCGCCGCTTCATCTAATACGTCACGCCGATTCTCCACTGCCGACTTACCAGCAACCGACTCCAGTTCCGTAATGTTCTGCTCTGTAAGTTCAGGGGGTTTTGGTAAGCCAGGAAGGAACGATACGCCAATACCGTTGATAACAGCGATAACCCCGACGGAAATCAGGGCTGTAATAATGGGTAATTTGTACTTCATATGCAGGTTATGACGATTTTGTCAAAGATTCGGGTTAGGTATAGCCGATTACATCACTCATAGGATTCAATGTTTTCTTTTGCGCTCTAACACTATTCGTTAGTACCAACGCAAACCAAGCAAGGATTCGGCCCTTGAACTTAGGCCGCATCATTGTAGGAAACACGAGGAAAGGGGTCTAGTTCAAACAACAGACCGACCTTTTGTAATGACGAAACAAACCACTTAATACGAAACTTGGCAAATCAAATGAATCTGTGTGCTTTTAAAACCGCAATGAGGGGCAAAATAATGACTATCCCACGAATCTGGGCAGCAATCGCTATTGCCGCACTTTTGACAACTGGTTGCGGAACAATGCAACAACACAATCTACCACCAGCTGAGCAACTTGCTCATCCCGGACCTGGGGTTGATGGCCCTGGACCTGGCGTCCTGATGCCCCAACAGCAACCAGTCGCGATGATGATGCAACAAGGACCGGCTGCAGCGGGAATGTCGATCCAAGCGATCTTTAATAATCCAGACGGTATGCAAATCGACCTCGACACAACTGGCAACGGTTCCTATTCGGGTCAATCGCTCATTGCACCAGCACGTTTTGATTTCCACGTTGGCACTAACGGCAGTATGGTACGGATGAAGTTGAGCAACATTCCTGGCCACGAAGCCGTGGAACTGTTCCCAACAATCGAAGTCGCTCCAATTAACCCTCGGACAGCAGCTTACCTCGACCACAACGCAGTACCTGTGCAGTTTACCAATGAAGACTTTGACCAAGTTGCCACTGGTAACTATGTCACCAAAGTCATTTACCTGCCCGATCCGGAATTCCAAGACCTCGCACTAGCCAATGTGGAAACATTGGTCAGCACGCGACTTGATCCAGGCGATGACCCGATTGTCGAAGCCGACCGCCGCGGTAGTATTATGGCTATCATCCGCATGGGTAATAAAGTCCAAGCAGTTAATGCACCTGCGGCAACCGCTCCCGCAGCATTCTACGGAGCAATGGCACCGCAAGGTCAAACTGCGATTCCCAGCATGGTACAAGGCGGTTACGTCGCAGGCGCTACAACAGCGCCATGGGGAACTCCTATAACAGCCACCCCGCTGGGACTTCCGGGACCACCACATTTACCTCTTGGTGGACCTGCTGGCTTGAAAAGCTATACGATCCATAACAACACCAAGGTCAACATGCCCGCCCCAGTCAATGACTTCAATGTACACGTGCGACAAGTACCCGGTTACAGTTATCCCAAGCCGGTTAGCGAAGTTCGCATTCGTGAACACAGCTACACACCAACCGCCCGGAACATTCAACCTGCTGCTGTACGTAATCAATTGATTCCGTAAACAAATACCCAAGGCGCCAGATTATAGGCCGCCCACTGTTGATTTTTCAGCAGTGGGTTTGCCTACCTTAAAGACACGTTGCAAATTCGATACCCCGCCCTCAATTCCGTCTCACACATGAAACGACTTCTGCAAAATCTCAAGCTGAGCCCACCGCTGTACGTAGCATTAATTTGCATTACCACGGTTTTCGCTATTCCGACCGCTGCTCAAGAGCCATCTTCATTGCACGATCGACATTTTCGCGATTCCGGTTTACATCCACCTGGTCAAGTCGGTCAAGGCTTTCTGTCTCGTGGCGGACCGATTCCCGGCTACTTTCAACCGATAGAAGTTAGAGCGCCGCAGGGCACACAACTCGCCTTTGTGGCAAACGGCCAATTTGGACCGTCACTATTAGCGCCAACTAAAGCAGGAATGCTAATTGGTGCTGTCTACCGCATGAAAATTACGCACATCCCTGATTTGGAGGGCGTCGAAGTATTCCCAAGTATCGAAGTCATCAATCGCATTTACCCACCTCGTGGTTTAGAGGCCAAATTTGCGATCCCGATTCATTTATCACAACGCGAAATCGAAATGGCGGTGCAGGGATTTTTCGTAACCCGCGTAATCTATCTCGAAGATCCAACGAATCCGATTCCTGCGGACGAATCGATTGTTCGTCAACGCACTTTGGATATTCGCTACACCGAAGACCCGCTGCACGTTGCAGATAAACTCGGTCGTCCAGTCGCAATATTACGAATCGGATCTCGTTCTCCCCAACTAAACGCACAAACCAATCGCTTCATGTTCTCCTCACCTCCAATCCAAATCATCGCCACTCCAGTACTACCGAATAACAACACTTCCGCATCCATCACACCTGTCGGATTTACCAAGGCCACGTCTGTTAATGTCGCCCCAATGAACCGTACTGACGCACGACCCGTATCATTTTCCTTCCCCCGTTGATTCCATCATGCGCACAAAACATCACATACTACATTTAAAGTGTGCTTCACTTGCCACCTTGATCTGCTGCTTCACGGCCTGCAGCCTTCCGCAACAACAACTGCGACCCCCCGCCACGATACAGATTTCGGATAATTCTCCCGCTGTCCCGCTATCGACCGTCCCAACCACAACACATGCTAACAGTCCGATTCAACAAATCAGCTATCAACAACCTCCCGCCGCATCAAATGCCGCGACCGCCGTTAAGACTGGGCCGATTGCTCGCATCCCGTTATCGGCCGAAACTGGAGGCCCAACTTCAAATATCCACCCAGGCGCACCCTACCCCGCTAATTGGTCGCCACCACAAATTTCACAACCTTGGCCCCAAGACGAATATGTCTATCAGGGCGGCGACTCCCGGCAACAAGTGAACGTCGCTCCAGACCGCAGCATCCATAACTTGGACGAAGAAGATACAATCGTGCATTACCACACACGCGATGGAAAAATCGCCATTCAACCGACAAACCAAATTCCGATCTATGCCCCTCGGTTTTCATCAGTGCGTCATATCGGCGGAGCATCTCAATATCTGTATCGTGATCACGCTTCAGCAGTGGACAATCCCTTGAAAATTGCCGCCGCCCAGGAGAACCTTGGCAGCGAACAAGTTTTACAACGCATCCAAGCAGGGCGAAACATCAGCAACCGCAGAACAGGACTGTATCGTGACGAATCTAAAGCTCGCGATGTGGAGTATCGAACCGCGAGCCTAGAAGGCAGCCAACGTCAAAGACCTGAAAACGGAACACTACTCAACACTCGAGTGCGCATCCAGAACTCACAAGAAGCCCGCTTAAGCAAGCAGAACGCAACGGCCATCACTGCGACAGACGAAGAAACTGTCAAAGTCTATGTCAAAGACTTCATGCCCTACAAAGTAACCGGGCAAAATCAGATGCGCTCCACATTTCATTACGAAATTGCTGAAGGCAAGAGCCGCTTAGAAATCAAGAAAACATCGTCGAACCTAAACGCTCTTCCAGGCGATGAACTTGAATTCATGATCGCGTTCAAAAACGTTGGCGACCAACCCGTCAGCAATGTCACCATTGTCGATCACCTCAGTCGACGTCTAGTCTATATCGAGGACACACAATCTTGCGATGTTGCCGGACAATTCTTCGTTAATGATACCGTTCGCGAATCCTTGATCCTCCGTTGGGAAATCACCGAACCACTCGCCGTCGGCGAATCGGGCAGCATCACATTCCGCTGTCACGTGCGGTAAGTCTCTGTTCCAGAGCATCTGTCATAGGCGAGCAGGATCCAAATTGATTACAATACCGATATATGCAATAAACATTATCTGGGTATTTGGAAACGATTTGATGCGCAAATTTTTATATCTGACGCTGCTCTACTTTGCCGCTTTACTACCGGCAGCCGCCCAAGAGTCAACCCGCGACACGTCCCGCGGTGATGCCATGATTGCCAAATACTTTACACAACAAACTTCTGCGATCGAAGACCGTTGGCTAGCAGGCATTGAAACAAAAGAAGACTGGCTCACACAACGCAAAAAACACCTGACCCAACTCAAAGACATGCTTGGGCTCAATCCGTTTCCTCAAAAGACGCCACTTAAAGCGGTAATCACCGGTACAACGAAACACGAATCGTTCCGGGTAGAAAATATACACTTTCAGTCACGTCCCGGTCTGTATGTGACGGGTAATCTTTATGTGCCCCATGAAGTCGACAAGAAATTGCCCGCGATTCTATATGTGTGTGGCCACGGTCAAGTAAAGATTAACGGAGTGGCCTACGGTTCCAAAGCGCATTACCAACATCACGGCGCGTGGTTCGCCCGCAATGGATATGTTTGCCTAACCATTGACACGCTACAGCTCGGAGAAATCGAGGGAATACACCACGGGACCTATCGCTACGATAAATGGTGGTGGCTAAACCGAGGTTACACGCCTGCTGGAGTCGAAGCCTGGAATTGCATTCGCGCGTTAGATTATTTGCAATCGCGACCTGAAGTCGACGGTGACCGTTTAGGGGTCACGGGTCGTAGTGGTGGCGGCGCGTACAGCTGGTGGATCGCTGCACTAGACGAACGAATCAAAGTAGCAGTACCTGTGGCGGGCACAACCGACCTACGTAATCACGTAGTCGATGGCACAGTCGAAGGTCATTGTGACTGCATGTTTATGGTAAACACCTATCAGTGGGACTACCCAATGGTTGCGGCATTAGTTGCCCCACGTCCACTGCTACTCAGTAATACCGATAACGATCGTATTTTTCCACTTGATGGTGTCTACCGAACGTTTAGGAAAGTATCCCAAGTCTACGACCTGCTTGGCGCCAGCGACAAATTTTCACTACATATCACATCTGGTCCGCATAAAGACACACAAGAACTGCGGGTGCATGCATTTCGCTGGTTCAATTATTACCTTAAAGACGGAAAAACCGATTTGCTGCGAAATCAAGCCGACAAGTTATTCGAACCGACGGATCTCAAAGTCTTTGACAAACTACCAACGGACCAAGTGAACACGGAGGTATCAGAAACTTTTGTGCCGACGGCAACGGCGCCCGAAGTGGTCACCTCGCGAACTGAGTTAGCAAAAATAACCAAGTCACTTAAACATTCTTTACTAGAGAAAAGCTTTGCTGCTTGGCCCCAAAACCCAGTTACTTTGCAACCTCAGCGAATCTCGGATTCTTATGCTGAGGGTTTGGTAATGTCCGTTTATGTCTATCAAAGCCAATCGGCGATCCCACTGAATCTCTATGTTGTACATGACAAGAAACTGACGCAAGCCAAAATATGTGAGCTCACGGTACTAGACCAAGATGGCTGGAACAATTTTCTTTCGTTATATCGAGATGCCTTTGGTGACCGTGACGCGTTACGTGGCGAACATTTCGTAGCGCAGGATGCAGCCTCGCAAGATCCTTTCGAAAACCTACAGCAACGTTTACTGAAAAACTCAATAATAATGGCCTACGTAGCTCCGCGGGGAATCGGCCCGACGATTTGGGACCAAACAAAGAAGAAGCAAGTACAACATCAGCGGCGTTTCTATTTATTGGGCGAGTCGCTAGAGTCGATGCAAGTTTGGGATGTGCAGCGTGCGATTCAAGCCGTCACAACGGTCACTGGATTTAACAATGAAACCAAAACAACACTGCAGGCAACAGGACGCATGGCCGGCGTGTCGCTTTATGCCGCCTTATTTCAAAGCGGAGTTGCTGAATTACACCTCACACATTTACCAAGTTCGCACAGAGACGGTCCTTACTTCTTCAACGTCAGTCGTATTTGTGACATTCCAGAAATCGCGCTCGTCGTTGCTAACCAAACACCTTTGTTTCTATATGACGTTGACACGGTCGCATTCAAGCACACCATCGACAGCGCTGCACACATGAACTGGAAACAACCCCAGCTAATGATCACAACCAATAAATAGCTAACTCTCATTCACAACAACCATCTATGACATCTTGGATTTCCCAACGTAGCCTCTCAATCGACAGCAGCGGTATTCGTAAAGTGTTCGATCTAGCTCGCTCACTCAAAGACCCTATCAATCTGTCAATCGGGCAACCAGATTTTGAAGTTCCGACGGCAGTGAAGCAAGCTTGCATCGATGCGATCAATTCAGGACATAATGGCTATACACCAACACAAGGTCTCCCAGCACTACGGGAAAAACTTCAAACAGCGATCGATACCACTTATCAACACGACGACCGTAAAGCTTTCGTCAGCAGCGGCACCAGCGGTGGACTGGTCCTGGCCATGCAAGCACTGGTGAATTCCGGTGACGAAGTTATTATGTTTGATCCATTTTTCGTGATGTACGAACCGTTGGTACAACTCGTCGGCGGAGTGCCAATCCTTATCGATACCTATCCTCACTTTCGCATCGACCTGGAACGAGTTGCAGCCGCGATCACTCCACGAACCAAACTTATGTTGCTAAACAGTCCCTCCAATCCAACCGGATATGTTGCCACTCAGGACGAAGTGAGGGGGCTGTGTCATATCTGTGAGAAGCACAATATCGCTTTGATATCCGATGAGATATACCGTGAGTTCACTTACGACGACAGTTTCGTTGGTCCGGCAGAATTCTATCCAGCAACGATTGTCATCGATGGTTTCTCTAAAAGTCATGCCATGACCGGATGGCGATTAGGTGTCGCACATGGACCGCAAGAAGTCATTGATGCGATGATCAAAATACAACAATATAGCTTTGTCTGTGCACCGCAACCTGTTCAGTGGGCTGGATTGGCGGCGATGGATACTGATATCGGTGAGCATGTTGACGAATACCGTGCTAAACGCGATCGAATTGTCACCGCTTTAAGTGCAAAATATGAGATTGAAACTCCCGGCGGTGCATTTTATGTATTTCCGAAAGTTCCCAGCGGCACAGCGACTGATTTTACGGCTCGAGCGATCGAAAATAACCTGTTGCTCATACCCGGCAATATTTTCAGCAAGCATGACAGCCACTTCCGCATTTCCTATGCCGCCAGCGACGAAACACTCGATCGCGGCATCCAAGTACTATTGGACATGGCTTAACCAAAGGACAAAAGGGTCATCAAACGAGCGGACATTCGTATTGATTCGTGGGCCACTCCGATGCTTGAAATCTACCGCGACACGACAATAATACAACATATGCGGATTATACGCTTTCACAATTGAAATAGGATTTACCATGGAAATACTCGAAACCCCAGCCGCACGGGCTGTACTAGGTGTAACGATTCTGGCAATCCTAACTACCATTGCCTACTACGCGGTGACCAATTATCGGGATCGCATCGATCAAGACATACCAGGCCCCGAGGAACACCTCGACAATTTCCAAGAAATTCATTCCCAGGGTGACATTTCGGACAAAGAATTCCGAACTATAGAAACAGTGTTGGAAGAACAACTCGAACACCAGCAGTCGCAACCCGACGATCAACCTCCTGCAGAGGACAAATCCGACGGTTAATGCCAACGGTTCGGGTTAGTCAAGTTACAGCGATTACTATCATCATTAGATAGTTATTGATGTGCCTGCCTGCAACGCTCATATGACACGTTCTGGTCGGGAAGATCAGTACTGCAATGCATAATGTATATATAATAGATACGCGTCAATAAGTCATGGATGGTAGTTGACCACAAGTACTCCCCGTAAGCTTCTGCTTTACAGCATATATTACGGGTGTACACCTTAAGCCCCATCGCTTGCGATCACCAAAACATTCGATTTGGATAGAATCATGCAAGTGCACAAGGAGTCGTCATGTCATCCGGTAAAGACGGAGGAGACCACAAAGTTGGATCTCCTTCCAAGAAAAATGCATTCTGTTCATTCTGTCGCAAAAGCTATCGTGACGTCGGTCCACTAGTTGAAGGACCTGGTGATGTCTATATTTGCAGCGAATGTGTCGAGCTCTGTTCGTCGATTATCGATTCAGAGAACCGCCGCAAGTCGAGCGACGATCACATGATCACCGACATTCCTTCACCTCGAGAAATATCGGGCAAGATGGATGAATATGTGATTGGTCAAGAACAAGCCAAAAAAGTGCTCGCTGTTGCTGTACACAATCACTACAAGCGATTGAATCACGAATGGTCTGACGAGGAAGTCGAAATCGAAAAATCGAACATTCTGATGGTTGGTCCAACCGGATCCGGTAAAACACTGCTCGCTCGCACACTCGCACGAGTACTCAATGTACCATTTGCCATCGGCGATGCGACAACACTAACCGAATCTGGCTACGTTGGCGAAGACGTCGAAAACCTCTTGCTGAAGTTGTTACATGCCGCGGACTTTGATGTCGAATCAGCTCAACGCGGAATCATCTACATTGACGAACTCGATAAAATCGGCAAGACGTCACAGAACGTATCGATCACTCGTGACGTCTCTGGTGAAGGTGTACAACAAGCATTACTTAAGATGCTCGAAGGCACAATCTGCAACGTACCACCCCAAGGTGGACGTAAGCACCCCGAGCAACAATACATTCCGATTGATACGTCCAACATTCTATTCATCTGTGGTGGAACATTTGTCGGTGTTGATAATATAGTCCGTAAACGACTTGGCAATCAAACACTAGGATTTGGTCAACAAGTTGGATATCGCGAAGAAGCCGATGTGGCTGAGTTGTTGTTGCAAGTAAGATCCGATGATATCCTTGAGTTTGGTCTCATCCCCGAATTGATTGGACGTTTACCTGTCGTGACGTCATTGTCACCACTTGATGAAGATGGATTAAAGCGGGTATTGACTGAGCCCAAAAACGCTTTGTTGCGACAATACGAGAGTCTATTCAAGATGGAAGATTGTGAACTTAAATTCACTGATGATGCCATCCTCGCGATTGCTCGGAGAGCGATCGACAAAGGGACTGGTGCTCGTGGCTTGCGGTCCATTACAGAAGAAGTAATGCTTGATATCATGTATGAATTGCCCGACCGAAAAGGAAGTGGCGCATATACGATTGACCAAGAAGTGGTTTCTGGTACGAAACCGATCTTCGACACCAACAAACCTGTTAAGAAAAGCGCCTAACTCCAGCAACGATTCCTTTCTTGACACCCTTTCGAGAAACCAACTATGAGTGCCCACGACAATCTAACGAGAATGATGGACAACGGTATTGTAGCAGTAATTCGCGCGGACTCCGGGGAACTCCTAGCTGACGTAGCGGAAGCACTGCTTGCTGGTGGCGTCGATGTCATGGAAGTAACATTCACCGTTCCGAATGCGATCGACGTCATCCAAGAAGTCAAACGTCGAATCGGCGATAAGGTTTTGCTGGGTGCTGGTACCGTTTTAGATACGGAAACAGCTCGTGCTGCAATCCTGGCGGGAGCGGAATTTATTGTATCGCCGTCAACAGACGTCGAAGTTATCAAACTGTGTCGCCGATATGATACAGTAATAACGCCAGGCATCTTCACTCCAACTGAAGCCGTGACCGCTTGGCAAGCAGGTGCCGATATCCTCAAAGTATTCCCAGCGGACATTGGTGGTCCAGCGCATCTTAAAGCGTTACGTGGTCCGTTGCCACAATGTCGTTTCATGCCTACCGGCGGCGTGGATCTTAACACGGCGGCAGACTTCCTGCGCGCAGGCGCTGTTGCCTTGGGCGTCGGCGGAGCGCTCGTCTCCCAAGCGGCAGTCGACAAGCGAGATTTCGCGTCGATCGAAGCATTAGCGCAACAGTACGTGCAAATCGTAAAAGATACTCGCGCGAGCCAAGAATAGCCGTTTGTTTTCGTACAGATATGCTACACAAACCTCCGATAACACTAGAGAGGGTTCAGCGTGCGCATTAGGAAAACGAACTGTGTCGTGTTCAATAACAAAACATCTACTTTTAGCAGCTATCTTGCTTTGTGCTGCGCCCTTTACCACTTCCCTGCCCGCTCAATCGACCGTCGATCCTGAAGCCAGTACAACCCCTGCAGCCAAACTGTATACCACGCGAACCTCCCAGTTCTCAATTCCGTATACACTCCAGCAACCAACCGACAAAATTGTTCTGTTTGTTTCTAAGAATTTCGGCAACAACTGGCGTAAAGTTGCGATTCAAGGCTCCGAGAAAAAGGCGTTTTGGTTTCAGGCCCAGCGTGATGGTGAGTACTGGTTCTGCTCGCGTATTCAACAATCCACAACGGTACCCACAAAACTGCGACCCCAAATGCGCGTATTTGTCGATACTCAGCAACCAGCTATCGTTCTACAAACCAATCTTACGACGGCTGGTGAAGTCACGCTAGAGTGTGAAATCAGAGATGTCACACTGATAGCAACAAAAGTCTCCGCAGAAATTCAACCCGCGCCAAACTCACCTTGGCAATCTTTTCCACTTGTTGAACACCCTACCTTAGCGCAACCTGGTTTAATAAAGTTGGCGGGACGTTGGCAGCCGACCACAGCGACACGTATGGCACTGGTACGCATCAAAGTATTGGATGGCGCAGGGAATTTGGCGATCGCCGAGCGACGGATATATTTTCCTCCGAGTTCACAACAGCGCCCCCAATCCTTTGACCCGTTACGAAATCCTTACACGCGTGCCGAGCCCCACAAAGACGCTATCAACTGGCCAGCCGATAATCAACCTACACCCGCGGTTGTCGACAATCCGGCAATCCCCCCTGCTGCGCAACCCACCGCCATCGTCACTACAGCCAAACCGATTATCCATGGTCCACCGCCAATGGCTACCGTTCATCAGACGAATCGTACACGATTCAAACTTGATTACGCACTTTCCAACGTGAACACGAAAACCACACAGGTTCAGCTATGGGCTACCGAGGACGGTGGGAAGACGTGGGGACTGTGGGGGATCGATCAAGATGGCCAGAGTCCGCTGGATGTCGAGATACAACGCGATGGCACGCTTGGTTTTATTACTATCATCACCACGCCCGAGGACAATGATAAGAACCGCCCGACTACCGATTCCGTGGCTGATATATGGATAAGGATTGATCGCACTAAACCACAGTTACGGCTAGGTGGTATTGAGCGGACAGTGGAGTCCGGTTTCCCGGAAATCTTGATTAAGTGGGAAGCGACTGATGACAATTTCTCAGACCGGCCGATTCACCTGCAATGCAGTCAATCGCAACAGGGGCCTTGGCAAGAAATCTCCACAGCTGTCCCCAATGCCGGATTCTATCGCTGGCGACTTGACCCCAACGCCTCGGGCACTTGGTTCATAAAAGTTAACGCGACCGACCAAGCGGGTAATGTAATTTCTGAGATCATCGCCGAACCAGTACAATAACCCAACCTACTAACAAACGATCAGTGGTGGCGCAACCGATTCCTTTTAGAAATTTATCCGCCGCAGGTTTAGTTGTGGCGGGTGTCAATTCGTGGTCGTGCACTAAACTGTGCTAAATCATAGCCGTGCGATTCACCGTTTGCCATTTTCGCCAGTAATTCCCCGAGTGCCGCGGCAAATTTAAAACCGTGTCCGGAAAGTCCAGCGGCATAGACGATACGATCATCTAACTCTGCTCGATCAATTATAAAATGGGAATCAGAGGTTACTGTGTACATGCACACGGCATGATCCGTCGCTTGGTCGCTAACCTGAGGCAAATGTTTACGCAAAAACCCAGCCACATCAGACCGTTCGTCTTCATCTAAAGAACGGTTCAATTCCAACGGGTTGCTTACCTCGGTACCGCCACTGTGCCGCGCCAATTTCAAACCGCGTTCATCGATACTCGGGAAACCATAATAATCGCCGGTCTCCGATTCAAAGAAAAATACGGGACACCCAACTCGGTTGGAATACAAATCCGCATCAGCGGTATACCAGTGTAGTGGCTTATTTAAAATCCGCAGATGGCCTTTCAATTCTGGTAGTAGGTCAGCGGCCCAAGCGCCGGCGGTAACCACGATCGAGTCGGCCGTAAAGGTGCCTTGATCAGTCAACACCTCTAAACAGCGTCCGCCCGTCTTAACTTCACAAATCGTATGCCCAACGAACAATTCCGCTCCTGCCCATTGTGCTTTTTCAATATGAGCTGAGATCGCATGCTCGATCAACAGGAACCCGCCGCGCTGTTCGAAAACCACTTCCATGTCATCATCAAATGCAAATTGTGGCCAGCGTTTCCTCGCCTCCGCGACGTTCAGATGCTCGATCGGTAGGCCGTGTTCGGCACTGCTGGCTAACACACCTTGAATTAACGCGCCGCCACCAGGTCCTGCTTGCAATATTCCTGTTTGATAATAGAGGTCGCGTCCATGTTCTGCTTGCAATTCCTCCCATAACTCGAAGGCGCGTTGCACTAGGGGTACGTAACTGGGGTGCTCAAAGTAACTTTGGCGGATGATTCTGGTTTGGCCATGTGAACTGCCGCGATCATGTGCAACGCCAAAACGATCAATACCGGCCACGCGTTTTCCTTGTTTGGCCAAGTGGTACAGTGCTGCGCTGCCGATTCCACCAGTACCTAAAACGAGACAATCGAAGTGTTGTGAGTTGCTCATGCGCCAAGTTCCTTAACTGGCCGATGTCGTTGACTGATCCTGAAAGCTGGTGCGATAGGATTCATCGAGATAGAGCATCAGCTTTTCCAGCGGGAGCCCCGACTTCGAAAATTGATTTTTCATATCGAGGTCGGCTTCGAGCAACCATTTTAATAATTGACCGCTACGCTGTCGTCGTAGTTGGCGTAGGTGATCGATAGTTTTTTGGCCTTGGAAGTGGAAACTATTGCCGAGAACTTCCCGAGTCGCTTGTTGCAATGCCTGCAGGATTGGCGTGCCATTGCGCTCGAGTTGCTCGGCGATGCGAGTGATGGTCACATAACGCCGCAGTGACCAGGAAACGCCGCCGAATATTTTTTGCACGGCCTCACCGTCAGCGCGAAGGTGTTGCAATTCCAGCAGTGCGGTAGCAGCTTTTCCTTCGGCGGCGACATCGGTCATATGGAAAGTGGATTGAGATTTCCAGCCACCGACATATTCTTGGATTTGTTCAGCGGTAGGTTTGTCGCCAGCTTCAAGGTAAAGAGCGAGCTTGACACAGTTCATATTGAGTAGACCGATACTGAATTGCGACAGGTCGAGTAATAGCGCGGCGATGTTGTTGCTGAGTGTGAATTGATATTGTTGTTGTGCCCAGTTGACGATCCAGTTGATCGTGAGGTCATAGAGTGGACGTTCGTTTTGACGCACCGGCGGTCCCGTTGGAGTGCGACAATCGATAACACCGCCAAGTGCATTTGTTTTTTTGGCGAGGTTTGTATTGCCGGGGAAGGATTTCGCTTCGAGTATCAGTAATCCCGCGTGTGATTCACGTTCGATGTATTTTTCAAGTTTAGGTCGATAATCTTTGATGAACTTATCGGCATCGTTGACTCCGGCTATTCGCGGGCCATCGCCGCCGAACAGTGTGACGGTAGAGACTTCATCCATAACGTCAACCCATAGTGCTTTTTCATCAAACCAGCGAATACCATCTTGTTGGTGATCGTCTTGTTCATTGGCGAATTGTGCTTGGACTGTTTTCAGTGCAAGTTGTTGTAGGAAGTAATCGGTGCCAACGACAACGCAGAGTCCGGTACGTGGCAACGTGCTCGGATTAGCGAGCAGTTGAAAGAGGTGGTTTAACGGACCTTGGTTCGATTTCTTAGCCATGATGGGGTATATGATACCAAATAACGGACTCGCGTATCACCTTGACAATCTAGCCGGAGCAGACAAAACTAAAAATTCACTTTAGCCCCCTTCGTCTAGCGGCCCAGGACGCTGGTCCTTCCGACCAGAAACAGAGGTTCGAATCCTTTAGGGGGTACTCGATGGTTGTCGGGTCGACGCACCCTCCCGCATAGTCGGGAATTGTAGTGCATTGTGAATTTGTGAAATCTTTGAGCGACCCTGTGCGAGACCGTTCTGTGCGGTACTGCACACTCTGACGCACACTCTGTTGTCGTGCCAAAACACCATACGCCCTACCCCACCACCGGGCCGCCGGGCAAGGAAAATGGGGGCTACAGCTTGCATGTTGCCGATTTCCTAATCAACGTCAGCACTGCCTACACGTTTGCCATCCGGCCCAACAATGTACTCATTTACAGAAGATGATTTCTCCTCCTTAAGATCGTCAATCCCAGCGGACATGATTACAAGTAAAAGAATCACGACTTGCGACGCACCATTCAAGTCATCGCCTGCCATCAAGAAACAGAACAACATGATTAAAGCCAAGACGGCAGGAACCTTCGTGAGAAATCATAGGTTCAAACTATACGGTGACGGCCGTTTTTACGACATCAGCAACGATGTTGACGAAAAACAACCGTTGTCCGAATTCAACAAGAAAAACGCTACTGTGAAGGCTCAGTTACAAGCCGTGCATGACACGATGCCCAAATGGGCATACTTTCGAGACAATTAGCGGTCCGGGCCCACTTAACTACTTTGCAGGTGGTGCTGTGGCTGGAACTAGTTTACGAAGTTTCCTCAGAACCGACTCATGTTTTTTAGCATCTGCCAAGTTGTCCCATTCATGCGGATCTGTTAGATGATCATACAATTCCTCCTCACCTTGAGCGTATTGGATGTAACGCCACTGTCCGGTTTTCACAGAAACGTTACCCTGCCCGAAAAAAGTGACCGCATGACTATCCGCCCGTTGTTTTGGTTTGCGGAGCAACGACACCAGTGAGCTTCCATCGAGGTGTTGCGAGCCGCTGATTCCGCACATTTCCATAAGCGTTGGATAAAGATCGAGCAAACTAACCGCTGCGTCGCACGTCGCATTTTTTGCAAAATGACTCGCCATATTTTTGGGAGGAACCACAATCAACGGAACACGTGTTGATCTTTGCCAGGCGGTCCATTTTCCCCAATGTTGTTTTTCTCCAAGATGCCAGCCATGGTCAGTCCACAGCACAATCACTGTGTTGTCACCATATTTCCCGTTGTCCAGTTCCTTGAGTAGGCGTCCAACCTGATCGTCCACATAAGTGGTGCAGGCAAGATACGCCTTCACCGCTTCCTCCCATTGCCGGTATTTAACGACAGTTGCATGGCTTCCGGCTGTCACCGCTTCGGTCGCGAATTGCTTGCCGACGTCGCCCAGATCCGCCAAATCACTTTCGTGCACCGTTGGCAACTCTATCTTCACGTTCTCAAGTCGCTCAAAGTATTTTTGAGGCGCCCAAAGCGGGATGTGCGGCCGGTAGTAGCCCACCGCCATGAAGAACGGTTTGTCAAATCCTTCGCGCAGCTGTCGCATCGCCCAGGTGGTAATTTTCGTATCTCCCATCTCCGCATTCAACACATCAAAGGGTCCCCAATCAAAGGATTCACCGTCCTTCACCGTCGGCCTACGGTCCGATGGCATTCGATTCAACGGGAGCACGACCGACTTCCCGTCAGATTGGCGAACAACATGCCGGGGATTTCTAGTTGATTTACTTGGCAATTCATCATCGGTGTATTTCACCATTTCGCGAGCAAGCGGACTCCAGCGTTGTTCCGTGATAAACGATTCCTCAAAAATATCGCGTGTCTCGCCACTGCCATGCAACACCTTTCCCGTACCCAATGTTTGATATCCCGCCTGCTGAAACCCCCGAGGCAGGACAACCGCCGTGGGATGTTGCGTCAGTAGTTTTTTCGAGCCATTGGACCAAACACCGGTTCGAAAAGGCAACTGTCCGCTCAGCACCGCTGCCCGTGAAGGATTACAGGCGGGTGCCACACAATGTGCGTCGGTAAACAAAACGCCGCGGGCGGCCAAACGATCGATATTGGGCGTTAGGGCCTGCGGATGCCCGTCCAGACAACCGATCCAGTCATTCAAATCATCTATAGATATGAAGAGGACGTTCGGTTTTTCCTGGGCAGCGAGTATTCTCGAATTGCACAACAGCGTCATGACGACCAGCACCAAAACAAACTGTTTCATGGTAAAACTCCGGCGTTTTTCAAAAATCACATCAATAACAATCAGCAACCATTTCATAACCAAACCCCATGAATCCAAATAACGAACTAGATCGAGAACGCTTAATGAAAGCGATTGAGAACTCTACCATCCTACCCCACCACCGGGGAAGGAAAATGAGGGGGGCTACATTAACGGATTCTCGTTTGAACCCCAACGGTTTTCATCATTAACTGACCGTCGTCGTCATGTATAGTTATCACCCATTCCATCTTATCATTACCCATAAATTGAAATTTCATTTGTCCGTAAAGATTTTCATCAACTTCGAACTCCCATTCCATTGTTTCTAATTCCGAATTCCAGCGACCAATTGAATCCCCCTTAGGGAAAGTATTGTTACCAAAGAACCAGCTACGATAAACCTTGCCTTGTGGATCATAGTTCGTCAACCAATGGCCTATCGAACCGTCCTCCATTGTCACATCCCCTTGAATAAATTTATTATCAAGAATCCATTGAATTTCTTCTTCGCCTCTAACGGTTTTTTCTTCTGGATTCCACGCAGACCTCTTTTCCACGACCTTGTTGGACCAAGTACCAATCCTACGCCTTAACGGTGCGTTAAAATCAATGGTATCGACGGCTTGAGCCTCAGCAGATTCCGAAAACTCGTACCCTTCGTCCATATACGCCATGTCTGATTCATTTCCATAATCTAACTCTTCAACAGCCTCTTTCAGCTTGGCCACCATCGGAAGCCCAATTCCGGCACAAACCAAGCAAAGCAAAACGAAGAATCCG
>Ga0315334_10000378_pt1 | contig 27421 bp, 18 predicted proteins | sample M150034915metaG_FD_205555 | JGI IMG/M metagenome (GOLD analysis project Ga0315334, IMG submission 205555) | Ammonia-oxidizing marine archaeal communities from Monterey Bay, California, United States - M1 500m 34915 | ecosystem: Environmental > Aquatic > Marine > Intertidal zone | place: USA... | reverse complement strand
TCCCCAAAAGTATGTCGACGATCGCATGGACGGAATGCCATCAGGATCACGCGATCGAGTTGGGAAACTGTGGAATGAATTTCGCCGTGAAAATCCTGATCGCAGTCGCGACGGTGCCATGTTCGTTCGCATTTTGGAATATGTAGCCAACCAGCAACCTGGCTCGGTGCCAGCGAGAAGATTCATTCAAAAATGGCAACACCACAACTTCGGGTCAGCAGCCGACCGGCTGGTCAATCGCTCGATGGAAAATGGCAAGCGAGTCTACGAACAGGCAGCTTGTAATCGCTGCCATACAATCAATGGACAAGGTGCCAAATATGGCCCTGATCTCACGGAGATTGCCAAACGATTCAAGGGCGGCAAGTTACTACAGCAATGCATCAAACCATCAGCAGAAATCCACAAAGAGTATCAAACGCAACAGATCCTCGTTGACGATGGCCGCCTGTTGACAGGATTGGTCGTCGAAGAAACAGACGATCAAATTCGTCTGGTCCCGAATCTGCTCAAACCCGACAAGTTCATGATGATTAACAAAGATTCAATCGAACAACGTCGGACGGCAGAAGTGTCGAGCATGCCCGCAGGACTGCTCGACACCTTCACTGTCGAAGAAATATTTGACCTGGTTGCCTTCCTGCAATCACGTGGTGTGAAACAATGATCACGTTTTCTGCGATCAACCGCTACTCTTTCCTGAGTGCTGTCTGTGGCATCATTCTGGCTGGACTGACGCCTGCAGCTTCGTTGCAGGCAGACTGGCCGCAGTTTCGAGGGAACAATTCCGACGGCATCGGCACTGGATCACCACCCATTGAGTTCGGCCCCGGCAAGAATGAACTTTGGAAGACATCATTGTCTTCGGGACATAGTTCACCCTGCATTTCCGACGATCGAATCTTTGTGACCACTTATAACAAAGACACGCCAGCTGTCGCGGTGGTCAGCATGAATCGGATGACAGGAGAAATCCTGTGGGAAAAAAGTATCGCCGTCGAGAAATTGGAAAAAGGTCATCCATCATTCAATCCTGCCAGCAGTTCCCCCTGCTGTGATGATCAATGCGTCATTGCCTACTTTGGTTCCCACGGGCTCGTATGCCTTGACCTGGATGGCAACCAGTTGTGGGAAAAAAAACTACCACTCACCAAGTCGTTTTCCGGTAATGCCACGTCACCCATGATCGTGGATGACAAGGTGATTCTTTACCGTGGTAATTATGTCGATCACTATCTGGTGTGTTTCGACAAAAAAACGGGAGAACAGCGTTGGCATGTCCCACAGAAAGAAAAGTTCACCGGTGAAATGGCCTGCACTGCCTGCCCAGTGGTCGCGGGTGACAAATTGATCTGTCATACCGCAAGATCGGTTCAGGCATTCGACATCGATACTGGGCAGAATGTGTGGACAGCGAAGTGCGCGACAACGGCAACGAGTACGCCTGTGTTAGCAGGCAATGAAGTTGTCGTCGCGGCATGGAACAAACTTGGCGAACCTGATCTTCGGCCGCCGTTCCCCGGTTTCGATGATCTGATTGCAAAGCACGATCAAAACGATAATCAACTAATCGAAAAAGACGAGTTTCCCAAACTCTGGATCTTCCATCGGCCCGAAGGTGTCGAAGCCGCGATGAATGGTGCGCCAGTCTCATGGAAACACGCCAACAAGAACGGAGACACAAAAATCACCCGCGAAGAATGGGGAAAAGCGGTTGATGAGCTGGAACGGTTTCGCGAGGGCTATGAAACGCATGGACTGCTCGCTATCCCAATTGACAGCGAAGGTTTTGTTGCCGCCGATCAGGTCCGAACGCTGGCCACCGACGGCATCCCGGAAGTTCCCAGTCCAATCTTTGATGGAACCCATGTCTACCTGGTGAAGAATGGCGGGCTGCTGACATGCATCAATCTGGCCGAAGGTGAACGGGTTTATCGAACGAGAACTCGAGGACAGGGAACGCATTATGCTTCACCCCTGATCGCCGACGGCAAGCTCTATACTTTTGCCGGCAACGGTCAGATCAGCGTGGTGGAACTGGGCGCCTCGCACCGAATTCTGGCCCAGAATGAGATGCAGGATGGTGTCTATGCCACCCCCGCAATCGTGGACGGCATCATTTATGTACGCACCCACTCAGCGTTGTATGCCTTTCAGGAATCAAAAGACTGATGTCTTCCGTGATGCGCATCGACAGCTTATCGCAGTTGCAACGTAATCGTTGCAGCTCTCGCTACATGCCAGCATCTGAACGGTGGCAACGGTTGGTTCTCATTGCCATGCTGGTTCCGTTTTTGACGCTGTTTACCGGTGGACTAACGGCAGCCGAATTACCGTCAGAATTGACTACTTTTCTCCAGAATTCGTGCATCGATTGTCACGACAGCAACTCGGAAACCAACCTTGATTTGACCACGCTGGAATTCAAACTCGGACAGCCGGATAATTTTCGCCGTTGGGTACACATCTTTGACCGTGTGCAACGACGTGAAATGCCACCAGCATCGGAACCAGCACCTGATGCACCGAGTCGAAGTGATGCGTTGTCTCGACTCCACACAGAACTGAAAGAATACAATCGGCGGACACAACAGTCCAATGGTCGAGTACCATCACGACGACTATCACGTCAGGAATATGAACACACGTTGCACGATCTGCTTGGTATCGGCGGCGACATCGCCCGGTACCTTCCGCCAGAAACCAAATCGGACACGTTCGATGTCGTCACCGCGAAGCAGGATATGTCCAGTGTGCACGTCAAAGGCTTCCTCAAGGCCGCCGACATCGCCCTCGACGAAGCGATTCAACTCGGCGCCAATCCGAAGATGGTGCGCGAACTTGACTACGCGAATTCGCGTTACATGAAAATGTGGTTCGAACGCCCCGTACGCCGAGGCGGTGGTACGGTCTTCCGAGCCGAAGACGATCTCATCATGTTCCGAGGCGAGAATTACAACCTGCGTTCTGACCACAACGGCCTGCGGTTTCCCGTCGCCGGCCGATACCGCATCACCGTCACTGGTTCGGCGTATCAGCCGAGGTCCTCGGTAACGATGAGCCTCAAGCGTCAAAACGACATCCAGGGCGACAGCGAACTCTTTGCCGCCTGGGATGTCGACGAGAAACTCCGCACGGTTTCAACGATTAAATACCTCCGCCCCGACGACTACTTCTACGTTAGCGCCGACGAACTCGAACCGGCGCCCGACGGAAAAGTAATTTACAACTCGCAGCCCGCGAGCGAATTCAAAGGTGAAGGCGTGCGGGTTCGCAAGGTGCTCGTCGAAGGTCCGTTGGAGTCCACGTGGCCTCCGCAACGTACCCGAGCCCTGTTCCCCGGCATCGAATGGGAGCCTGTTGCAAACGGTCGTTATTACACACCGGTCACGACAAGGCCCCACTACGAACATATTCGCGACGCTGTCGCAGCGCTCGCACCGAGAGCCTTCCGACGCCCAGTGACTGACAAAGAGATCGAAGACCTCACCAATCTCGCCGTCCCGAGTCTCAAAGCCCGACGCGGCTTCCTCGCCAGCGCTCGAATTCCGTTGCGAGCGATCCTGATTTCGCCTCAGACGTTGTTCCTGACGAACGAAACGCGACGAACGGAATCAACACTCACGGATCACGCACTCGCCAGCCGACTGTCATACTTCCTCTGGCGCAGCCCTCCCGATGAGGAGCTGCTTCAACTTGCCAGTGACGGTATACTTTCCGACACAAAAACGCTGGACGCTCAGACTAGCCGCATGCTGTCCGACAGACGCAGCGAACGGTTCATCAACGAATTTCTTGATCAATGGCTGGACCTGGAACTGATCGACGCCACCACGCCTGACAAGTACCTGTACCCGGAATACGACGACGTCCTCCGTCGAGCCATGCTGGCCGAAACGCGGCTCCTCTTCCGACATCTCATCGACGAAGACCTCAGCATCGCCAATCTCATCGATTCTGACTTCACGTTCCTCAACCGGAAACTCGCCGAACACTACGGCATTCCGAACGTCGAAGGCGAAGAAATGCGCAAAGTCATACTGCCACCCCGCAGCGTTCGAGGCGGCATTCTGACGCACGCCAGCATTGCCAAAGTGACGGCTAACGGTACCGTCACGACACCCGTCAAACGCGGCAGTTTTGTTCTGACGAAACTGTTAGGCCTGCCTCCCAACCCGCCTCCACCGGGGGTCGGTTCCATCGAGCCCGATACTCGCGGAGCCACGACGATTCGGGAGACACTTGCAAAACATCAGACGGTCGAAGCGTGTGCCGTTTGTCACCGCCGGATTGATCCGCCGGGTTTCGCGTTGGAATGTTTTGATCCAGTCGGCACCTATCGCACTCGCTACCGCAGCAGCAAAGGCGTCAAACGAACCGCCGATGTCGGACTGCGATTCCTGCATAAAGACTACAATCTTGGCGGGCGAGTTGACTGCAGCGGCCAAACCGAGGACAGATTCACGTTCACTGACATTCGTGACTTCAAACAGCACCTGATGAAGTCGAAGGAGCAGGCGGCGCGAAATCTGGTGTCACTGTTGATCACGTTTGCCACTGGGGCTGAAATCCAGTTCGCTGACCGGCAAGAAGTGGAGCGAATACTCAATCAAACCGAAGGCGACGAATTTGGGCTTCGGAACATCATTTACCACGTTGTGCGCTGTCGAATGTTCAGGCAGCAGTAGACGTATTTTTCTCTCACTGAGTTTTCAACGAGATCAGTCTCATGCACACGCCCATTTCACGACGTACCGCGCTACGAGCATCCGGGTTGGCATTATCGTTGCCGCTGCTGGATGTGATGATTCCGGCGTTTGGATTTGAACGTGCGGAGCAGCCGAAACGCATGGTACTGATTTGCAATGCGCTCGGTTTGTTTCCTGCGTCGCTGTTCCCGAAGACGTCCGGAACCGACTACGCAAACACGGAGTACCTCGAACTACTCAAAGAACACCGAAGTGACTTTACCTTGTTTTCCGGGCTGTCCCATCCGGACCAAAACGGCAAGGAGCCTCACGATACTGAGATGACCTTTCTGACGGCGGCGATCAATCCGGGGCTCGGAGGCTTCAAGAATACGATTTCGGTGGATCAGGTGGCGGCGATGCACCTCGGTCACACCACGAGGTTTCCGTCGATCACACTGGGGAGCAACACTCAGGAGAGTCAGGCGTACGACAGCAATGGTGTAATGCTGCCGGCCGATTATCGGCCATCGCGGGTGTTTGCGAAGTTATTCTTGGCTGGAAGTCGGGAAGAACAGCGGCGACAAAGGCAGAGACTCGCGGAAGGTCGCAGCATTCTTGATTCCGTTAGCGATCAGACGAAGGCGCTCAACCGACGAGTTAGTGGAGGTGACCGGAAGCAACTGGATGAATACTTCGCTGCCATCCGCACGGCTGAGAAGGAACTGGCTGCATCCGATGCGTGGCTGGATCGACCCAAGCCTGAGGTGAACGTCGAAGTTCCGAAGGACATTGCGGAACCATCGGAATTGCTCGGCCGCATTCGAGAGCTGATGAATCTGATTCCGCTGATGCTGCAGACCGATTCAACGCGCGTGGTCAGCCTGATGATTCAGGATCACGGCGTTGTGCCAAACATCGCCGGTGTCCAGGCAGAGCATCACCCACTGTCTCATCATGGTCAGGATCCCGCCAACATTGCCCAACTGAAGATCATCGAGTCGGGAATCCTCTCAACATTCTCGGATTTCCTGACGCAGCTTGGACAGCGATCGGCACAAGGGGCTCGGCTGCTGGATCACACGTCCGTTCTATTCGGAAGCAACCTTGGCAACGCGAACGCTCACGACCCAAGCAATCTACCCATCATCCTCGCGGGCGGTGGCTACGATCACGGCCGATACGTGGCGTACGACAAGAGGAACAACATTCCATTGTGCAACTTATTCGTCAACATGCTCAACAATATGGGTATGGAAACAGACAGGTTTGGCACCAGTACAGGTACACTTAGACTCTAGGATTCATTGGATCCAATACTCCTTTTAAGTAATGGTCAGAAACAGCATGAAAAGCAAATCCATTCTCTATGCATGCCTCTTGCTAATCGCCATACCGATATCTGCCTTCGGCGACTCGTTCGCTGACAACTGGCATCAATGGCGCGGTCCTGATGCAAACGGCGTTTCAACCACTGCGAATCCACCTGTTTCCTGGAGCGAGGACGAGAACGTTCAATGGAAAGTGGCCATCGAAGGTCAGGGAACTTCGACGCCCATCATTTGGGGGGACAAGGTCTTTGTGTTGACCGCCACCAACACCGGAGTCAAGGACCCATCGATTCCTGATCCCGAAGACCAACCCAAGACCAACTTCTTCGATATCAAACAACCCAACGCTCAACATGCGTTTGTTGTGCTCTGTCTGGATCGAAATACCGGCAAGGAAAAATGGCGTCGAGTTGCCACGACAAAGATCCCTCACGAGGGCGCTCACAACGACAACGATTTCGCACCAGCATCACCAACCACCGATGGCAAGCACCTTTATTGCTGGTTCGGTTCGGCTGGACTCTTTTGCTATGACTTGCAAGGAAACAAAATCTGGGAAAAGAAACTCGGCGAAGCCAAAGTCGGGTCCAGCCTTGGCGAAGGCTGCTCACCCGTTCTACATCAAGGCAAGCTGGTCATTGTCCGTGATCATGCAGGTCAAAGCACCATCGAGGCACTCGATGCCAAGACAGGCAAAACACTTTGGAAACGGGACCGCGACGAAGGCAATGCGTGGGCCACACCAAGGATCATTCAACACAGTGGCAAGACACAGGTTATCACTGCTGCTTCGGGTTTTGTACGCAGCTACGATCTCGACACGGGTGATATCATCTGGCAATGCAGTGGTCTGACTGGCAATGCAATTCCGTGCCCGGTCGTCGATGGTGACTACGTGATCTGCATGACTGGCTACAAAGGCTATGCCGCCATGGCAATTCCATTGACCGAAACCGGAGACATTTCAGATAGCGAAAAAATCCGTTGGAAAAAAGAGCGTGGCACGCCATACATCCCCTCTCCGCTGCTGTACGAGGGACTGCTCTTCTACAACCAATCCAATCAGGCAATTTTGACATGCCTTGATGCAAAGACCGGCGAGGTCGCTTTTGGACCGAAACGACTTGGTGAACTTTCCAACATCTATGCGTCACCTGTCGGTGCTGGCGGGCGTGTCTATCTGGCAGGACGCAATGGAAACACGCTCGTTCTGCAGCGCGGCCCGGAATACAAAGTCAGTTCTGTCAACGAACTCGACGATCGGTTTGATGCCTCTCCCGCTGTGGCAGGCAACCAACTGTTCCTTCGAGGCTCAAAACACCTGTATTGCATCGAACGCAATCAGTAACACAAACGCTTGATCAGCTTCTTTGATCAACCTGTTTGATCGAAGCGATGGTTTTTTCCTATGTATAAACTTGATCTGAACGTGTGAAATCCCACTGCCCTTCCCTGCCCCGTTTTCATAATTTCCACCGGAGTCGCGTCGTGATTCGAAAAATTGTGTTGGTCGCTTGCCTGACACTGACCGCGATTCCAGCAGCCAGCGGCGTTGACCACTGGACACGCTTTCGAGGCGAAGATGGAAATGGCGTTGGTAAAGATCACCCCAACTTGCCGACTCGCTGGAGCACCACCGAAAACGTCCGCTGGGCCATCGACCTGCCGGGTTGGGGATGGTCCTGTCCCATTGTCTGGGGCAACCGCGTTTTTCTGACCACCGTTGTCAGCGATGAACAGAACCTTGCTCCCAGCAAGGGACTTTATCTGGGACAAGGAGTACGAGATCCTGGCAAGGGGGATCACCATTGGCTTGTTTACTGCTTCGACTTGAATACCGGAAAAGAAATCTGGCAACGGGAAGCCCACAGTGGTCAGCCTCAGGTTCCCCGGCACCCAAAAAGTACTTATGCAGCGGAAACAGCCACAACGGATGGTGAACGACTCTACGTTCTGTTCGGCGATGTCGGACTGTACTGCTACGACCTCGATGGCAAATTACTGTGGTCACGAGAAATTGAACCCAGAAAAACACTCATGGACTATGGCGCGGCAGCATCTCCGGTCGTTCACGATGGTCAGGTATTTGTCGTCTATGACAATCTTGAAAAATCATGGATCGCAGCGTTCGATTGCAAAACCGGAAAAGAACTTTGGAAACAAGAACGCAGTGAAACCCATTCATGGGCAACTCCATTGGTCTGGAAAAATGAACAACGCACCGAAATCGTAGTTCCAGGCAAAAAGCGCAATCGCAGCTACTCTCTCGATGGCGACCTGCTTTGGGAATTCGATGGCCAGATGTCAAATTTGGTCATTCCATCACCAATGAGTGCTCACGGAATGTGCTACATAGCGTCGGGATATGTGGGTGACTCACACCGACCGACGTTTGCAATCAAACCAGGTGCAAGCGGAAACATCACGCCGGAAGGAGACTTCTCGGACAGTGAATTCATTGAGTGGTACCAAGGCACTTCGTCTTCCTACAATCCCAGCCAGACCATTTACGGCGATTACCTTTACACGCTCTATGATCAAGGATTCTTGACCTGTCATGATGCTCGAACCGGTGAACAGGTCTACGGAAAAAAACGGTTTTCACCATCAGGCTCTTTCACGGCATCTCCCTTTGCCTACAACGGATACCTGTTTTGTCTCAGTGAAGACGGACTGACGTACGTGATCAAAGCGGGTGAAGAGTTCGAAATCGTAGCACGCAACGAACTCGATGAACTTTGCATTGCCTGCCCCGCTGTGGTCGGCGATAAAGTACTGATCCGAACTGCTTCCAAACTGTACTGTCTGTCGGAAGGATCGAAACTTGATCCTGCCATGGCGGCCCAATTGAAGCCAAGGCGTCCCTCGACCGCAATCAATGACATCTGGGCAGCCGCATCCGCCGGGGACGATGCCGCCATCAAACGATTTCTTGAGTCCGGTATTTCGGTCAATGCCAAACAGGGACGCCGCGGCGCAACCCCGCTTCGCAATGCCATTCTGTACGATCACCCGTCTTCTGCTCGATTGCTGATCAAACGCGGCGCCGATGTCACCATGAGCGGACCGGATGGCAACACTCCGCTACATCTGGCAGCTTTTTTCGGTGACGAATCTCTGGTCAAGTTGCTGCTGGAAAAAGGAGCCATGGTCGAGACAAAGAATACCAAGGGCGAGACCGCCAAAGATGTCGTGTCGAAGGAATGGGATGCCCAATTAGCAAAAACCTATGAAGGCGTTGGCGGATCACTGAATCGGGAATTCGATTTGCCTTTGCTTCAAAAAAGCCGCCCACAGATTGCTTCCTTGCTGGAACAACACGCCTCAGCAACAACGGAAGACAGTGCCCCACCCAAGTAGTGATCTGGTGCCTCGCGTTCTGGTTACTGGCTCGATTACACTGAAATCAACGTCAGCCGGTTGTCGCTTTTAGCAATGATGTCGCCAAGCCCGTTCGAGACGCTGAATGCATAAACGCATGCCGAGACTGCGATTCCGTCGCTGGCCAGTGGTTTCCGATTCAACGAAGACTCGGAAATCGAGTGGCAGTCGTCTGTAGTTTCAGGAATTCTGACTTACAATGGTGATTGGCATCCCTAGCCCCATGCTTCCGTCCTCACGAGAAATGATATGCCCCGTGCACTGTGGACCTCGGTCCTGATTGCCTGTTTCATTACAGCTCTGTACTCTGCCGCTCACGGTGAAACGCCGAATGTAGTTGTGATCATGGCTGATGACCTGGGTTATGGTGATCTGTCGTGTTACGGAGCAACCTCGCTGGAAACACCCAATATCGATCGGCTTGCTGCCGGTGGATTGCGGTTCACCAACGGTTACTGCTCAGCATCCACCTGCACGCCGACCCGTTACTCGATGTTGACCGGTACCTACGCCTTTCGCGGCGAACGCACCGGTATCGCGCCACCTACTGCTCCGGCCATCATCAAGGCCGGAACTGAGACCGTCGCCACCATGCTTCAGCGAGCCGGGTACGCAACTGCCGTGATCGGCAAATGGCACCTGGGTCTGGGTGGACCAGAAGGTCCAGACTGGAATGGCGATCTGAAACCGGGTCCTCTGGAGATCGGGTTTGACACCTGCTTCCTGTTACCCACCACCAATGACCGAGTGCCACAGGTTTATGTTCACGACCATCGGGTACCCAACCTTGACCCTGCAGACCCACTGTGGGTGGGCAGGAAAAAACCCAGCCCTGATCATCCAACCGGTCAGACCCATCGTGACACTCTCAAGATGGACTGGTCCCACGGTCACAACTCAACGATTCACAATGGCATCAGTCGGATCGGGTTCTACACCGGTGGACACGCTGCCCGATTCCGTGATGAAGATCTCGCTGACAAATGGGTAGAAAAATCGGTTGAGTTCATCGAGGATCATCAAAAAGAACCTTTCTTTCTGTTCTTCTCTTCGCACGACATTCATGTCCCGCGAATGCCGCACGAGCGTTTTCAGGGAAAAACATCACTCGGCTTCCGAGGTGACGCCATCATCGAACTCGACTGGTGTGTTGGTGAATTGATGAAAACGTTGGATCGACTGAACTTGACCGAAAAAACGCTGGTCGTTTTCTGCAGCGACAACGGCCCAGTGATGGATGACGGCTACAAAGACGAAGCACTTGAGAAAGTCGGAAATCATCGGGCAGGTGGTCCTTTCACAGGCGGAAAATACAGCATCTACGAAGGCGGCACACGCACTCCCTTCATCACATCGTGGAAAGGACGCATTGCTCCGGGAACCAGCGACGAAGTGGTCTGCACCATCGACTTGGCAGGCAGTCTGGCTGCATTGACCGACCAGAAGCTTACCTCCGATGGATACCTCGACAGCTTCGACGTGATCGGCGCCATGCTTGGCGACAAGGACGCCAAAGGTCGCGATCATCTGGTGCAACAGGACAACGGCAACAACGGAACGCTGGCCTTACGAAGCGGCAACTGGAAACTTCACCGGTACGGCAAGGATTTTGCACGTAATGTTGTGGTGGAAAAAAAACTGGCCAACACCAAGGTGCAAAAACTCCAGCTATTCAATCTGGAAAAGGATCCTTCGGAAAAGAAAAACGTGATTGCTGAACATCCCGAAGTTGCGGAACGATTGAAGAAACAACTCGATGACATCGTTCAATCGGGGCGTAGCCGCTCTTGACCCAAGCCTTGACCGAAACGCTGGTGCCGGTGGCTACCGTCAGAAATATCTGACTGCCAGCGGCATCGCGTTGCCATTGGACAGAATCAATAACTCGTCAAGCTGAGTAGTTACGGAGTCGCAGGCACCAGAGGCGTTTTGCCATCGTCTGGTGACACCGGATACAGAGCTTCATGTGATTCAAGGCTCGATTTCAGTTTCTCGATCATCTCTCGCAACACCACCGGTTCCTGATCGGCCAGATTCGTTGATTCGAATGGATCTGATGTCAGATTGTAAAGCTGGTAGTGTCCACCCTCAGATCCCTTTGACGGAATGTAGTGGTAAATCACTTTCCAATCCCCGTCCCTGTACGTGGTGAAGTAGTCGCTTCGATGGGGCGAATGCGGATAGTGCATCAGAAAGACTTCTTCGCGTGAATCATCAGGTTCGGCGGTCAGCAGCTTCGACAGATCGACCCCATCCACAGTGTGACCCGCAGGTGACGTAGCCCCCGTCAATTTGGCGATCGTGGGATACAGATCCTGCACGGCGGCAACTTGGGTTTGCAGCGTCCCCGGTGGAATCACCAACTGTTGCTGATTAGCATTGTTAGCACTTTCTTTTGCCCATGCTGCAATGAACGGTACTCGCATTCCACCTTCGTAGTGGGCTCCTTTTTTGCCACGCAGTGGAGCCGCACAGGCCACCACATGCTGATGCCCCAATGGAGCATCGGAACCATTGTCACCCAGAAAGAATACGAGTGTGTTTTCCGAAACACCCAATGCATCGAAATGGTCCAGCAAATCACCCAGTGACTTGTCCATCCCCTCGATCAACGTTGCAAATGCCTGAGCATTTTTCGACTTGCCGGAATCCTTGTAGTGGTCCGCAAATCGTGGATCCGAGTGAAAGGGTGCGTGCACGGCATAATGCGACATGTACAAATAAAACGGCTGTCTCTGCTGGACCGATTCCGAAACCCGTTTCTTGGCCTCACGGGTAATCGCCTCCGTCAAAAACGTGTCGGACCCGTGATACATTTTCAGATGAGGCACCGCGTGGTGCGTGCGTTTGGTACCCAGGCCGTAATTTTCTTCACCGTAATAACTGCCCGGTGCACCAAACGAGGCGCCACCGACATTCACATCAAAGCCAAGATTCAGAGGTTCGGAACCTTCCGAGTTATCAGGCCCAAAATGACCTTTGCCCACATGGATGGTCCGATACCCAACTTTGCGCAATAGCCTTGGCAGCGTCACACTGCCGTTGTCCAGACCTTGCCACTTCCAATTCGGAGGACCGTGTGGGCCGCGATTGTCATTTCGTGGATTGATCCAATTAGTTGCATGGTGCCTGGCCGCATTTTGGCCGGTCATGATCGAAATCCGCGTCGGCGAACAGACGCTCATGGCATAAAAATTATTGAACCGTACCCCCTTGGCGGCCAACCGCTGCATGTTGGGCGTGCGGTAATAGTCATTCAACGGGTAACGCTTTGGTTTTCCCTGTTCATCGGTCAGGAATGGCACTGACGTGTCCATCACTCCCATGTCGTCTACCAGAAAGACGACGATATTGGGTGCAGTTTCCGCCGCGTTGGCGACGGCTCCTCCCGTTCCTATTGACAATGACAGGACGATGGTCAGGCTGGCTGCCAGCATGTTGTTGGTATTCATGCCAACATCATAACCAGCGGCGAGCGTTTCATGCCAATGGAACCTCCATTGGCATGGATCACGGGCATGAAAACATTGGCGACGCCGATTCGTAGTGACACGGAAATTCACGGCGGCGGTAATGGATGGCAATCAGGGCATACCGAATTCACCCATCTCGCCTCATTTTTTCTTGGCTGGCATGTCGAGCGCCTCACGATAATCAATTCGCATCGCCGGTGATTTTTCTGCCTTATCCTTGAGAAAGTGTTCCATCCATCGCAACATTCGAAGGTTGTAATCGAATCGTGCAGCCGCTTTGCGATTGCCATGCCCTTCTCCCTCATACAGAACCAATCGAACAGGTGCCTGTTTCAGCGTCTTGAGATGGCGATGAAATTCCAATGACTGTGAAGGATGAACACGAGGATCTTCTTTTCCGTGCATGATCAACGTGGGTGTCTGATTCTTTTCGATGTGTCGGATTGGACTGCTTTCCAAAAAGTAATTCCAGTCGTCCCACAGATGTTTGCGATGGTGAACCAGGAACATCTCCTCAGGAATGTCTGTCGTACCAACCTTGGAAACATTGTCACTGATGCCGACAAACATCACGCTGGCCGCAAAGCGATCGGAATAGAATGTCGAGCACCAAGCGGATGCGTAGCCGCCGTAAGAACCCCCTGTCACGCCCACCGCATCGGGGTCGGTAATGCCAGCGTCGATCAGGTGATCAACACCGGCGATTAAATCACTGAATTCCTTCCCCGCTGCATCGGATTGCCCCATCATCGAAAACTCCACACCGCGGCCCGTGCTGCCACGGTAATTGGGATAGAACACGGCGAACCCCCGTCCGGCAGCAACTTGACCGGGCCGTGAATAGCTTGTCAGCCATGCATTGGACTCGTGAGACTCTGGTCCTCCGTGCACATACATGATCGTGGGGTATTTCTGACCCGAAACGTAATCCAACGGGTAGATCAGGATGCCCTGTAATTCCAGGCCATCCTCACCCTTCCACGTCACAACCGTCTGACGGGCAAATGTCTTGTCTTTGAGCCAGGGATTCGAGTCGGTCATCCGTTGCGGCTTCTGACTCGCCTTGTCAGACAGAAAGATCTCGGTTGGATAAGTGGCTGCGCTGCCGAGAAAGGCGAATGCTCCGTGATCATCCGACGCCGTGAATTCTTTAAAAACCGGATCACCATCCCCGCCCGGGGCAAGCAAATCGGTGACGTCACCCTCGAGATTCACTATTCCGAATCTTGACGTAATACCCTCAGCCGCCAACCAATACAACGTGGAATTATCTTTCCATGAAATCGTGTGCACATGAGCTTTCAACCCGGGTATCAGGTCGACTAACCCAGACTCCTTGTGAACGGAAGTCACCATCAACCGACCTTCTTCCGGATCGTGAATGTCGACTGCAGAAACGATTGCCAAATGCTCACCGTCAGGACTCCAGCTGACCTGACCCAGCTTGCCCGGGTTGTTCAACGAACGAATCACTTTCCCGGATTCGGCGTTCACAACAAAGACCCGTTTCTGCATGTAACTGTCATCCACCGAGGGCGTTGGTGCCAGAACAACCATCAATTCGTCACCATCTGGATTCCACAATACCGAAATCGCTGAACCGTTCAGGTCAAGCATCCGTGGCTTTGGCTGTTTTGCATCGCGCCCGGAATCACCCTCGAGTGCTGCAACCCAAACCCGAGTCGGCAGCCAATCTTCTTCATAGATCTCCTGATTGAATCCTTCGTCCTCCAAATCCTGAATAGCATCATCCTGTTCTTCTTTGGCGAGAAATGCGACGTGATTTCCATCGTCCGAAATATCAAAACTGCCCATCGATGTGGGCGTGCCGAGCACACGCACCGACTCGCCACCATCAATCGGGATGCGGTACAACGACTTCATCTTGTCATCCGACCGCTTGGAGGTGTAATAAATCGATTTACCATCGGGGGACCATTGTGGCGAACTGATCGAAACTTCACCCGTGATGAAAGGCCTCGTCTCGCCCGTTTGCCGATCCATGACATGCAACTCGTACCATGCAGACCCATCGTCATCCTGCAAGGGGCGGCGTGGCGCGGCCAGAAGATAAGCGATGTGCTTTCCATTGGGCGACATTTCTGCCGCAGTCACATACTCCAAATGGGCAATGTCCTTTGGTTCAATCAGCCGGTTGTTCTGACCATGAACCATGTCCGGAGCGAACCAGACAAAAGCAATGAGGCAGAGGGGCAAAGCATGTCGAAATGGCATATTTCAAACCTTGTTCAGAAAGCCGGAACGCAAGACCAGACTGCGGCCCTAGGGCGGCAAGACAATGAAGCAGATAGTCTAGCAGAGCCGCATAGCCAGCAACCTGCCATCTCCCACTAAGATCCGCGTCTCATCCCCTTCAAGATCAGTGATTCAACAGTACCCATTGCCAGAGCCGCCCATTGCCAGAGCCGCCCATTGCCAATGCAGTTCAAGGTAGAATGGCATATCCTACCACCCTATTGCCCGTTTTCTAATTCCCGTTGAGACGAGGTCAATGATGAGACTGTTCACCCTCGCTGCACTCGTGACGTTCGCAGCAGTGACGCCTGCCCGTAGTCAACCGCCTGTCCGCGAGCGTCTCGATCCTACGGTCCAGAATCGCGATTCCAGCACACTAACGATTGCCAATCCCGGTATCGAACGTGGAATCATTGGCCTGATCGGGATCACGGAATCCGAAATCAATCCGCTCTTTGAATTGTGCGAGCGTGAAGGTGTGATTGTCTTTGTGCAAACGCCTGATTCAGAACTCGCCAGCCTACTGCGTGCTCGTGCAGACAAAGCACACTTGCTCGGGCGTCGACTTTTCGTACAAACCGGATCGCTTGACAACATTCATCTCGGCAACAACGTCGCTGACCAGATCTTTGTCAACGCGGCACTTCGAAAGCCTGTCCCCAAAGCAGAGGTCATGAGGGCACTGCGACCGCGTGGCATTGCAGTTTTTGGTAATGAGCAGCGAGTCAAGCCGGTCCCAACCGGCACTGATGACTGGTCCCATCCCTATCACGGCCCGGACAATAATCCACAATCGAAAGATCAGCTGGTTCGCGGCAACTTTCGCACCCAGTTCATTGGCTATCCCAAGTTCAGTCCCATGCCGGAACAGACCGTCATTGCCGGGGGACGCATCTACAAAGCGATGGGCCACATCGCTCACAAAGCCAACCAGAACGAGATGCTCAATACGCTGCTGTGCATCAACGCGTACAACGGAATGATTTTGTGGCGACGCGATCTTTCACCCGGCTTCATGTTGCACCGCAACACGATGGTTGCGACCGGCGACAATCTCTACATGGGTGATCATGAATCATGCAAGATCTTTGATGGCGATACGGGAGAGCTCAAAGACGAAATCAAGGTTGACACCTCGATCAGCGATGGACCTGTATGGAAATGGATGGCCATGCGAGATGGCGTACTGTATGCACTAGTGGGTAATCCTGAAATGAAAATCCAGACACAGCGAGCGATCCGCCGCGGACTCGGTCACTGGCCTTGGGGCATGTGGGATGGCCACGACTACAGTGATCCCAGAACGTCGTTTGGCTTTGGAAGAACGCTTGTTGCACTCGACCTGAAAACCAAAAAGCGGATCTGGCATTACCGGGATGATGAATTCCTGGATGCACGAGCCGTGTGCATGAATGACACGAAGATTTTCTGTTATTGCCCCGGTAAGTTCCTTGCAGCGATTGATCGCTACACTGGCAAGATGTTGTGGAAAAACAGCGATGAGAAACTGCTATCAGCCATCGATGGCCAGGAGAAAGCACAACACTACATCACTGGTTATGCAACGACCTGCTATATCAAGTGTGACAACAACTATCTGTTTTTCGCCGGTCCGCAACGGACACGGATGGTAGTCGCATCGGCCAAGGATGGAAAACTTGCCTGGACCCACCCCACAGGCAATCTGCAACTGGTACTACGCGACGACGGAATCTGGGCAGCCGGCCCGCAAAAATCCGAGAACGGAATGAGACTCGACTATCAGACGGGTAACATCCTCGATACTTTTCCCGCCCGCCGTGCCTGCACACGGGCAACGGGCTGTGTCGACAGCGTTTTTTACAGAGCCAACGGTGGTACCGTTCGTGTTCTCACCGATACCAATACAGTACAGCACATCGATCCCATGCGACCACCCTGTCAGGATGGTGTCCTGATTGCAGGTGGCCACCTCTACTGGGGACCATGGATGTGTGGTTGCCAATTATCTCTGTACGGCAACATCGCATTACGACCAGAAGGTGATTTAAACGAAGCCGAAAATGCGGCAGTGGAACCGGCATTGCTCACCGGCAACCTGGATGCTGAGGTCCCTGCACTGAATGCCAATCAAAATGATTGGACAACCTACCGCAGCAACAACTCTCGCAATGATCACACACAAACAACCATCCCGGGGAACGTGTCGCTGAGCTGGTCTGTGGAGCTCGCCGAAGGTGTTCTGCCCACGGCACCGGTGACGGCCGGAGGGATGGTTTTCGTTGCTGACCGCTCAGGCGCTATCCGGGCCTTTCATGCCGATGGCACGGCCGCGTGGACAGCTTACACGGGCGGCCCTGTTTATTACCCGCCCACGATCTCAAATGACCGACTCTATGTTGGATCGGCTGATGGTCGAGTCCATGCGATGTCAGCACAGGATGGCCGATTCCTGTGGTCCTTCCGAGTGGGCCCCGCTGATCGTTGGCTGCCCGTATATGATCGGCTGATCTCGGCGTGGCCCGTTGCCGGTGGCATCGTGGTCGAGGATGGAACGGTCTATGCAGCTGCAGGCATTACCCACTACGACGGAACTCACGTCGTCGCTCTCGATGCAATCAACGGACAACTCAAAGCATCCAATCGAGACTCAGGAACACTGCAACAGGAAGTCAACAACGGCATCAGCATGCAGGGAAATCTGACCATGGTCGATGGCGAACTGCGTTTCCTCGCCGGCGGCGTCTATGAAACGGCAAGATACGATCCAAAAACACTGCGATGCCTCAACACGCCGAAAAAGCAGGTCACATCGCAGTACAGAACTGCGTTCTATCCCTACTACCCTGATTACGGTAAGTATGTTTCGCTGGACTATGAATGCACTGACGGCTGCGCCTTGTCACACGATGCAAGTTACGAAGGCAGTCAATTCGCCAACCTCGCCAAGCAACCAGCCCTGCCCGCAGGAACCCAACAACCTGTCAAGGAAGCAGCCCGCTGGGTTCGTCGCGGGGGTAAGGTCCCCGATGCCATCTGGTCCGACAAAGCAGACCGCCGATTCACCAGTTTCGTGGTTACCGACAAAACTTTATTGGCCACTGGACATACTGATAGCGCACCAGAAAACAGCTTCCTGGTCGCCATCAACACAGCCGATGGTACGGATCAGTGGATTGCTGCGACCCCTGCCAATGCTGTGAAAGGCGGAACCGCCATCGATCACGATGGCCGCATTCTTGTCGTGCTCGACAACGGCCAACTACTCTGTTTTGATCCAGTCCGATAATGTTATCACCCACAACAACTTGGGAATCAACATCTCAGAAATTTTGGCTTCCATCACGGGTTCAAACTTTAATGTGCGACAAACACGCCCGCACCATCAACCAAAAAAAACACCATGATCCGATCATCATTACTGCTTGTGACCATGCTCGGTTACATGGTCATGCCGACCTTTGCACAACCCGGCAATGGACCGCGATCCCGCGGCGGTGGTGGGCAACTTCCGCAAACCGGAACCCTGCTTCCCACCGTGACTGCCGTAGATGAGCAGGGCCAGCATTTTTCTACAGCGACCCTGCGTGGCAGCTACACCGTGCTGGTATTTGGCTGCCTGACCTGACCACCGTTCCTAAGAAATGTCCCCAGTTTGGAGACAGTGGAACGCGATTATGAATCCAAAGGTGTCAAGTTTTTCTACATTTACAAGGCACTTGCGCACCCGGAAACCAACGGTTACATCACACCGTTCAACCTCAAAGAACGGCTGATGCATGTTGCCGAAGCCAAACAAACATTGGGTTCCCGGATTCCGTGGATCTGTGACAACATGAATAACGATCTGAAGCATGCCTTGGGCAATCGTCCCAACTCGGAATTCATCATTGATCCAGACGGAAAAATCGTCGTGACTCGGGATTGGAGTAGCCCCGGGGAACTTAGGTCTGATCTGAACAGATTGGTCGGATCCGTTACCAAGCCAACAGAGATCAGTGATCTCAAGATGCCAACCCGTAAGCCGCCGGAAAAGGCACCAACGGGTGTGGTCAAACGTTTGGCGATCCCCGATCAGTTGTCGCCAAGGAAGATCACTGTCAAGGAATCCGAGGTACCCCACTATGCAAAACTACGTGCAGAGATGGGCAATGGAAAACTCTATTTGGGCTTCTTTCTCGATCCTCTTTACAAAGTGCACTGGAACAATAAGGCTCCAGCGTTGACCTATACCATCAATACACCATCGGGTGTCACCGTCACGCCAGCGGAAGGAAAATCAGCAACGGTGCAGGTTGACGCAGATGCAGACCCACGTGAGTTTTTGGTGTCTGTCGATGGTCGCTCTTCTGAACCCATAACCGTCACCGTAAAGTACTTTGCCTGCGATGACGCGGAAACGTTTTGTGTTCCCGTAACTCAGGAATACCTTGTTTCATTTGAGCGGGATCCAGATGGTGGCACACGTCGCAAACCGGGTGGTCGATCGGCCCAAAACGGTCCTTCATCTAGGGGTTCAAAAATGGCACAAATGATGCGACGCGTTCCCGTACTCAATGCATTGGATATCAACAGTGATGGCAGACTGTCCGCAGAAGAAATCGAGTCAGCATCCACATCACTTCGCAAACTCGATGAAAACGGTGACGATAATCTGAGCGGTCAAGAAATCAGAGGTCCGGATAGAGAACGGCCAAGTCCATCAAAGGGCGGCTTTCCCCGCGAGAGGCCTCGTGGTTTCGATCCGAGGCAACGACCGGGATTGCCACCATCCGACCAAGGGTTTCGGCGTCCCGGCAACTCCCGGTGACCGGGTTACGGCACAGTTACTCGGACTTGCACTGCTTGCTGGACACAGGCTTGATTTTAACCCGACAGCGATGCCCTGACGCTACACCTAAACAGGAACGTAGCGTTCGCGTTGTGCGCACTACCGTCGGTTAACACGAAGACGACCCTACACGCCGGCAGGGATTTCATTCGCTCAGAGCTTCTCGCACCAGTGCCTCGAGATCGATTCCACCGCTACCGATTGAATCCATGATGGAATCGTGTTGCGTTTTTTCATCATAGTCTTCAACGTGAGCCATGATCGTTCTAATCTCTTGGGGACTATGTCCACGCTCGGCCAAATAGTCCAACAAGACCTGATAATCGTTTCCTTGTGATTCCATCTGATTTTCTCCGGTTTCCGGGTCATTTCCGCGTGCTCATCCAGTCTCACAGTTTCGGCAACTCGGAGACATCCTAAGAGAAATCCTACGTCAAACCAGCTACAAAAACGTGTCAAGGTGCATGAGGAATGAAGTCGATTTCGCGCACTGGCAGACTAAACGTATTAATCGTGCTATCCCGACCGACAGGGAAGTCCCATTTTCGCTACACCAACGCAGTGCCTGACGACATGCGAGGATTAGAATACGATGCGGAGATGCTGGTTGAGACCTGACTCGAGGTTTTGGTAAGTACTGACGTTGTAAACGGCGGCAATCGTCATTGAAAAATAATTCACGTCCGTCGTCTGGATTGTTACAAAGTGCCTCGGCTGCGAAAGTGGACACTTGGCTAAACACGGCGGATGTGCCACCATAGCGTCTGTTGCGAACCGTGCAGGGGATCCCACTCTCATGGAGGATGCAGCTGCTTTTCGGGACCTTCGATTTCGCAACGATCAATTCATGATTGCAGTGCCGCCCAGGTGGTGGAATTGGCAGACACAGGGGATTTAAAATCCCCCGGCCGGTAACGGCTATGCGGGTTCAAGTCCCGCCCTGGGCACTGCAATTTACGAGGTCTTCGGGTTCTCTGCGGTACTTCTTAACGATTCACACCAACGCCATCGGTACTAAGCCGTTGGTGTTTTTTTGTGTCTTCATCTTGGTTTCCCTTTTTTTTGGGGAACCAGTGGGGAACCAAAACTTTGATACCAGTCAACCGCACCAGGATTCGCCCCTTAGGAGCAATCGTGATACCGAAAACAAACGTCTGGCGAAAAAAACAGTTCGATACGTGCACGCTAAATCAGGCAAACGAACTACCAGAAACGACCCCAATGCTGTGCAACGGATAGAACTTTCAAAACGATTCTATGGAAACCTGCAAAGATCTGATAACACGCGGAAGCAGATTCCGTTAACCCAAGACAAAACAACCTCATTGACTCTTCTACAACGCCTACAACTCGAGGCCGACAAAGATAAGGCGTTGGGCATTACGACAGCCGAACGCAGGCGAGACGAGCCCATAGGCGACTACCTCGATGCCTACGCTGAAGTTTTGCGGGGTCGTGGTAGATCCACTTTGCACGTATCAAAAACATTCAAACGAGCAACCGACCTATTAGATGATGCAGAAGCCACATCGCCAGCCACGATTGTCGCAAACAAAATCCTGAAAACGGTTCATCGCTATCACGTCGATGGAAAGTATGACGGTGGGCGTAGGCGTGTAACGAAACGGTCCCTTGAAACTTGCAACCACTATCTACGTTCTGTCAAAGCCTTCAGCCGTTGGCTTTGGAAAACGGACATACTTGTCACCGATCCTCTTAAGAATGTTTCCCTGTATACCGCAGACATAGACCGCAAGAAGATTCGTAGAGCATTGACTGCCCAAGAATTGAGCACCCTGTACGAGACGACCTTATCCGCAAAGAGTTATGGCGGGAAGCGTTGGCGTCTAAACGGTCCGCAAAGGGCGTTGCTGTATATCATCGCCGCCTGCACGGGACTGCGTGCGTCGGAACTGGCATCGCTGAAACGATCTGCATTCACGATTGATGATGTCGCAAGTGTTACGATCAAAGCAAAGCACGCCAAGGGAAAGCGTAATCATGCCTTACCGCTGCCAAAATTATCATTGCACCGTTGCGTTGCACGCTCGACACACTCAAACAAGCCGATTACGTCTGGCCAGGGACATGGGCCAAGGAGTATCAGGCGGGCGTTTTCTTCAAACGTGACGCGAAGCGAGCTGGACTCGTTATCGCTAATGATGATGGCGAGACCATTGACTTCCACGCATTGCGTACTTCCTTCATAACGAATCTAGCCCGTCGCGGTGTTCATCCTTCAGTAGCCCAACGCCTGGCGAGACACTCCACGATCACGTTGACGATGAATACCTACACAAAGTTAGACGATTCCGTACTTCGTGACGCGGTCGAATTGTTACCAGACATCACGGTTGCCGCGGAATAAATAACAGACTACTGCAGCAGCAACACCGAAAAAGGACGTAGCCGCCTACGATGCATCGGTACCGAAGCCTACATTAACGGGTATCCGATACGGCAAACACGAATGACACGCACACGATTTCCGGCGATCGGCGTCGGCTTTCCATAACGGCATCAACCATGGCACACACAACCAAAACACTCGGACCAATTCTCTGCTCCGCGTTCTTGTGTCTTTGCACGCATGTCACAAACGCCGCAGAACGCCCCAATATTCTGTTCTTCTTTGCTGATGACTGGGGACGCTACGCAAGCGTTTATTCCGACCCGGAAAAACCTTCCTTGAATGATGTCATCAAGACACCCAACATCGATCGAATTGCAAGAGATGGCGTTTTGTTTCGCAATGCGTTTGTGCCCGTTGCATCCTGCGGTCCGTGTCGGGCGTCGCTGGCGACGGGACGTTACTTCTGGAATTGCGGAAGCGGCGCGTTCCTCAACGGCAAGGTCAGCAATTGGAAAGGACACGAAAATCCGTTCACTACACTTCCGAAGTTCGTGGACCTGCTGGCAGACGACGGCTATTACGTTCGCAAAAGCCTGAAGACATTCGCGTTTACCCCGAGTCCGCCGGGCGCCAAAGCTCGCAAGCTGCCAAAAGTCGAGTATCAAAGATACGGGCTATTCGCTGGCGCAGCGAACAGCGAAACTGAGAAACTAAAACGACATGAGCAAGTACTGGCTCACCCTCGCAACGAGATGCATCGAGTGTTGGCAGGATGCCCGAAGAACCAACCATTCTTCTTTGTTTATGGGTCCATCAATGCTCATCGCCCCTACACGGCCGACTCTGGCAAACAACTCTGGGACATCGATCCAGATCGTCTGAGGGGTTTGATTCCAAAATTCCTTCCCGATGTCAACGACATCCGTCGTGATTTTTCAGACTACCTCGGCGAGATCGAGGCGTTGGATGCCATGCTCGGAGTGATGCTGGAAGAACTTGAATCGAGTGGACAACTCGACAACACGATCATCGTCCTCTCTGGAGATCATGGAATACCGGGTGTCCCTCGCGGAAAAACGAATTGCTATGACTTGGCGATTCGAGCACCATTGATGGTGCGTTATCCAGAACTGATCACAAAAGGCCGTCATGTCGATGACTTCGTCAGCGTGATGGACATTGGGCCAACCTTGCTGCACCTGGTGGGCGCTAAAGTGCCGGACGACATGGACGGCCGAAGCTTCAAAAGCCAGCTGACCAATGCTAGTAGCGGCTGGATTGATAAGCAGCGAGACCATGTAATCGTGGGTCGCGAACTGCATTTCCCTACGGCCCGTGAAGGTAATCTTCCCTACCCGATGCGTGCCATACGGACACCCGACTTCCTGTACATCCGCAACTTCAAACCACAACGCTGGCCCATGGGTGCCCCGCGTGGCCTTGGCCGTAACGACCAGCCCTCCTACGAGCAACTTCACAAAAGTACGTCGATCACAATGTCCGACCTCGATGCCAGCCTGACGAAAGCCTGGCTGATCACGCATCGCGACGAACCCGATGTCAGACCGCTATTTGATCTCACATTGAACCTGCGACCGGAAGAAGAGTTGTATGACCTGCGTCATGATCCCGACCAAAAGAACAACATCGCAAATGAAGAGGACTATGCAGCAAAGCGATCTGAGCTATCCGCACGTCTGATGTCAATACTCGAAGAAACAGCCGACCCACGACTCACCGACGCTTTTGATCAACCGCCTTACGTTGACAACCAGAGAGATTCCGAGTGAATCACTTCCAGGCTGTCCTTAGTCAGCCGGGATCGTCGTTTCTCATATTACTGATAGCGTTCTTATACCCTGATGCCACTGCTGGCCGAAATCGACGGACACCAAATCGTCTGCACGCACACAACTCAATGCAGGGCCGTCACGAATAGATGCTTGATTGTGTCAGACTTTGGAAACTACAATAAATCGTTCCTGCAACACAAATTGGTAACCCGAAGCGTGAGCGAGGGATCGTTGCCACCACTGGCCTCTCGCTCACGCCTCGGGTTACAAAAGCACAAGAAACCTACCTACCCAATCTTGTTTCCATATCATGAAAAAACTTCTTCCTCTGAGCTCTGCCTGCCTCGCAATCGTATTGCTGACCGGGGCAACCACGATCAACGCGAACGATAAATTTGCCGAAAAAATCCTCGAGCTATTCCCACAAGCCGACACGAACGGAGATGGGACGCTGTCCAGCGAAGAAGAGGAAGCGGTGAGCCGGATGGCGATGAAAAGAAATCCCCGAGCCGATGCGGATGGAGATGGTGTTCTTTCTGATCCGGAAAAGATGAAACTCCTCCGGCAAGCCGCGGCCAGAGCAAAACGGAATGCAGGCAATGGAAACCCGTTGCCAAACGCCCCCACTACCGCAAACACGAAGAAGGCTCCCAGTTTTGCAAACGTAAAGTACGGCCCGCATGAACGCAACGTTTTTGACATTTGGCTTGCTGATACGACTTCGCCTGCTCCCTTGGCCATCTATATCCATGGTGGAGGATTCAAAGCGGGAAGCAAAGAAAAGCTCCCCGAAAACGAACTGGCCCAGCTGCTCAAGTCCGGAATATCCGTCGCCGCAATCAACTACCGTTACGTGACAACTGCTCCATTGCCCACCCCTCATAACGATGCGAAACTGGCATTGCAATTCATTCGCTCCAAGGCGGAGGAATGGAACATCGACAAAGACAGGGTTGCTGCGTTCGGAGGATCCGCTGGTGCGCAGATATCCATGTGGCTGGCTTTCAGTGACGACATGGCCAATCCCAACAGCAACAACCCAATCGAAAGAGAGTCGACCCGTTTGACTTGCGTTGCGACCAAAGGCGGCCAAACAACAAATGTTCTTGACTTCTGGAGAAACCGAATCGGCCAACTACTGGGAGACGGCCAAACGATTGAATCATTATCCAGACCAGTTGGAAAAGAGCGAGATCCAGAAAAGGCATTCATGGCAACGTGGGGTGCTAAGACGCTTGAAGAAGCAAGTGAGAACGCCAAGAGGTGCTCCGCTCTAACCCTCGTCTCTGCCGATGATCCACCGATCTTCATGAGCTACGGAATGTCGCCATCCGCGAAGATTCCAAATGACCCAAAAAAAGTAAGAGGATGGATCATTCATCACGTGCTGTTTGGGATCGCATTGAAGGAAAAAATGGACGCGATTAAAGTCGAATCCCACTTGAGCTATCCCGGTGCAGACTCGGAACACGATTCCACGGTTGACTTTCTTCGGGTCAAGTTGCTGGAAAAATAGGTCACTCTTGGGGATACGACAGCCGCCCAACACAGAATCCTCGAACGCCTTAACTTCGCAGATAGTCTCGCACCACAAACCGAGAATTTGGCACAGATTGGTTCCGGCCGCCGTACAACCACTCAATCCTCCTGCGCTGAGTATGCATAAAATTCGCAATTTTCACGTTTTTGCGTTAAACATTCCAGAGACCGGCAGCATGCTAGTAGGCGTCTGTTCGGGCACTGGCGTGCAACGTGCTAGACGCCCCACGGATGCCCACACCAATCCCCACCAGCACGGAAGTGCCGTCAACCTTGTTGTTCATCAGGAGCCCAGTTTGCGTTACCTTTTGACTGTCCTTGCGCTCGCAATAGCGTTTAACACCACAGGTTTCACGCATGCTCAGGACATCATTCCCACCAAAGATCAAACCAAGCTTCTGAGAGGGATAGCCTCACGGAAAGCTGGCGTTCGCCATGTCAAAAGCTCAGTGGGTGACCACCCTGATGACGGACACGGGCCAATCACCTATTACACTGTTCCATTCCGCGGCGGCACGTTTTCTCTGACATGGAAGGTGGACACGGAACAGCCTTTGGTGCTGGTCTTCGATGGCAAGCCCAACGGAAAAGCGACACATGCAATGAAAGTATTTGTGAACGGTGCTCCGGGCAAAAGTGATAATAGCGACCGTTTGACATTGATCACTTATGACGGCAGCACCAAGCAAAAGAAGAAAGCCAACATCACAAAGAACAAACATCACTCGGATGCCGGTCAATGGCACACAACAAGGGTCACATTCAAAGGCAACAAAGCGACTGTCGTCCTCGACAACGAAACGTTTACGGCAACAAGCGAACGATTTCTCGACCCGATTCAAAAATGCGGCGTGATGCATATGGCGGGAACTCTTCAGACGAAAAATGTGAAAATCCAAAAATGAAATTCATGACTCGAAAATCTGCCTCAAAAAAAATCATGAGCCTGGAAATGAAAACTTTTCTCTGCGGGCTGTCGCTGGCATTGATGGCAAGCCTTGTCAGTGCTGCCGAGTCGCAACCGCCGAATATCGTCCTGATTCTTTCCGACGACCAGAGCTACACGGACTACAGCTTCATGGGACATCCGGCGATCGAGACGCCAAATCTCGATCAGCTTGCAAGCGAGAGCGTGGTCTTCCGGCGCGGGTATGTCCCGACCGCCCTCTGCCGCCCGGCTTTAATGACGCTGGCAACAGGCCTGTATTCCCACCAAAACAAGACTACCGGGAATAATCCAGCGAGAACGGCAGCGAATGCAAAACATGCAAAGGACCAGAATAAACACATCAACGAGTTGCTGATCTCCCACATTGACGAGACCGGGGCACTCCCACAATGGTTGGCAAAACGCGGTTACGACAGCCACCAAAGTGGAAAGTGGTGGGAAGGTTCTTACCAACGTGGGGGTTTCACAGACGGCATGACCAAAGGATTCCCAAACCCCGGCGGACGACATGGCGATGCGGGTCTGAAGATCGGACGCGACGGCATGCAACCTGTTCTCAACTTCATTGATCGATCCGTCGCCGACAAAAAACCGTTCTTTGTCTGGTATGCACCGTTCATGCCGCACACACCACACACGCCGCCTGATCGCATCCTGAAAAAATACATTGCAAAAGGAGTTCAGGAACGGATTGCCAAATACTACGCGATGTGTGAGTGGTTCGATGAAACCTGCGGCACGTTGGTCAACCACATTGACGAATCCGGCATCGGAAACAACACCTTGATTATCTACGTGACGGACAACGGCTGGATTCAAACCGAGGCCGGCAGCTACGCACCTCGTTC
>Ga0315334_10000377_pt1 | contig 27437 bp, 30 predicted proteins | sample M150034915metaG_FD_205555 | JGI IMG/M metagenome (GOLD analysis project Ga0315334, IMG submission 205555) | Ammonia-oxidizing marine archaeal communities from Monterey Bay, California, United States - M1 500m 34915 | ecosystem: Environmental > Aquatic > Marine > Intertidal zone | place: USA... | reverse complement strand
CAATGACCCCGGACATCGAGTGAGGAACTGATGGACGAAAGACCACGCAACCTGCGGGCCATGCTGGCCGAGGCCAAGGACACCTCGGAGCTGATGGTGGACCTGGCCTACGCCGCGGTCTACTTCGGCGACCCCGACATGGCCGAGGAGGTTGACGAGCTCGAGCAGCAGATGAGCGAGCTGGTGCACGACATGCGAGCCGTGTGCGTGCTGGCCGGCCGCAGCCCCCGTGACGCCGAGGGGATGTCATCGGTGCTCCAGGTGGTGTCGGCCATCGAGCGCATGGCCAACGACGCGGTGGACATCGCCCGGATCGTCACCCACCGGCTGGGCATTCCCCGACAACTGGTCGCCGACCTGTCCGACGCCGAGGAGGTGTCGCACCGGGTGCTGGTCAGCGACGGCTCCCACATGGCCCATCGACCCCTGTCGGCCCTCGAGCTGACCGTGCAGGCCGGCATGCGGGTCATGGCGGTGCGGCGTGGTCGCCAGTGGATCACCGACGTGGACGGCGACACCGTGCTCGTTCCCGGTGACGTGCTGTTCCTGCACGGTTCACCTGACGGGATCACCCGCCTACGGGAGCTGGCCGCCGCTCCGGTCTGGGAACCGCTACGTCCCGACGACGGTGAGGCGCTCACCGACCTGGACCGGGCCGTCGACGTGCTGGTCGAGATGAAGAACCTGTCCGAAGCGGCCGTCGGGCTGGCCTACAGCGCGCTGGTGCTCGGTGACCGCGGGCTGGCTGCCGAGGTGGGCCACCTCGAGGAACGCCTCGACGAGATGAAGGACCACCTCGAGCTGTGGGTGCTGGGTGCCGCAGCCGAGGGGTTGGACCCGTCGTCACTGCGTGGCCTGCTCCACCTGGCCGAGGCCGCCGAGGATCTGGGCGACCAGGCCCGGGCCATGGTCTGGCTGGTCGAGGAGGGTGAGGAGCTGCCCCCGATCCTGGGCATCGCCCTGGGCGAGGCAGACGAGGTGGTGGTTCGCTTCCCGGTGGCCGCCGACAGTGCTGTCGACGGTGCCACCCTCAAGAACCTGCAACTCAACATCGAACCCGGCTTCACCGTGCTGGCCGTCCGACGTGGCGGCGGCTACCTCTATCGGCCGCGGGGCCCGGTGCGCCTGTCGGCCGGTGACGAGGTCATCGCCAGCGGCCCCGACGAGGGCCAGGCGCTGTTGGCCGCCATGTGTGGCTGGGAGCTCGTCGAGGACGATGAGGGCGAGGACGAGTTGGTGCCCGCCTCCTGAGTGGGCCTCCGGCCTGCCTGTCGGGCCTGTCAGGTCAGTTCGCTGATTCCCCGGACTCCTCGACGGGCGGAGCCGGGACGGGTGCCGTCATCAAGGCTGTTTCCCCTCCGTCGCCGTTGAACAACTCGGCGATGGCTCCGATCGACCCGAGGGTCGCTCCGAGGTCGGTGGGTAGGAAAATCTTGGTGGCCCGACCGTCGGCGATCGTTCCGAGGGCTTCGAGGTACTTGATGGCCAGCAGGTCCGGCGTGGGGCCTCCGTCGTGGATGGCGGCGTAGACGCTGCGGACCGCCTCGGCCTCGCCTTCGGCCACCGTGAGTTGGCGGTACCGCTCGGCGTCGGCCACCGCCCGGATGGCGTCGGCTTCGCCCTCGGCTTCGAGGATGGCCTGCTGGCGGACGGCCTCGGCGGCCAGGATGACCGCCTGCTTGTCACCCTCAGCCCGCGTGATAGCCGCCTCGCGGGTGCCGTCGGCCTCGAGCACCACGGCCCGCCGGTTGCGTTCGGCCTTCATCTGTTCGTGCATGGCGTGCATCACGTCGTTCGGCGGGTCGATCCGCTGGATCTCGACCCGCACCACCTTGACGCCCCACTTGTCGGTGGCGTCGTCCAGTACCTCACGCAGCGAGACGTTCACGTTGTCGCGAGACGTCAGGACGCTGTCCAGCGCCATTTCGCCGATCACGTTCCGCAGGTTGGTCTGGGCCAACTTGGTGACGGCCAGCATGAAGTTGGCCACGTTGTAGATCAGCCGCTGGGCGTCGGTCGGCTCGTAGTAGATGACGGCATCGACGGTCACCGTCACGTTGTCCTTGGTGATGACCTCCTGGGGGGGCACGTCGATGACCTGCTCCCGCATGTCCACCCGGACCAGTGTCTGGACGACCGGGATGATGAGCTTCAGGCCGGGGTCCATGGTGGCCTTGTACCTACCGAGCTGTTCGAGGATGCCCTTCTGGAACGGGCGGACGATCTTGATGCCGGACGCCGCGAAGGCGAACAGGACCAGGGCGATGACGGCCAGGACGATGACGGCGATGGGCATGGGTAGGGCCCTCCTTCTTAGGTTTCTCTGTGCGGATCAGTTGGCGGCGCGCACGATGGCTCGGGTGCCCTCGATACGGACGACCTCGACGGTGGTGCCGGTGGGTAACGAGCTGCCGTCGTCGGACTCGACGTGCCAGTCCTCGCGGCCGATGCGTACCGTGCCCAGACGGGTGCCCGCGGCGTCGGGTTCGCTGGTCACCACCCCGGTCTCGCCCACGAGCCGATCGGCCCCCACGCCCACCGGATTGCCGCCCCTGGCCATACGTCGGGCCATCGGCCGGAGCCCGGCGAACGATGCGGCCGACACGGCGACGAAGGCCAGCCACGACCAAGCGTCGCCGGCACCGGCGAAGGCCGCCACGGTGGCCGCGGTGGCCCCGACGCCGAACGGCAGGAGGAAGAACGCGCCGGTCATGGCGATCTCGCCGATGACGAAGAGCGCGGCGGCACCGAGCCAGATCCAGCGCCAGACCTCGGGGTCCATCGGTTCTCCTTCCGCTCCTCATGGGGTACCGGATTCGGATCCAACGTACACCGGGTGTCCGATGCTGGTCCCTGCGGGCCCCGGAGAGGAGCCGAGCAGGATCGTGGGTCGGTCTCCCACCGGTGGCCGGGGAGGGGGCGCTACCGTCAACCGCCGTGTCCGACTTCCACCCGGTTTCCGCTGACGCGCCGCTGCGCCTGCTGACTGTCCACGCCCATCCAGACGACGAGGCATCCAAGGGGGCCGCCACGGTGGCTGCTCTGCATGCCGAAGGCGTGCACTGCGTCCTGGTGTGCTGCACCGGCGGGGAGGCAGGCGACATCCTGAACCCGGCCATGGACCTGCCCGAGGTCCATGCCGACCTGTCCGCGGTCCGCGACGCCGAGCTGGCCCGGGCGGCGGCGATCATCGGCTACGACGAGGTGGTCATGCTGGGTTACCGCGATTCGGGAATGAAGGACTCGGACCACAACGCCCACACGGACTGCTTCGCCAACGCCGACCACGATGAGGCGGTGGGCCGCCTGGTGGCCATCATCCGGCGGGTCCGACCCCAGGTCATCGTGACCTACCCGGACGCCCGGGGCGAGTACGACCATCCCGATCACGTCCAGGTCCACGACATCTCCGTGCCGGCGTTCCACGCGGCGGGCGACCCCGACCGCTATGCAGAGGTCGGGCGGGCCTGGCAGCCGTCGAAGCTCTATTACACGATGTGGTCCCGGGCCCGGATCGCCGGCCTGCACGAGAAGTTTCTGGAGTTGGGGCTGGAGTCTCCCTACGACGACTGGTGGTTCGAACGTCCGTCCAGCGACTACCTGATCACCACCCAGGTACCTGTTGGGGACCACTGGGACGTACGGGGCGAGGCGCTGCGGGCTCACGCCACCCAGATCGATCCGACGTCGAAATTCTGGTTCGGCCTGCCCGACGAGGCGGCCCGCACCGTCCACCCGTTCGACGACTATCGGCTGGAGGCCTGCTGCGTGGACGGTCGTGCTGTCGCTCCTTCCGAGTTCCTGGCTGGTGGTCCGGTGGAGGACGACCTGTTTGCCGGGATCCGGAACGAGGTGGACGCCTGATGGCCGAACTTTCGTTCCTGTCCGACGAGTGGATCGCCGCGCTGGCCGAGGGAGGCGCAGGGCTGCCCGAACGACCGGGCGTGGACGGCGTGGTGCGGTTCGTGATGACCAGCACGCCCCACGGCAAGGTGCAGTTCCGCCTGGTGGTGGCCGACGGCCGGATCGCCGAGGTTCTCCCCGGGAGGGACGGCGAGGCCGAGGCCACGGTGACCTGGAAGTACGCTGACGCGGTGGCCCAGTTTTCTGGCGATCTCGACGCCGACGTGGCCTTCATGACCGGCCGCTGCAAGGTGGAGGACGCCTACGCCCGGTACGTGTTCGACCTCCGCCCGGTGTTCGGGTCGTCGGAGTGGGCCGCGGTGTTGTCTGGTCTGGCCGGACGCAGCGACTTCTGAACCGCTGGGCCCGTTCCTACGCCTGCCGCTGGGCGTCGCGCAGATCCCGCCAGCTGACGAGCGACACGTGGCCCCGGTCGAGGTCGGCCCGTAATTCGGTGTTGCCGCATGCCAGGTCGCGGTGCTCGACCCGTCGACCCCATTCCTCGCCGATGGCCCGCAGTTCGGGGGTGTCGACTGCCGGTTCCAGCACGATCTCGGTGACCCCGGGCTCGAGGTCCATGGCCTGGCGTTCAAGGGAGTGGGGGTCGGCCAGCCGTCGCATCAGATGATGGTCGATGGTGAGCACGCCCTCCTCGGCAGCCAGCGCCCGGAACGGGAAGCCGGCCGACGACTCGGCTGCCCCCCCAGCCAGCCGGATGGGTAGGCCGAAGTCGATGGCCAACTCCAGGTAGACGTCGAAGAACTCGGGGCGGTTCTGCAGGGCGCCCAGGTGGGTACTGAGGTGGCTCACGTCGAACCCCCAGAGCACGGCCCGTTCCAACTGGGCCCGACATTCCCGACGGGTCTCGTCGAGGTCCGCGTGGTCCCACAGGTCCTCGACGGTCCGGGGCAGGCCCCCGTCACCATCGTGCAGGCTGGGCGCCTGAGTGATCGACCGCCAGCGGTAGCAGTCCATCTCGGCGTTCAGGGTGAGGTGGACCCCCACCGGTTCGCCCCGGTAGTGGGAGGCGGCGTCACGGGCCCACGGGCCCGGGACCATGAGACCGGCACCGGTGGCCAGGCCGCTTCGGATGCTCTCGTAGACGCCTATGTTGGACGCGTGGCACATGCCGAGCAGGTCGGCGGTGAGGATGAGGATGCGTTCCTCGGGTTCTCGACCGAGGCGCTCCAGCAACGTCGTCACGGGGGTCACGGTACCGGACCGTCGGGCTCCTATCCGATTGACAGCGGTTCGTGGGGACCTCCACAGGCCGCCCAGAGGCCCCGTCGGTCGGCCAGCGCCCTGGTCTCGGCGGCCGCCAGCTCGTGGCGCATCCCGTCGTTGGGGTCGATGTGCAGGGTGGCGGCAAACCCCTCGGCGACCATGGCTCGGTTCACGACGAGCCCATCGCCGACTCGGGCCACGTAGGCCAGCAGGCGTCCGTAGCGGTCGCGGGCCTCGACGTCACGAGTGACGATCACCGAGGTGCCCGCTAGTAGCAACTCGGCCATGCGGACAGACGCCTGATTCCCGAAGCACTCGGGTGATCGGCCGGGATGGACGGTCTCGGGCGTGTCGATCCCCAGCAGGCGGACCGACTCGGACGAGCCGGCGAGGTCGATGACCACGGTGTCACCGTCCACGACGCCCGCCACGGCGCCCAGGCCGTCGTCGGGAAGGCCCGGAGCCGCACACGCCGCGGCGAGGAACTGGAACATGAGTGGGAGCAGAAGCAGGGCGGTCCTCATGGTGGGGTCAGGCTGCCGCGGGCAGCTCCGATTCCGCGCCGTCGACGTGCTCCTCGTTCGGGACCTTCGTCGTCGGGCGGGATCGGCGTGAGACGCCGGCACCGGCATCGAGAACTGTCGGGGAGCACGAGGCGAGGACAGCCCGGGCGCTGGCCACGCCGGCCCGGCCGATCTGGCGGGTGTGCTCATCGATGTGTCGTTGGACGGCTGGAGAACGGGCTGCGGAGGACCCGGCTGGGAATCGGAGCTGCTTATTCATGACTCCATCATGGAGATGGGGTGTGACAGCCCTCTGCAAAGGGCTCTGACCTGCGGTTTCACGCCGGGTGCACGGCTGGTCGTCCAACGGCGGCATCATCCGGGGATGTCACGGAGGTCGTATCTCAGTCAGGAACTGGTCCGCGGAGACCGTCCGGGGACGTGGATCCTCCCGTTGACCGAGGACGAGTGCTCCGGATCAGGTCGCCTGTTCGGTGGCACGGGCCTGGGCGCCGCCGTCCGGGCCCTCGAGATGGACGCCGCCAGGCCGCTGGTGTGGGCCACCGGACAGTTTATCTCCCACGCGCTGCCCGGCGAACTGCTCACCTTCGAGGTCGAGATGCTGGCCGAGGGGCGGGCCACCACCCAGGCCAGGGCCCGGGGGCACGTCGACGGCCGCGACGTCATCGCCGTGATGGCCACCCTCGGTCGCCGTGACGTCGATCGATCGGGCGTCTGGGTTACCCCACCTGGTGCCCCACCTCCCATGGACTGCCCGCCGTTTCCCAGTCGGAGCGCCACCCGGTCGGTGTCGGCCAACCTCGAACGCCGGCTGGTCCGGGGTCGGACCGAGGCCCACGAACCGGCCATGGACGACGGTCAGGTCGCCATGTGGGTCCGGGTGCCCGACCACCTGATCGTCGATCCGGCGTTCCTCGCCGTGCTCGGGGACTACGTGCCGTGGGGCGGTCGCGATGCGGTCGGCGGTGGCCTCGGTGGCGGTCAGAGCCTCGACAACACACTGCGGGTCGTGGACCCGGTCGACACCGGATGGATCCTCGTCGACGTCCGGATCAGCAGCCTCGTCCACGGGTACGCCCACGGGACCGTCCACCTCTGGTCCGAGGACGGCCACCTGCTGGCCACGGCCAGCCAGACCTGCCAGTTCCGCAATCCGCGATCCCGCCGGGAGGCCTGATGACCGACGGCACGATGACCCGCTTCGGAATGACGGTGCCCTTCGCCGGGCACCTGGCCGACCAGGCCGACCGGTTCCGTGCCCTGGTCGACCTGGGTTACACCGATGCATGGACGGCCGAGGCCGATGGCCACGACGGGCTCACCCCACTGGCCCTGGCTTCCACGTGGGCGCCCGAGTTACGCCTCGGCACGGCGATCCTCCCGGCGTTCACCCGGGGTCCGGCGTTGCTGGCCCAGAGTGCGGCGTCGATGGCCGCCGCGGCGCCCGGGCGATTCGTCCTGGGCATCGGTACGTCATCCAACGTGATCGTCGAGCGGTGGAACGGGATCGGGTTCGAGGCGCCGTATGCCCGGGTGCGCGACACCGTGCGATTCCTTCGGGCGGCGTTCACCGGTGAGAAGGTCACCGAGTCCTATGAGAGCTTCGACGTCGCCGGATTCCGACTGGGCAACGCACCTGACGAGGCACCTCCCATCGTGGTGGCCGCCCTGCGTGAGGGGATGTTGCGCCTGGCCGGTCGGGAGGCCGACGGAGCCGTCGTGAACTGGCTGTCGGTCGACGACGCGTCCACCGTGACGGCCATCGTGCGCGACGCCGCGGCGACTGCCGGGCGGCCCGAACCCGAGGTGGCGGCCCGACTGTTCGTCTGCCCGTCGACCGATCGGGAAGTCGTGGTGTCCCAGGCCAGACGGCTGGTCGCCGCCTACGTGAACGTGCCCGTCTACCGGGCGTTCCACGAGTGGATGGGTCGGACCGACCTACTGGGCGAGCACTGGGAGCGGTGGGATGCCGGCGACCGGGCCGGATCGCTGGACGCCATGCCCGACGAGGTGGTCGACGACCTTCTGGTCCACGGCAGCCCCGACGAGTGTCGTTCGCACATCGACCGGTACGTGGCCGCCGGGATCACCACGCCGGTGCTGAGCATCGTGCCACTGGCCGGGGTCGACGTGGACGCCGCGGTCCGCGACCTCTCGCCCGTCGGGAATTGGTGACCGGATGCACGCCGAAGCGCGTCTAGGGTTGGGATCATCAGCGAACGATGAGAGGATGAGGCCGTGACCGAGACACTCGACACAACGACGATCGACGAGATCCGCGCCATCATCGACCGGGGCTTGGGAACCACCCAGAGTCGCGAGTTGATCGCTGCATCCGAGGTGGCTGATCTCCTGCTGGACCTCCGGCTGCTGCTCGCCACGAGCGACGCCGAACTCGAGGCCGCACCCACCAACTGACTCGGAGGGACGGACCTGGCGTCGGCCAGTCGCCGGGTCGCCTCCACGGTTCAGCGCAGCGGAAACATCTTCCGGACCACGCGCCCCAGGGCCAGCCCGATGCCGGCGCCTACCACCACGTCGCTGGCATGGTGGATTCGTACGTGGATCCGCGAGGTGGCCACGATGGCGGCTAGTCCGTACCAGGCGGGTTTCACCCGGGACCGTTCCGAGAGCAGGGTGGCGGCCATGAAGGCCGCCGAGGCGTGGCCCGACGGGAAGCTGCTGGTCAGTGGCTGGCGGAGGCCGTGCGGGCGTTCGGCGGAGTGGATCGGGCGTTCCCGCTGGAAGGCTGACTTGATGGCACCGTTGACCAGAGCGGATTCGGCGCCCAGTGCAAGGGCCAGGCGGGTGGCCTCCCGGGTGCCCCGTCGGCTGGTCACCCCCCGGGCGGTGCCCAGCAGGTGCCAGATGAGGCTGAAATCGCCCAGTTCGCTGGCCGTGTAGAAGACCCGGTCCAGCGTGGGGTGGCCGCGTAGACGCTCCCAGGCCTTGTCGACGGCGTCGTCGAGGGACGCGCCGATCAGCCCGAGTGGGTGGCGGTCGGTCGCTTCCTGCGGCTCGTCGGCCAGCCCATCGAGGTCATCGACGGGCCCGACGTCGGCGGGATTCACGAGGGGAGCCTACGGGGCCGGTCCCGGGGTGCGGATTCGGGTCCCCCTAGGGCCCCGGCCATGGCAGTTCGAAGGGTCGTACTGATGCTGTTCCTGAGCGAGGGAGCCGCGTCCTGCTCAGCGTAGACCACCGGAGAAACGGCACCGCCTGCCTCTGGAACGTCTACGGCCTCGAGGGGACGGTGATCGGCCCCGGCCCGGAGGTCCACGTGGTGCCCTGGCCGTTCGAGGTGACGGCCATGCCGGTGGTCAAGGGCGGAGGGACCACCCGGGGAGCCACCGCTAACGAGATCCGCCGCAAGGTCGAACAGTGGGCACCCGGAGAACTCTCAGGCTGATCCGGGTCGTGAACCCGTGTAGGCGCCGGGGGTGGACAGGGCACCCCGGCCCCAGCGGCGGGGCGTGACCACCAGGGCCCGCGGGTAGTCCTCGAACATCCAGCGGGCGAAGTTCCGACGGGTCCACGGGCTGAGGCCGGCCAGACGGACGGCCGCCCGGGCGCCGATGGGACGGGCCAGTACCCGTTGCAGGGCCATCGACATCCGGTGGTCGGCCACCAACTCGCGCCGTACCGCTCGGCGGTACGAGGTCGCCACCTCGGTCGTCGAGCCTCCACCCACCACGGCCTCGGCGGCCAGGATGCCGGTCAGCAGGGCCTGGCCGATGCCCTCGCCGGTCAGGGCGTCGGTGGCTGCCGCGGCGTCGCCCACGAACAACACCGGACCGTGGTCCAGCACCGCCCGGTCCACCTTGGCCGGGATCGGCCAGGCGGTGCGCCGATCCTCAGGTCGGGCCTGGTTGCCCAGCACGGTCCGGATCGACGGCCGGTCCATGAGGCCGTCCCAGATCTGACCGGTGTCGCCTACGGCCACCGGTCCGCCCCGCAGGATGCCGAAGCCCACGTTGGCCCGCCCGTCGGGCAACGGGAACGACCACGCGTACCCCGGCAACATGTCGGGCTCGAACCACACGTGCAGGTCGGCGGCTCCCGGGCCCACGTCGGACACGTACTGGCGGAAGGCGTGCCACTGGCCCCGATCGTCGTCGGTGGACAGGCCGAGGAACCGTCGGATGGATGACCACATACCGTCGGCGGCGACCACCGTGGCGGCCCGCACCATTCCCAGCCCCTCCACGTCGACCGTGGCGCCGACGTCGTCGAGGATGACGCCCGTGACCGCGTGTCCTTCGGCGACCTCGGCGCCGGTCGCCCGGGCCAGGTGGAGGAGCGCCGCGTCGTACTCCCGGCGGGGGACGATCACCGCGTAGCGGCCGTCGCCCCGGGGGAGCGGGAACCGGACCGAATGCCCCGACGGCCCGTGGATCACCGCGTCGTCCACCGGCTGCCACCCGGCGATCGGTGTCGGGTCCAGGCCGAGTTGCTCACCGAGGCGCAGGGCCAGGGTGGTCAGGCCGTCGCCACAGCACTTGTCCCGCGGGAACGACGCCTTGTCGACCAGCAGTACAGACCTTCCAGCGCGCGCCGCGGTGATGGCCGCCGCGCTGCCGGCCGGACCGCCGCCCACTACCAGCACGTCGACCGTCCGGGTTCCGGCGTCCGTCGTGCTGGGATTCACCGGCCGGTCCTCAGAACAGCTTCAACTCGTCGGACTCGATGCCCCGGAGCTCGTCGTAGTCGACGACCACACAGCCGATGCCACGGTCGGTGGCCAACACCCGGGCCTGGGGCTTGATCTCCTGGGCCACGAGCACGCCGCGGACCGGGCGAAGCATCGGGTCGCGGTTCAGGAAGTCCAGGTACCGGGTGAGCTGTTCCACCCCGTCGATCTCGCCTCGGCGCTTGATTTCGATGGCCACCGCTTCGCCGTCGGCATCACGGCACAGCAGATCGACCGGGCCAATGTCGGTTGGGAATTCCCGACGGACCAGGCGAAGGCCGTCGTCGATGGCCGTGGGGTCGGCGGCCAGCAGTTCCTGGAGGTGGGCCTCCACGCCGTCCTTCACCAGGCCCGGGTCGATGCCCATTTCGTGGTCCATCTCGGCCAGCACCTCGTGGATGGTGATGGTGAGTTGCTCGCCCTTCGGGCTACGGACGTGCCAGACCTGTTCGGAGGCACCGTCCTCACCTTCGTCCACGGTCAGGCTGTTGGGTGCGTTCATCCAGTTCAGGGGTTTGTAGGCCCCACCGTCGGCGTGGACGGCCACGCAGCCGTCGGCCTTGACCATGAGGAGCCGCACGGCCTCGGGTAGATGGGCGGTGAGGCGGCCGTCGTAGTCGACGGTGCAGCGGGCGATGACGACGTGCACGGGCTCGGGCTCGAACTCAGGCGGTCCGGGTGGCCAGGGCGGCCAGCACGCCGTCGGCCAGTTCGGCCCGGCAGATCACCAGGTCGGGCAGGTACGGGTCGGGGTGGTCGTAGGTGAGCGGCGATCCGTCGATCCGCGAGGCGTGCAGGCCGACGGCCAGTGCCACGGCCACCGGGGCGCAGTTGTCCCACTCGAACTGCCCACCGGAGTGGACGTAGCAGTCGACCTCGCCGCGTACCACGGCCATAGCCTTGGCGCCTGCCGAGCCCATCTCCACCAGCTCGCCGCCCAGGGCATCGCAGACGGCCAGCGCCTCGGCCGGTGGACGGGACCGGCTCACCACCATCCGGGGCCGCTCGGGGATCGGGGGGAGGTCGTCGGCCGATGGTGGTTCAGCCGTGGAAAGGGTGCAGCCGAGCGCCGGGAGGGCCACCGCGCCCACTGAGGGCCGTCCGCCGATGGCCAGTGCCACGTGGACGGCCCAGTCGGTGCGAGGAGGCTCGGAGTACTCGCGGGTGCCGTCGACCGGATCGATGATCCAGGTACGGTCCGTCGTTCCCCGCTCGGGATGGCACGCCTGTGCCGTGCCTTCCTCGGACAGCACGGCGTCGTCGGGCCGGGCGGCGGCCAGGGCCTCCATGAGGAAGTCGTGGGACCGCTGGTCGCCCTCGTGCTTGAGAACGGCTGCCGGTGCGCCGTCGGAGGCCAGCCGGGCCCGGATGTCCAGCAGCACCTCGCCGGCCCGGGTGGCCAGGTCGGCAGCCAGTTGGTGGTCCTCGGGACGTGCCATGTGGGTCAGTCGCCGGCCGATCGGCGGCCCAGATCCACGGCGTCACGTACGGTGGAACGCAGGTCCTCCTCGTCGGCGCCGGCGGCCACCAGGCGCTGCACGGCGGCCTCGACCTGGGCGGCCTGACCCTCGTCCATGGAGGTCGCAGCCTCCACGGCCGGAATCAGGACCCCGACCAGCAGGAGGGTGAGTGCCCCGACGGCGCCCACGAACCCGAAGGTCAGGGCGGCGTCGATCCGATCCGCGATGGACGTCACGATCATCCCGACGATGCCGGTGACGCAGAGCATCAGGGCGGCACCACGGACCGTGGACGGCGTCAGCAGACGGGTCCGGGCATCGGCCGCGCTCATGCAATCGGCCTCATCGGACGAGAGGCTTGTACTTCATGCGGTGGGGCTGGTCGTCGAGACCCAGTTCCTTCTTGCGGTACGCCTCGTACTCGGTGAAGTTGCCCTCGAACCACCGGACCTGCGAGTCGCCCTCGAAGGCCAGAACGTGGGTGGCCACGCGGTCCAGGAACCAGCGGTCGTGGCTGATGACCACCGCGCAGCCCGCGTAGGCGTCCAGCCCGGACTCCAGTGCCCGCAGCGTGTCCACGTCGAGGTCATTGGTGGGCTCGTCGAGCAGCAGCACGTTGGCGCCGCTCCGCAGCACCTTGGCCAGGTGCACCCGGTTTCGTTCGCCACCGGAGAGGTCGCCCACCCGCTTCTGCTGGTCCGAGCCCTTGAAGTTGAACGAGGCCACGTAGGCCCGGCCGTTGACCTCCCGGCGACCCACCTCGATGAACTCCCGATCGTCGGTGATCTCCTGGTACACGGTGCGGTCGGCGTCGAGGCTGTCGCGTGACTGGTCCACGTAGCCGATCTCTACCGTCGGGCCGATGCGGATCTCGCCACCGTCGGGTGCCGTGGCGCCCTCGGCGTCGCCGTCGGCCGCCGCGGTGAGCATCCGGAACAACGTCGTCTTGCCGGCGCCGTTGCCGCCGATCACCCCGACGATCCCCGCCGGGGGCAGCGAGAACGACAGGTCGTCGATGAGCAGGCGGTCGTCGAAGCCCTTGGACAGGTGGTCGACCTCGATGACCTGGTCGCCCAGGCGCTGGTTGGCCGGGATGTCGATCTGCAGTTCCCGGGCCCGCTTGTCGGTCTCGGCGGCCTCGGCCACCAGTCGGTCGTAGGCCGACAGGCGGGCCTTCCCCTTGGCCTGACGGGCCCTGGGGGCCATCCGCACCCACTCCAGCTCGCGCTCGATGGTGCGTTTGCGGGCCGAGTCGACCTTCTCCTCGACCGACAGGCGAGCCTGCTTCTGCCCCAACCAACCCGAGTAGTTGCCCTCGTACGGGATGCCCCGGCCCCGGTCCAGCTCGAGGATCCAGCCGGCCACGTTGTCCAGGAAGTACCGGTCGTGGGTGATGGCCACCACGGTGCCCTGGTAGTCGCGCAGGGTGCGTTCCAACCAGGCCACCGACTCGGCGTCGAGGTGGTTGGTGGGCTCGTCGAGCAGCAGGAGGTCCGGGCTCGACAGCAGGAGCCGACACAGGGCGACCCGCCGTCGCTCGCCTCCGGACAGGGAGTCGATCACCGCGTCGCCGGGCGGCAGACGCAGGGCGTCCATGGCGATCTCGATGGTCCGTTGCAGGTCCCAGGCGCCGGCCGCTTCGATCTTCTTCTCCAGGGCGGCCTGGTCGGCGCCCAACTCGTCGTAGTCGGCGTCGGGGTCGCTCCAGCCGGCCAGGACCTCCTCGTAACGGGTGAGGAGGTCGGCTACCGCTCCCACGCCCGTCATGACGTTTCCCTGCACGTCCTGGGTGGCGTCCAGCGTCGGCTCCTGTTCGAGGAGCCCGACGGTGAAGCCGTCGGTCAGGCGGGCCTCGCCGGTGAAGCCGTCGTCGACGCCGGCCATGATGCGAAGCAGCGACGACTTGCCGGAGCCGTTGGCGCCCAGGACGCCGATCTTGGCCCCCGGGTAGAACGACAGCGAGATGTCCTTGAGCACGTCGCGGTTCGGCGGGTGGAAGCGGCCGACGCGGTGCATGGTGAAGATGAACTGGGCGCTCATGGGCGCCGAGGCTACCGGGGGTCCCGGCTGGGCCCCGTGGTCGCCGGGGTCCGTACGCTCGACCGATGTCCACGATCCAGGCCGTGCTGTTCGACTTCGGCGGGGTAGTGCTGACTAGCCCGTTCGATGCCTTCGCGGCCTACGAGGTCGAGGCGGGACTGGTGCCCGACACCATCCGGGGGATCAACGCCACCGATCCTGACACAAACGCCTGGGCCCGGTTCGAGCGCCGGGAGGTCGGGTCGGACGAGTTCTGCGGGTTGTTCGAGGCCGAGGCAGCAGCGCGTGGCCTGGTGGTCGACGCCCGCCGGGTGCTGGACGGGCTGCATGGCGAACTGCGGCCGACCATGGTCGAGGCGGTGCGCCGGTGCTCGGCGACACACCGAACGGCCCTGCTCACCAACAACATCGCGCCCTTCGCTGAGCAACAGGCCGGACGGGAGCCGGCGCGGCCCGACGTGCTGGCCGTCGTGGACCTGTTCGAGGTGGTGGTCGAGTCCAGTGTGGTGGGGTGTCGCAAGCCCGAACCGGCCTTCTACGACATGGCGTGCGAGCGCCTCGGGGTGGCGCCCGAGGCCTGCGTGTTCCTCGACGACCTGGGCGTCAACCTCAAGCCGGCCCGGGCCATGGGCATGACCACCATCAAGGTGGGCGATCCGACTGTGGCCATCGCCGAACTGGAGACCGTGCTCGGGATCGCCCTCTCCTAGGGGCTGCCCTCTCCTAGGGTCGGGTCGCATGCGGATCGTCACCTGGAACGTCAACTCACTGAGGGCCCGGATCGAGCGGGTCGAGGCATGGATCGCCGCGGTGGCTCCTGACGTCTTGTGCCTACAGGAGACGAAGATGGCCGACGAGGCCTTCCCCTACGATCGCTTCACCGCGCTCGGCTACCAGTCGGCCCACCACGGCGAGGGCCGGTGGAACGGGGTGGCCGTCATCTCGAAGGTCGGACTCGACGACGTCCGTCCGGGGTTCGCCGATGGCCGCGACGACCCGGATCCCGACGCCCGGATCCTGTGGGCCACGTGTGGCGGGGTGCGGGTGGCGTCGTGCTACGTGCCCAACGGGCGCGAGGTCGATCACGACCACTACCACTACAAGTTGGACTGGCTGGGTCGCCTGCATGACGACCTGGCGGCCAACACCGATCCGACGTCGGCCCCCGTGGTGGTGGTGGGAGACTTCAACGTGGCACCCGACGATCGGGATGTCTGGGACGCGGCGGCCCTCGAGGGCATGACCCACGTGACGCGGCCCGAGCGCGAGGCGCTGCAGCGGCTCGAGTCGCTCGGCTTCACCGACGTGTTCCGGGAGCGGTTCGACGATGCCGGCCTGCACTCGTGGTGGGACTACCGGGGTGGGGCGTTCTACAAGCGCATGGGCATGCGCATCGACCTCGTGTACGCATCGCCTCCGGCGGCCGCCGCGCTCGACTTCGTGGTGGTGGACCGCAACGAGCGAAAGGGCGAGAAGCCCAGCGACCACGCCCCGGTGGTGGCCGATTTCGCCTTCTCGTAGGACCCACCCGTCGGGCCGATTCCCGATGGCCCGGTTCAGTCCCCTTCGAGCATGGCCAGGAGGGCCGTGCCGTGGGCCTTGACGGTCTTCGGGCCGATGCCCGGTACGGCCAGCAGGCCGTCGGCGTCGGTGGGGCGGAGGTCGACCATGGCGTCGATGGTCGCGTTGGTGAGTACCCGGTACAGCGGGACGGCCCGCTGGTCGGCCGTCTCGCGTCGCCAGGTCCGGAGTCGGTCGTGCAGCGGACCGGAACCCGTCGGTACGGGCCGATCGACTATGGGGGCCGACGTCGTCGGGGTGGACGGCCGCTCAGTGTCGTTCGATTCCTCCCGGGCTGGACGGTCGTGACCGGCCAGTACGGCGAGGATGGCGACTCCGTGTCGTTCGGCCTTGGTCGGGCCGATGCCGTGCACGGCCAGCAGTTCGCTGGGCGTGGTGGGCCACGAGGACACCAGATCGGCCATCGTGGCGTCGCTGAACACGACGTAGGCGGGCACCGAGGCGGCTCGGGCGGCCGTCGTCCGGTACTCCCTCAGGGCGGCGACCACGGGGTGGTCGGACAGGGTGGGGCGCCGGGTCCGGGCGCTGAGCTCGGCGGCCCGTCGGGCGCCCTCGGAGCGCCCCACCGGGCGATCCAGACCGGCGATGGCCGCCTCGAGGTCGGCCAGCCACGGCGAGGGTCGTCGCTTGGCCGTCCGGTTCCCGAACGTCCGTTGCTCGGCCCACGTCAGCGAGAGGTGTTCCTCGGCCCGGCTGAGGGCCACGTACAGCAGGCGTCGCTCCTCGGCGAGGGCTTCGGGTTCGCGGGCGTGGCTGATGGGGACCAGCCCCTGTTCCAACCCGGCCACGTGGACCGTGTCCCACTCGAGGCCCTTGGCCGCGTGGAAGGTGGCCACCTCCACGGCGTCGGTGGACTCGTCGGCCGCGGCCCGGGCCTGGGACTTCACCGAGGCGACGAATGCCCGCCCACTTCCGGCTGGCTCGAGGGCCAGGAACTCGTCGGCCATGCGACCGAGCTCGGCGAAGGCCGCGGCCCGGCCGGTCTCGTCGCCGCCGCCATCCGTGCCAGCCTCGCCGCCTTCTTCGGGGCCCGCGCCGGAGATCGACGGTGTCTCGGACCCGCTGGTGTCCAGTGGGTCGCCCGCCGCCGAGCGGAGGTCGCCCAGGTGGTCGGTGAGCGGCCCGTTCACGCGCCCGAGGGAGTTCAACTGGGCCTTCACGTCGGCCCGGTCCAGCAGGCCGCTGCCGCTACGCGTACGGACCGGGATCCCGGCGTCGCGCATGGCGTTCACCACCGGCTCGGTCTGGGCGTTGGTGCGTACCAGCACCGCCTGGTCGCGCCACCGGCCGTCGGGGCCCCGCCGGTCACGGACGTTGCGGGCGATGGCCGCGGCCTCGGTCCGCTGGTCGGTGTATCTGGCGACCACAGGGTCCGGGCCACCGCCCTTGTTGGCCGACAGCGGTTCCCGGCCCACCAGTGCGCGGGCGGCCACCCGCAGGATCTGTGGAGTGCTCCGGTAGTTCTGGCGAAGTTCGAGCACCGTGGCCCCCGGGAAGTGCACGTCGAACCGGTTCAGGTGGTCGGCGTCGGCCCCGTTCCATCCGTAGATGGCCTGATCGGGATCACCCACCGCGCACAGTTCGGTCCGGCCACCCAGCCAGGCGGCCAGCAGGTCGAACTGCAGGGGGTTCACGTCCTGGAACTCGTCGACGTACAGGTGCCGGAACCGCCACCTCTGGGCGTCGGCGAACCGCCGGTCGGTGGTCAGGGCGTGACGGCACCGGTCCAGCAGGTCGTCGAAGTCGACCATGTTCCGGTCGTCCTTCTCCTGTTCGTACTCGGCGTAGATACGGGCCACCGTGGGGCCGGGCAGCGGCGGCGTCCGTCCGGCCGCCTCGGCGGACGAGGCGTAGGCCTCGGGCCGGATACGGCGGGCCTTTGCCCACTCGATCTCAGCTACCACGTCGAGTGCCGCGGTGGCTCGGTGGTCGCGGGGAACACGAGGTCGCACCATCGAGATCTTGCGGTCGAGCAACTCGGGTTCGCGGTGGTCGTTCTCCCGCCACCAGGTCCGGAGCTGTGCGAGGGCCACCGCGTGGAATGTTCCGGCGGCCACCTGGTCCCGCATGCCGAGTAGACGCAGTCTGCTTCGCAGCTCCGAGGCGGCCTTGCGGGTGAAGGTCAGGGCCAGGACCCGCCGGGGGTCGTCCCGCCCGGTGAGGGCACGCCAGGCGATCCGGTGGGTGAGCACCCGGGTCTTGCCCGAGCCGGCACCGGCGTGGATGGCCAGGGGTAGGGCCTCGGTGGTCACCGCAGCCCGCTGTTCGTCGTTCAGCCCGAGGAGCAGCGCCTCGGCATCTCCATCGGACTGGTCGTCGGGTAGGGATCGGGACGGGTCGTCGGGGGCTCGTCCCAAGCCCGGGAGTGTGTCCGCCGCGTCCATCCGCCGCACCCTAGCGACGGGTCGCGACAGCCTCCGGGGGTCGGGCGTCGTACCCTCCGGGAGTGGATCCCATCGGACCCGGTGCCTTCGACCGCCTCGTCGTCGAGGCCCTCGACGGCCTGCCGCACGAGTTGGCCGGACTGATGGACAACGTGGTGGTCCTGACCGCCGACCGGGGCGACCCCTCTGACCTCCTCGGCCTCTACGACGGCATCCCGCTCACCGAGCGGGATGCCTACGGCGGCGCCTGGGGTGGTGGACCCGTCGGGGGAGGGCTGGTGATGCCCGACCGGATCCACCTCTACCGGTTGGCCCTGTGCGACCTGTGCGCCGACGAAGAGGAACTCCGCCATGAGGTGACGGTCACCGTGATCCACGAGGTGGCCCACCACTTCGGGATCGACGACCAGTTCCTCGACGGGACCGACTTCGCCTGACGGTCCGCTTCCTGCCCAGTCTTCAGCTCGGGCTGTGGGCATCCCGGCCCATGGGTACGTGGGCGATGCCGTCCTCGAGGAACTTGTCACCCGTGGGTTCGTAGCCCAGCGAGGCGTACCACGGAGCCAGGTAGGTCTGGGCGTCGAGCACGATGCGCCCGGGCGTGGTGTCGTGTACATGGTCCAGCAGCACGCCGGCCAGACCGTTGCCGCGGGCGTCGGACCGGGTCGCGACCCTCCCGATCCGATGGGTTCCATCGGACTCGGCCAGCAGGCGGACGAAGGCCGCCGGCCGCCCGTCGGGACCGTCCAGCCACACGTGGCGGGTGCCCGGCTCGCAGTCCCGCCCGTCCAGTTCGGGGTAGGCACATTCCTGCTCGACCACGAACACGTCGATTCGCAGGCGCAGCAGGTCGTGCAGAGTGGCGACGTCCAGTTCGAAGAATCGCCGATCGTGGACGGTGGTGCCGTCGGTGGTGGTCGGGTCGGAGTCCATGGGAACCGAAGGTAGTGCGGGTCGCCGGAATGCCGATGACCGCCGGGTTGGACCGAAGTCGATGGGGATCGGACAATGGGTCCGTGCCCATCGCTCCCCTGCCTTCCGGCATCCGGATCTGCCACGAGTCGTTCGGTGATACCGCCGACCCCACCGTGCTGCTCATGCACGGATTGGGCAGCCAGATGCTGGTGTGGGAGGAGGGTCTGTGCCGGCTCCTGGCCGACACCGGTCTGCACGTCGTGCGCTACGACCACCGCGACAGCGGCCTGTCGACCATCTTCGACGAGGACGGCTTCGACGAGGACGGCCCGCCCGGAGGCCCATCCGCCGGCAGGCCCTACGACCTGTCCGACATGGCGGCCGACGCCGTGGCCCTGCTCGACCACCTTTGCCTGACCGATGCCCACGTGGTCGGGTTCTCGCTCGGCGGCATGGTCGCCCAGACGATGGCCGTTGAGTATCCCGGCCGGTGCCGGAGCCTCGTGTCGATGGGGTCGGCAACCGGCAATCGGGAGTTCGGCCGACCAGCCGAGGCGACGCTGGCCGCCATGCTCGTGCCGTCACCCGCCGACCCCGTCGAGGCGGTCGAAAAGGAACTGGCCGACCGGCGCTTGTGGGCCAGCGTCTGGCACGAGGACGATCACGCCAGGGAGGTGTTCGCCGCCTACCGGCGGCGATCAGTCCAGCCGCAGCACGCCTACGATCGGCAGCGGGGAGCGGCAACCATCCTCGGCGACCGTGAGGCTGTACTGGCCACCATCACCGTGCCCACCCGGGTCGTCCACGGCACCGCCGACACCCTCATCAGGCCACCGGCGGGTGAACGCACCGCGGCGGTCATCCCCGGAGCGGAGTTCGTGCTGCTCGAGGGCTGGGGCCACGACATGGCGCCGGGGGGATGGCCGATCCTGGTCCCAGCCATCGCCGACCACTGTCACGCCGTCGACCGGACCTGAGTCGATACGGCGATTCAAGAACTCGAACCAGAAACTCAAATGAGGAAACAGGAGTACGACATGGGAGCACTGGACGGCGTCCGGATCATCGAACTGGCCGGCATCGGGCCGGGACCGTTCTGCGGAATGATGCTGGCCGACATGGGTGCCGACATCGTCCGCATTGATCGGGCCGGATCGGTCCGCGGCGGCGATCCGGCCGAGCCGCCGGCCAACGTCAACGCCCGGGGGCGACGCAGCATCGGCGTCAACCTCAAGTCCGACGAGGGACGCGAGCTGGTGTTGCGGATGGTGGCCGACGCCGACGTGATTTTCGAGGGTTTCCGACCGGGGGTGGCCGAACGCCTCGGACTCGGGCCCGATGACTGCCTGGCCCGCAACCCGGCCATCGTCTACGGGCGGATGACCGGCTGGGGCCAGAACGGCCCGTATGCCCAGACCGCCGGGCACGACATCAACTACATCGCCCTGGCCGGAGCGCTGGCCCACATGGGGCGTGCCGACTCCGGACCGGTGCCGCCGCTCAACCTGGTCGGTGACTTCGGCGGCGGCGGCATGTACCTGGCCTTCGGCATCGTGTGCGCCCTGCTGTCGGCCCGCTCCACCGGCGAAGGCCAGGTGGTGGACGCCGCCATGGTCGACGGCGCGGCCAGCCTCATGAGCTTCTTCTACGGAATGCTCCACACCGGCTTCGCCACTGAGAACCGTGGCGAGAACATGCTCGACACCGGGGCCCATTTCTACGACGCGTACGAGTGCTCAGACGGCGAGTACATCTCCATCGGTTCGATCGAACCGCAGTTCTACGCCGAACTGCTCGACAAGCTGGGCCTCGACCCCGAGGACTTCGCCAATCAGCACGACCGGTCGCGCTGGCCCGAGCTGAAGGCGAAGGTGGCTGCCGTGGTGGCCACCCGGACCCGCGACGAGTGGGACGCCGTGCTGGAGGGCAGCGACGTCTGCTACGCCCCGGTATTGACGGTGTCCGAAGCCATCGACCATCCCCACCACGTGGCCCGGGGCACCTTCGTGGAGTCGGGTGGTCTCGTCCAGCCCGGTCCCGCTCCGCGGCTCAGCGGTACGCCCGGCTCGATCCGTCGTCCGCCACCCCATGAGGGACAGCACACCGACGAACTGCTGGGCGATCTAGGCCTGGGAGCCGATGAGGTGGCCGCCCTGCGGGCTTCGGGCGCCGTGGCCTGACCGGCCCCCCGATCGGACAGGAGCTCGATCCGTGTCGACCGTCGTCTTCTTTCACGCCCATCCCGATGACGAGGCGCTGGCCTCGGGCGGGACCATGGCTCGCATGGCCGATGAGGGTCACCGGGTGGTCCTCGTGGTGGCCACGCGCGGCGAGGAGGGCGAACCGGTGGCCGGCGTGCTGGTCGACGGTGAGGCACTGGGTGATCGACGCACCGCCGAGGTCCACGAGGCGGCGTCCATCCTGGGCGTGGCCCGGGTGGCGTTCCTCGACTACCGGGACAGCGGCATGGCCGAGGACCCGGCCAACGGCTACCCCGGATGCTTCTGGCAGGCCGACGTGGAGTCGGCGACCGACCGGCTCGGAACGGTGCTGGCCGACGAGGAGGTAGACGTGCTGGTCGTCTACGACTCGCACGGTGGGTACGGCCATCCCGACCACATCCAGGTCCATCGGGTGGGGACCAACTGGGCGCGACGGAGGGCCGCTGACGGCGGTCGTCCGATCCGCCTCCGGTGGGTGACCATGAACCGGGACGTCATCCGGACCTCGATCGACGCCGTGGTGGAGGCGGCCGAGACCGCGGCGGCCGCCGGCGAGGAGGCATGGCCCGACGAGGCGATGCTGGAACTCCGTCGGGAGCGTGCCGAGTCGGATTCCTTCGGCATGCCGGATGCCGAGATCACCCACGGCGTCGACGTCACTTCAGTGCTGGTTCGTAAGCGGGCCGCCATGCGGGCCCATGCCAGCCAGATCGCCGACGACTCGTTCTTCCTGGCCATGCCGGACGAGGCGTTCGCCATGGCCTTCGGCACCGAGTGGTTCGTCGATCCGGACCATCCCCGTGACGGGGGTTCCCAGCGCCACGGCCTGTTGCTGGCGTGATGGCTGTTCCAATGACGGTGACCCCGCGACGGCTGCTGGCAAGATGAGCCAATGAACATGGTCTCGGTGCTCGGCTCGTTGCGCGACCTCCATGAGGGGTTCGCTTGGGTGATGGTGATCGGCAACGGCCTGGCCGGCGTGTGGGCCCTGTCGGCCCATCGGGTCGATGCGTTGCGGGGCCGCGCACTGTGGTGGTTCACCGCGCTGGTCCAGGTGGCCATCGCCGTGCAGGTCACGATGGGCGTGGGCCTGGTGGCCGGCCAGGACATCGATCCGCCGCAGTTCCACCTCTTCTACGGCTTCGTGGCCCTCATCGTGGTGGGCATCGTCTACAGCTACCGCCAGTCCATGCGACCCCACCGGCACTTGCTTTACGGGTTCGCCGGCCTCTTCCTCATGGGCCTGGGCATCCGCGCCATGTTGGTTGCCGCCTGACGGCGGGGGACCGACGGGCCGTCTAGTGGGCGGCGTCGAGCCGGTCGCGCAGGTCGTCCAACTCAGCCTCTAGGCGCTTGGGGAGGCGGTCCCCGACCATCGAGTAGTGCTCGTCGATGAGGGCCACCTCGTGGCTCCACGAGGACGGGTCCACGGCCAGCAGCCTGGCCATCGTGGCGTCGTCCAGATCCAGTCCGGTGCGGTCGATGGCGTCCAACGTGGGCACCAGGCCGATGGGGGTCTCGGTGGCCTCGCCCCGCCCCGACACCCGATCCACGATCCATTCGAGCACCCGACTGTTGTCGCCGAAGCCCGGCCACAGGAAGCGTCCGTCGGCGTCCTTGCGGAACCAGTTCACCCAGAACATCTTCGGTAGGTGGGACGGCTCGGCGTGGTCCCCGATCGACAGCCAGTGGGCGAAGTAGTCGCCGACGTTGTAGCCCATGAACGGGAGCATGGCGAACGGATCGAATCGGACCTGGCCGATCACGCCCGCGGCGGCCGCCGTCTTCTCCGAACTCATGATCGAGCCGAGGAACACGCCGTGGTCCCAGTCGCGGGCTTCGGTCACCAGCGGCACGTTGGTGGCTCGCCGGCCTCCGAACAGGATGGCCGAGATGGGCACGCCGGCCGGGTCCTCCCACTCGGGGGCGATCGACGGGCACTGCGCGGCGGGGGTGGTGAACCGGGCGTTCGGGTGAGCGGCCGGGCCGTCGGACTCGGGCGTCCAGGGCTGGCCCTGCCAGTCGGTGAGATGGGCTGGCGTCTCGTCGGTCATCTCCTCCCACCAGACGTCGCCATCGGGGGTGAGGGCCACGTTGGTGAACACCGAGTTCCCCCACAGGGTGGCCATGGCGTTGGCGTTGGTGGCGTTCGAGGTACCCGGGGCGACGCCGAAGAAGCCGGCCTCCGGGTTGATGGCGTAGAGCCGGCCGTCGTCGCCGAACTTCATCCAGGCGATGTCGTCGCCGATGGTCTCGACGGTCCAGCCGGGCAGCGTGGGCACCAGCATGGCCATGTTCGTCTTACCGCATGCCGAGGGGAAGGCCGCGGCCACGTAGGTCTTCTGACCCTCGGGCGACGTCAGGCCCAGGATCAGCATGTGTTCGGCCAGCCAGCCGTCCTCGCGGGCCATGGTCGAGGCGATGCGAAGGGCGAAGCACTTCTTGCCCAGCAGGGCGTTGCCGCCGTAGCCCGATCCGTACGACCAGATCTCCCGCGTCTCGGGGAAGTGCGATATGTACTTGTTGTCGGCGTCGCACGGCCACGGCACGTCGGCCTGGCCGATCTCAAGAGGGGCGCCCACCGAGTGCACGCAGGGCACGAAGTCGTCGTCGCCCAGCACGTCGACCACGGCCGACCCCATGCGGGTCATGGTTTGCATGCCGACCACCACGTAGGGCGAGTCGGTGAGCTGTACGCCGATGTGGGCGATGGGCGAACCCAGCGGTCCCATGGAGAACGGGACCACGTACATCGTCCGCCCGCGCATGCAGCCCCGGTAGAGCTCGCGCATCTCGGTCTTGAGGGTGGACGGGTCCCGCCAGTTGTTGGTGGGGCCGGCATCGATCGGGTTGGCGGTCGAGATGTAGGTGCGGTCCTCGACCCGGGCCACGTCGCCGGGATCGGACAACGCCAAGTACGAGTTCGGGCGCAGGTCCTCGTTCAGTCGGCGGAAGGTGCCTGCCTCGACGAGCTCACCGCAGAGGCGGTCGGCCTCGTCGGCCGAGCCGTCGCACCAGTGGACGGCGTCCGGGGCCAGAAGCTGTACCCAGTCCTCGACCCATGCGATGAGGGCCCGGTTGTCGGTGGGGTGGGTGGTGCCTGCTGCCGCCATGGTGTCTCTCGGTCGTGGGCGTGCCACGACGATGCCACACGGAGGGGGCGGATTCGCGTTTCAGCAGGTGTGACTCCGGTCTATGGAACCGGTCACGGGGCCCGGTGCGTCGGGGTCCGACGGATCGGGCCGTGCCCGATCGGGCGGCGGGTGTCAGCCGATGTCGGGGGTGCCCATGTCGACCTCGGAACCCAGCGAAAGCGAGGTGGCCCGCTGCTCGCCGTCGAGGACGAACAGGACTCGCTGCCCCTGTCGGAGCATACGGAACACGGAGCCGTCGAGAGCGCCGTCGGCCAGGTCGAACTCGGCCAGGTCGGTCTCACGGATGAGGACGCCGTCGCCCGTTCCCGGGTCGTACGACTTGACCACTCCCTGCACGTCAGCCCCCGCGACCGTCGTCCGGCTCAGTGGCCGGCCTTGACGACCTTTCCGGCCTTGATGCAGCCGGTGCAGACGTTCATGCGTCTCGTGGACTTGCCCACCACGGCACGAACCCGCTGGATGTTCGGGTTCCAGCGACGGTTGGTCCGCCGATGGGAGTGGCTTACGGACTTTCCGAACCAGGGCTTCTTGCCACAGATTTCACAGACGGACGCCATCACAACACCTCGATAGGGGACCGGTCGGTCTGGGACCGGTCTCGACAACGTCGCAAGGCTACGGCGACCCGTGGGGGGTCTCCAACCGTGGGAGCCGATCGGTGGTGTCGTCGTGGGTGGCGGTCCACTGGTCGTCGGTCACCCGGATGCACTCCGGGGGCGGTCGGGCGTCGCTGGCTACGCTCGTGAACCGTGATCGCCTCCTCGTTGGATGCCGCCGGCCTGCGTGCCATCATGGGCTCCTTTCGCGACGCCCTCGTCGTCCATCGGCCGACTCTGAACCTGCTGAACGTCTATCCGGTGCCCGACGGCGACACCGGGTCCAACATGACGATGACCGTCGACTCGGTGTGCGTTGATCTCGACGCCCTCGACATCGGCGCCGACATGGACGCGGTGGCTGCGGCCATCGCCCACGGCTCGCTGATGGGTGCCAGGGGCAACTCCGGGGTGATTCTCTCCCAGGTGCTACGGGGGCTCTCGGCCACGTTCTCTCCGGTGGGCGCTCCGGATGCCGTGGGTGGGGCGGGGTCCATAGACGGGCGGCTGTTGGCCGACGGCCTGGCTGCCGCGTCGACCGCCGCCTACGGCGCGGTCATGACGCCGGTGGAGGGGACGATCCTGACCGTGGTGCGCGAGTCGGCCGAGGCCGCGGTTACCGCGGCCGATACCGGAGCCAACCTGCTGGGCGTGGCCGAGGCGGCCCGGGTGGCCGGTGGCGAGAGTCTGGCCCGGACCCCCGAGCTGCTGCCCGTTTTGGCCGAGGCGGGCGTGGTCGACGCCGGAGGGAGCGGGTTCCTGCTCCTACTGGATGCCGCCCTGACGACCATCGACGGTCGTGCCCTGCCCGAGCCGGCCGAGGTCGACGCCCCCCTGCCGACCGGCGGCGACCGTCCCGATGCCCACCTCGGAGGAGACGGTGTAGATCTCGGCACCCGGTACGAGGTCATGTACTTCCTGGACTCCCCGGACGACGCCGTGGACGGCTTCAAGGCTGCCTGGGCCGCCCTGGGCGACTCCGTCGTCGTGGTGGGAGGCGATGGAGTCTGGAACTGCCACGTCCACACCAACGACGTCGGCGGGGCCATCGAGGCCGGCATCGCCGTCGGGCGTCCCCATCGGATACGGGTCACCGACCTGTTCGACGAGGTTCGGGAGCAGGTCGAGGAACAGGCCTGGGTGCGCGATCAGATGGCCGGCGACGATGGTGACGTGGGCGAGCCGGTGCCGTGTGCCGTGGTGGCTGTGGCCAACGGTCCCGGCATCCGCGACATCTTCCGGTCACTCGGCGTGCGTCGCGTGGTGCTCGGCGGCCAGTCCATGAACCCGTCCACGGCTGACCTTCTGGCAGCCGTGGAGGCCGTGCCGGCCGATGAGGTGGTGCTCCTCCCCAATAACGGGAACATCATCGCGGTGGCCGGCCAGGTCGACGCCCAGACCGACAAGTCGGTCCGGGTGGTGCCGACCCGGGGGATCACCGAGGGCTTCGCCTCGCTTCTGGAGTACGACCCGCAGGGGACGGCCGACGACAACATGGGCTCGATGGCCGCGGCGGCCGACGCGGTGGTGGCCGGCGAGGTGACCGTGGCGGTACGCGACTCGGGCAGCGACGTGGGCGACATCACCGAGGGCGACCACCTTGGCCTGACCGGTGGGAAGGTCAGCGTGGTCGCCGACACGGCGTTCGACGCCACCACTGGTTTGCTCGCCGTGCTGGTCGCCGACGATCACGAGATCGTGACGATCATCGCCGGCGAGGACGCCGACGAGGCCACGACGGCCGCCGTGGTGGCCTGGCTGGGGGCCGAGCATCCCGACGTCGAGGTCGAGGTCCACGACGGCGGGCAGCCGTTGTACCCCTACTACCTGGGCGTCGAGTAGTCGCCGCCGACTGTGGTCGAACCGCCTCTCGTCGACGAGGGCATCACCCTTCGGGAACTTGCCGGCCGCCCGGTCACCGACCTGAACGGGGTGGGTGAGGCCAGGGCGAAGGCCCTGGCGGCTGTCGAGGTGGAGTCCATCCTGGACCTGCTGGGCTTCTATCCCCGCCGGTACCTGGACCGCAGCCGGGAGGCCACGGTGGCTCAACTGGAACCGGGCGTCGAGGGCATGGTCCTGGTCCGGGTCGATCGGGTCACCGCCCGGCGTACCCGCAAGGGTCGGTCGCTGGTCGAGGTCCGGGTGTCGGACGAGACGGGCAACCTGCGGCTGACCTTCTTCAACCAGCCGTGGCGGGAACGTCAACTGGTCGAGGGAATGCAGGCCGTGGTGTTTGGAAAGGCCGACGAGTACCAGGGCACCCTCCAGATGGTTGGTCCGGTCGTCGACCTGATCGGTGATCGGACCGGTCGGATCGTCGCCGTGTATCCGCAGTCCGACACCGCCGGCCTCCACAGTTGGGATGTCGACTCCATCGTGGGTGAGGCCCTCCGACGGACCATGGCCGTCCGCGGGCTGTCCGACCCGGTGCCCGGCGAGGTGCGGGCCCGGTTCCGCTTCGTGGACCGTTCCGATGCCTACCGGGCCATCCATCGGCCTGAGTCGATGGCCGAGATGGCCGAGGCCCGTCGCCGGCTGGTGTTCGACGAACTGCTCCGCATCCAGCTGGCCCTGGTGCGCCGCAAGGTGGAACTGGAGCGGACGTCGGTGGGCATCGCCCACGCGTCGGGACCGATCGACGGGGGCACAGACCTGGTTGCCGAGTTCCACGGTCGGCTGGGATTCGAGTTGACCGGGGCCCAACGCCGCACCATCGACGAGATCGCCGCCGATCTGGCTCGAC
>Ga0315334_10000375_pt1 | contig 27564 bp, 23 predicted proteins | sample M150034915metaG_FD_205555 | JGI IMG/M metagenome (GOLD analysis project Ga0315334, IMG submission 205555) | Ammonia-oxidizing marine archaeal communities from Monterey Bay, California, United States - M1 500m 34915 | ecosystem: Environmental > Aquatic > Marine > Intertidal zone | place: USA... | reverse complement strand
GCCGGTTCGATTCCGGCTCGGGCCTCCACTTCCCGCGCAACCCGCGAAAGTGCCGCTTTAGCTCAGTTGGTAGAGCACATCATTCGTAATGATGGGGTCACAGGTTCGAGTCCTGTAAGCGGCACCACTTCTGGTCAAAGATGGGAACACTCCCCTCCAAGCGGGGGAGCCCCTTCGCCAGTCCCCGTTCCAGCACTGATTTCGAGCCTATGATCGTGACGCGGTCCTTCGATACTCTTACCTCGGATACCAGCATCCGCAGGTAGGCGCCTCGCAGGGCGCTGTCTTCATCGTGTAGCTTGGCCGAAAGTTGCTGCGAGAATTTATCCAGCACGGCAGGAGTGATCTTTCTAGACCCTCGTGCAAGCTGGCTTTCCAGCTCATCGATGCGGGACGTGATTGCCGCAACCGCTTCGCGGTTGTCACTCAACCGCTGAGCGAACTCGGGATCGCTGGGCTTCATGATACCCTCTTCGATTAAGCCGAGCAGGCGGTCGATAGCTGTGCGCCTCCTGGTACGCTCCGCATTGGCCTGGGTGAGCTCCTGCTCCTTACGCTGCCGTTTATCGTCGGACAGTTCCAGGACTTCCTTCAGGAGCTCTTCCAGACGCCCGCGCCCGAGCAAGCGCTTCTCAACGGCGCTAAAGACGGCCTCGTCGAGCTTCTCGCGCCTAACGTTCGGACAGGTGCAGCGTTGTCCAACGTTCGTCCGCTCGTTGCACTTGTAGTAGTAATATTTCTTTTTCGACTTCGACGTTCCTGAGCCGATCGTCATCCCGGCACCGCAATCTGGCATGCCGCATTTCGCGAGCCCGGTCAGAAGCGTGGTTCCGGCGGCTTCATGAGGTGCCATGCGCAGCGGACTGCGGGAGGCGCGTAAAGCCGCGACGCGTTCGAACTGATCGCGATTGATGATCTTGGGGCAAGGGACGGCGATCCAGTCCTCGCGCTCGGGAACTACTCCGTCGTCGTCGGCGGTCTTGTCGTAATATACCCCGGTATAGGTTTCGCGTGAAAGGATGCCGGCCAGGTTGCCGTTCGAGAATTTCGCACCGCGCAAGGTAGTGCCGCGATCGTTCAGCGTCTTCACAATCCAGCGACCGCCACGACCTTGGTCAGCCCAGTCGAAGATCTCGCGAACGACCATGGCCTCGTCATCGACAATGGCCAGCTTCATACGGTCTTTCTTGCCGTCCGAGTGAGCGACGTAAGTCCGATAGCCGAAGGGAACCGGGCCACCATTGTAGTAACCCTTCCTGGCGTTGTCGCGGCGGCTCTTCCGGGTGTAGATCGCGTCGTCGATCGCGCGCTGTTCGTCGACCATGGCGGTGATTGTTTGCCCCATGCGCTTGGTTCGACCCTCACCGAAGTTCTCGGTGACCGAAACCATTTCGACGCCGCACTCGGCGAGCTCGTGGATGGTGTTCAGGAAAAAGCGGGTGTTTCGAGCAAAACGCGCTTGGCGGTAAATCAGGACGATCTGAACGGGGCGCTCGACGCTTGTTGCCTCGGCGATCATCTGGTTGAACTGGGGGCGCTTGCTGAGCGTCCCGCTGAGACCGCTATCGACAAATTCTCGAACGATCTCGATGTCGTTGCGAGCGGCATACTCCTTGGCCGCGTAGCGCTGGGCGTCGATTGACTGCGCATTCCCGTCTTCGTTGTCGACACTAAGGCGCAGATAGAGAAAAGCCTTTGGCCTTGTGGCTTTCGAACTCTGGGGCTTGCGCATCATTCATCCTCTTTGAAAAGCGTGGCAATCTCCGGGCTGAGCGCATCGAGGACCATATGAATCTCCAAGCTCGTGATTGGCAAGTCCAAGGATAGATTGCTATAGACGGGAACACGACGAACGGCGCCTCGCCGCTGTAAAACGGGCGAAGCGCCGTCTTTTGCCGTTCTATCGCGTAAGCCGGACATCTCGACGGTCCGAGAACCTCGGGTCCTATTCCGTAGCATCCAGTTCGAAGTAGATACGGATCTGCTTGATGAAGGCCTCAGCCGCCTCTTCGCGCTGCATCGGCGTCATGCCCGCCGGGTTCGGCAGACGAAGGCGATGCACGTCGTCGCCGAGCATCTCCAACGCACCCACCGGCTCATCATCGTGACCCATGATGGGTGTGCTGTGGACCGGTTCCAGCGGGTCGGATTTCGGACTTGCTGACGTGCCTTCATCCTGCGCGATCTCGAGCGCTTCGAACAACTCGTTGCGCTTCAGCGAAACGCCTTCGCTGGTCAGGACTTCCATCCTTTCCATCACGGCTTCCCGTTCGTCAGCCGAAGCAGATTTCATGAACTGTGCGAATTTGACGCACAGATCGATCGATACGCGATCGGGCTCTTCGAGCAGCGCGAACACCGGGCGGAATTTTTCGACCGTCTTCGCAGCGATCGTCATGCGGCTCACCTGATCCTTCTTCAGAACCGAGTACCGCTCAGCGATCGCCTTCTGACTGATGCCCGCCACGCGCTGCACATTCAGGACCGAACGTGCAATTTCGATTGCACTCCGCGGCTCGCCTCCGAGCGCGCTATCGCAGGTCGCCTGAACGGCCTCTGCCTCGGAACCGGTGAACATCACACAGCGCACTTTGACGTCGCTTTCTTCACCATGCACCGCCTGGAGGGCATGCCACCGCAACCTGCCGTCCAAGATCGGATAGACTCCGTCTTCCGCGGGCATGAGAACGATTGGCGGGAGAATCGCGGGTTCGCTCGCACTTGCAATCAGCCCCGCAGCGTTCGCCCCACGCGTCCGAGAGCCGATGGCCGGGTGGTGCTTCCACTCCTTCAGCTGATTGAGCGGGATCATCTGCTCACCGACAACTCCGACCGATGCCGAGAAACCCTCTCCTTTTTCGGGATCCACATCATCATCGTCGAAGTAGGCGTGGACATCATCGCTGCCGCTGGGCTGACCGAGCTCCGGCTTGGCTTCGTCTCCTTCGTCGGTCTTCGGCACGCCAGCGGGGGTCTCTTCTTCAGCTCCCATGGCATCGACCAAGTCCGCCTCATCTGCGGACTGATTCCGATCTTCCTTTTTCATTTTCGTACTCCTCATTTCCATTGGCACGATTGCCTATTGGTCGGGAGGAAGGTTTTCGGGGGATTTGGCTAAAGAGGATGCAGGGACTTCTTGGGCTGAGAAAAAGTCGGTAATTCAGGGCAATCCTTGGGCTTAGAGTAAGGTATGCGGCATGTGCCATCAGAGCAACATGCACGCCAACCAGCTTCGAGCGTATCAGGTGTGACGTAGAAGGCGCGCGGTCGATATCTGCGCTCGAAACGCTCAGCGACGAAACTGGTGATGTCGACTTTCGCGTCCATTGCGGTCGCAGCAGTGCGATCGCGCTTGCCCCAGAACCAGACATTCAACAGGCATCAGGCTTTGTTATCTATGCGCCCCAACCTCGGTCGTTGTGACGCTCGCCGGGCGATCCCCAAAGCGGACCTTCGTCCGAGTTGCGGACTGGGTCAGCCGTAGTTACGAAATTAGTTTTCCGGAGAGGCATCGGCTTCCTTCGCCTCCCGCTGCTGCACGAACTCACGATAAAGAGCCCAAGCTTCGTCGCCCTCACCGAGGGCGACCTGACCCAGCATATGCATGATCCAGCTTGGTCCGGATACAATGCCGTCCTCGTCGATTTCCTGACCATCAAAGTCTGGGTTAGTTGATAGCTCCACGTTGAAGATCCACCACTTCTCAATCTTTTGCACGAGCCCCATCAAACTCTCAAAATGCCTAGCGAAATTTGGTGGCTTGGAGCCGCTAACCATCGCCGTCATCTCGTGCGCTAATTCATTTCGAGCGTCGGTCACTACCTTGATGGCGGCCTCGTCATCGGCCGAAATGACATCCATCATGCGTAGCCAAGCTATTGAACCGCGAAGAGCATCGCGTTTGTTTTTCGGATCGCGCGCCAGAACCTCTTTTTCGTAATCAGGTCCGACCTCTGGTCCATCAACGGTCCAACTATCGGAGAAAAATGAGACTGGATGCCGCTTGATCGTGTCGAGCAACATTTCGTGACCAACTAGGAAAAGTCCTGCCGAAATAAGCTTAGGGCGGATGATGTTTGGATTGAGGAAAGCCTCCCATTGGTCCACCGTGTCAGCCATTCTCAATCCTCATACAACAGACACGCTCTCGGCCAGCGCTGTGGCGCGAGAGCGAGGTGCGGGCGTGGTAGCGGAGCTGCGCTGGTCACGGATAAGTTGGCCCCGACCGCCTGACGACCTCAAGGAAGTGCTTCACGTCGGCGTTCGACAGCCTCAGCGAGCTCCGCCAGTGCGCTCCGGTCGGTCGCTTGCCCTGCCAGAACAGCTGCGGTGCGCGCTTGAACACGCGTTCGCCCATCATCGCGTTGTCGTGCTTCAGGAGGTTGTTGACCGCGTTAAGCAGGGTCAACCCCTCGCCGTCGACCGGGTAACCGAGCTTCCGCACGGCTCGACGCAGCTGCCGGAAATCGCGCTCTTCTCTCGCCGTCCAGTAACGTGCTGAGATCTCCCAAAGGTGGAAGATGCTCGTTACGAACGCTTGGCGGATTACCGTTTGAGCCTGCGACGCTTGCAGCACTTGCCAGCGAAGGTTACCGCGCGTGCTGTGAATTAGCGTGCCGTCTTCATCGTATTCTTCATCGTCCTCGCCACTCTCTTCGTAGTGGTCGGACGCCTCCTCGGCGGCACGATGGGTTTGCTCCATTGCTGTGATGGACGCTTCGAACGCGGTCTCGATGCGCTCGAGATCCATTGCGAATTGGAAATGGTGGAAGAAGGGAAGCTCGACCATCTTGGCAACCTAAGCGCCGTGCTCGCCAGCATCCAGTCAAATCACCGATACGTCGACCAACATTTCGGACCTTCCTTTCCCCTAAGCGGACAGGCCGCTCCCCACTCAAAACCTGCCATCCCAGAAGAACACGCTATCGCCGGAAAACTGACGTCGCCTGAGCCGAATTTCTCTGTTCCAGCGACGGTGAACTCCATAGCGCGCACCACGTTGTCGAGGCCGACTAAAAATTCCAAGCTGCCTCCGCTGCGAATTTCCGCTCAACCGTTCCGACGGGGTAAACGATGGCTTCGTTCATATGCGGATCGACGGTGACAGGGCTGATACCTGGCATGAGGCGCGCAACTTCTGCCACGAAAGTGTCGATCGTCGCGCGCTCTGAAACGGTCCGGCCGTCGTTAAGGCCATCCGCAAACTGCAAGCGCTCGAAATAGGGGCGAAATTGGTCATGAACGTTTTGGACGGGATGCGATCGCGGTAGACCGGTAAATGTTGTTCGTGGAGAGCCTGTGTATTTAAGGTTCCCCTTAAGCTTTCGGCTTCGCGACCATTTTTCTCGGCGTTGTTGTCCGTCCGCACTGAACTGGACGAACCTGCAACACTTGCGCAGGAAATTATATTCCGCCCTGGAACTGAACCATGCTTGAAAATGGAACCCGCGTGTCCAGCCTGCTTGATCGACGTCGGGGCAGGCGTCCGCTCTGACTTTCGCTCCCGCAAATTGGCTTGAAACCTTTTGCTTATCTTCCTCGTCGGCGAATTCGCGATAGCTGATCGGTGGTCCTGCCAATCCCGCCGGGCTGTTCTCGTAAGCGCTCTGTGCGGACATATATTTTAGCGTTAGTGCCGGGTTAGAAATTAGCGCAGGCATTTTATGTTTTAGCCATGCCTTTTCGTTGAATGACGAGACCTTAAAACTTTTCCCTAATTGCTTGGTCATTCCCAGCGCCGTTGGAACGCAGCTATTCGCCATGATGACTACCGCCAGTCGAAAAACCGGGCCCTCACTTCTCTCGTCGAAATCACCGCCCTCTGAATCACGATAGTTGAAGTTGTTCTCCAGTTTCCTGAGGTTGCGGATCATCATTATGATGGCAGCGGCAGTCAGGAACTGAGGTTCGATACCTAGGAAATACAGCGCGGGCACCTCGCCCGAGGGCTTCTTAAGGCGTTGCACTGATTTCCAGTAAGAGGACGTCTCCTTGAATGCGATATCGGTTTTCTTAAGGTCAGGATCGTTCGGGGTCATATGAACGTAGCCATTCATGGTCGGATGTAGCGATCGTGCGTGAGCCACACTTCCTGACAGGAATTTGTAAGCGGGCGTTGTCCCTGCGTGGACTTCCTCCATCGATGATACGCTGCGTATCGCCCGTTCGATGGCTTCGCGCGTCACGCCGCCATCCATGCGGAAATAGTCGGCGATCTCGAACAAGCGCTCGAACTCACTCATGATCGCGGTGCCATAGATCAGGCGCTTGGATGTCTTCTGCATTCGCCTGGTCCGTTTATCGGCCTCCAACAGAAAACTGAGCTTCTTGCCGCTTACGAGCGACTTGATCTTAACGAAATCACGCAGCCATACCGCCATGAAGAGCTCAAGATCTTGTCGCTGCAAAGCGGCCAAATTCGTCCGGTGCGCTGCCATGCTGTAAGCGAGAAATTTCTGCTGGGTTTCGTCGGTGGTGTGGATGGCGTCGTAACCGAGGAAATGGCGAAGGTGAGGTTGATGGCCTTGCTCCACCATGAGTTCGGCATGGTCTCGCGCATCGACGAACCCCGCGTTACGCAATCCGATCAGATGTAAGGACGCCAGCGGATTGATGAGCCAACGCCAACGAAGGTTCACGAAAACTCTTACCTGCTCCTCGCCGGCGGGGACTGGCACGCCGTCGACAGCTATGATTTTTCCCTCGCGTTCGAACCCAGGATGGTTGGCAAATCGATCGATCATAGCCCGCTCCGGCTCAGGTATGACGGATAGCATTCCAAACAATTCTGCGGTGAAGGCTCGCACGGCCGGATCGTCAGCCGTCCAAGCAGTGCGCATGCCTACCCATCTGTCGCCGCCGGAGATCAGCGCATCACTGGATGCGGAGGCGAGAAGCGAACTAATGTCGGTCTTGTCGCCCCAGCCTTCTGGAAGGGCGCTTTCGATCCGCGAGGCCGCGTCGTTAAGACCGGAGAATGCCTGAAGCATGGACAAATCGTGTGGCGGCATACCCTTCTTGCCGATGGACTGATCGGTCATTGCGCCTCCCTCGACCTCCTCCGTTCGGTTTCCCACACGTGCCACTCGTTTTCTTCCCTTTCCTTCTGCTCCCGCGCGTAGCGCTCGAGATCTACTTTTAGGACAGAAAGTCGGTGCATGGCGGGATTGGCGGTCTCGACGGCTTGAGCCTTATCTTTTTGGGATACTACGCCCCGTAGCGCCGGCAGCAGCGGGCGAAGGTGATGAGCGATGTCGGCGATCTCCTGCTCGATCCGACGCGGACTTAGAAGGCGATGCATAACGCCGTCGGCATCATGCCATTCGAACCATCCGCTCTCATCGGTTCTCGGTCGATGAAATTTAGGATCGCCCTTCAACCACTCGTGCACTTCGCGGCGCGTGGCGTCGCGACTCGGCTTAGGCTCGACAGTGGACCGCGCGACAGCCGTCCGTTGCGCCCTCGTCATCTCGCCATCGAGTATCTGATCACGGTTCTCGGTGTCCGTCATGACTTTCTCATGCTCCCTATAGAGGAGTGCGATGATCAACATCGGCTGCACCTCGATCAGAAGCTTTTCGATGTATTCGACGAGCTCAACGGCATCCGCGTCGGTCTGCTCATGAGCGTGGCAGTTCCACCTTTCGACATCCTCTTGTAGCTGCTGAAGCCGAAAGCAGTGACTTTGGATCACTAGGCGAAGCTCGCTCTTCCGGTCTGCGGACGCGTTCTCCATCCGCCCGAGGACTTGATCGATATCCCCAGAGATCGCGTCAGCTTCTTCTTCTATCGGCGTCGGCGAAGAAAGTTCGTGCAAAACGCCGTTGCGGTCGACCCACTCGAAGGTGATCATATGAAGTCCCCATAATTGAGATTGGCACCATGTTTCTCCAGCCAGTCAGCCGCTTGGCCTCGGAGAAGATGGCCAGGCATGCCGATCGCTAGGACGCGGCAGGTGACGCGGATCAGCCACCGCTGATCAGCGGTCATTGGTTCTTCGCGCCACGCTCCCTTCAGCTGGAACTCTTCATCGCGATTGAGCCATTCCGCTCGATCGTCGAGGTAAAGGGACAGCCGGTCCCGCCAGGCACTGAACAATCCGAGAGCTGCGAGTTGCCGCACATCGGCATCGAGGAGATTCGCGATGATCTGCGCAGCTGGCGCCAGGTCCGCCTGCTGCGCCGCGTCGGCGAACCGCTCGGCAAACTCCGTGGCGCCGAGCGACAGTAAACCTGCCAGAGCGTTTGCATCGGCGGCCTGGAAACCGGCATTAACCAGTACCCCGCCGAGAGTGATCTTGTGGTGCATGCTAGAAGGGTTTGCGACGACTACCTTATGGCTCGGTTCAATAAGCGCGCGCCGCCGCTCCGCTATTTCCGACCGCATCTGATGCAGCTGTGCCACGCGATCATCAGCTTTCTCGAAGATCGCTTCCTCGTCGCCGGTGTCGTCTCCGGAATCGTAAATTTGCGAATTCATATTTCTGCTCCTTCCATGCCGGAAGGTTAGGAAAATCCGCGAAATCAGGATGCCCGTACTTCTAACGGCATCCTCGCATCCAATGCAGTAGTAGGGTTGGGGGGTTAAATTGGCGCAAGAAATGTTTCAGCGATGCCGAAACGAAAATCCTCCCGCGCAGCGGTTCGGAACACCCCCCAACCCAAGGCGCACAAATATATCCCGGCCGTCTTCGTCGACGACTACGGGCGCGACCGCGCGCTCACGGTTGTAAGTGCGAAGGCCTTCAGCAAGAAAAAGCTGGACGCCGCATCCCGTGCGATCGAGCGCAAGTCCGATCGCGATATGGATCGCGCCATCGAAACGGGAGATCGAGAAACGGCGAGAGCGATCCGGCGGTTGCGGAAGCAGGAGCGCGAAACTGACCGGAGTATAGCAAGGTTTTTCCGGCGACGCATCAGAACGAAAATGCGGCCGACTTCCCAGATCAACCACAAGCCGCCGAAGGCCAGGCCTTCAATCTGGCCGAGCAGTTCGCGGGCTCTTCCGAAATATGACGGGCCGATCCGGGACAAGTTCAACAGGAGGGGAGTCTTCTTCCGTTCGCGGTACTACTCCAGCCGCACTGCAAAGCCGGGCGTATCAAAGCGGGTTGCCATCTACATCTACTCAGGTTCAGCGCTCGACGAGCACGGCAATCCGATGTTCCGGACAAATGTCGGACTGACCATCGATGAAGCTGTTTGCGGCCTCGATCATCATGAGCAGGTGAACCGGTCCGCTCAGAAGAATGCGAAGGTTCTGAACCATGCCGTATTGGCTATGGATCATCGCTGGACGCCAGCGCAGATGCTTGAGGTTGGCGAACGCTGGGCCGAGGAACGCTTCGGTCGATACGGATTGCCTTATGCAATATCGTTGCACGAGCCACCGCCGGACGGCGATGAGCGCAACTGGCACCTGCATGTAATCTGGAGTTGGCGGCCTCTCGAACGGATTGGCGATCACGAATGGCTGGTGGGCGAAAGCCTACGAACTGAACTCGATGGTGCGCAGGGTATGCGGATGCTTCGCGAGCGACTTGCCGCCATGATGACGGAGATGTCGTTCGAAGCAGGCGATGCCGATGTCTACACCGCGCTCAGCTATGCAGCTCGCGGCCTCCCGGTGATTCCGCAGATCCATCTCGATGAAGGGCGCACCCGCCAGGCTAGAGAAGGGAAGTTTGTCGAGGCCAACGAAGAAAACCACGAAAGGGTAATGCGCTCGACAGCGGCGCTGGCGGACGACGAATTGCGGGCTGAGGAGGAGCGTCTGGCTCGCACGCAGGACATCGCCAAAAGGGTCGCCGAACGATTTACGAAGAATATTGTGGTGCCGCCGATACCAGCAATCGCAATGGTATCGGCCAAGATGACAGCTTCAATAAGCGCGATTGAGCTTGGCCGACTACGATTGGCGAAAAGCATTAGCGGGGCGACCGAAAGTATTGCGCTGCCTAGGCAGAGATTCACGACTTCGGACCTATCGTCGATGGGCCAGAGGGTTAAAACAGAAGCCGGGCGTAGGAAATTCGCAAATTTGCGAATCCCGACCGCTTCGCATGTCGCGGTTCCAGCCAATAGACGTTTCGCCATCGCACGGATCGCCGTTCCGAGCGCACCTGTCACGAATCCGCATCCAGTACACACAGCTCGTACTGTTTCGGTTGTACCTGTCCCCCTCAATTTTAACTCTGCGAGTTTTAAAGCGCCGCCGCCCATATCCATCTCGCATTTCGCAAGGTTGGCCTTGGGCAACGTGCGACAGATTGGCGCCCGCATAAAGACCGCGATGTTAACCGGAAATGCGATGGCGGGGTCCGGCCTGCCTCCAGCTACCGGTTCAAGTGTTTTGATCGTGTCACCGCGAATTCGCTTCGTCGCTACGACCTTCTCAGTGCCGAAGCCGCTGTCCGTTGCTCCAATCGCGCGACCTGTTCCAAAAATACCGAGACTACCAAGAATGCCTGATCGCAATGTGTTTAAGTCTGGTCTGTGCTTAACTCGCGTCGTTCCGGCTCATGGCCCGCCGGCGGCCATCAAGATGCTAAAGATTGAGCCACCAGCTGCTCACAAGCCTGTTGCTTCTCCGCGCCTCACCAGCGTGGTGCCCATACCACGCGCCCCATATACGCGGATATCCAATGCCACGCTCGAAAGCATTCGAGCGATGATTTCTCGTGCGTCCGACGCCGCGACGGTCGAAAATCAGAACTCGGCCGACGCCCGCGTTGCCGCCGAGACAAGGCAGCGCATCGATGCAAGGGCGCTGGAAGCACTGTTCGAGATACTCGCCGAGAAAAAGCGCTTGATCGTCAAGCGAAAGGACGGCCGCCTAATGGTTCCCTCCGAACTCAGGAGTCTAGCTGGACTTAGTGCAGATCAGATAGCCGAGCCTCAGGTTCAGAAGCAGCTGTCCGAAGAAATGGACAGGCAGCGCCATGAGCTGAAGGCGATCGCCGCATTCCTTGCGCCCAGTCCGAGTGGCCGGCTTATCAGTACGACCTCGGGTTGGAGGTTGAGCGGAGATGCTTCCGAGCAACTGAGGTTTGCAGCATTTAACTGGCGGGAAGACATCGCAGTCCAGAACGCATTCCTAAAGTTCGCCAAATTACCGGCCATCACGGCGGGTGATAAGGAAGGAATGACTACACGGCGGCGCTGGTTCTTACAGTTCGTATACGGTCAAGAAGCTGGTGCTGGGTCGAAGGTGCAACGAAACGAAGACAAAAACCATGACAGCAATTTATCCCAGCCCGGAGGAACCGGCGTGGGCGACTAGATCGGAAACGGTCCGCTGAACAAGGGCGAAACTTGGGCCGAAAGCGGGCGGTCCGCGATTGGGCGAAATGATCGCGAAAGCCGACTTTCTGTTAACGACCCCCATGCTGACATTGACGTTCTAAAGCAGCGCCCAACCTGCCAGCGCCAACATCCCAACGGCTGCGGCAATCCAAACCACTGCCGAGGCGTTTGCAATGTGGACCCACAGTCGCGACTGCGACAGCAACGGGCTGTCCTTCTCGATTGCCTGCGGGTCAACGCCGGTTTGGTCTGTCAAAATCTCAGTAAAGCGCGACCATTGGCCGTCGTCCGCACCATCGGCAGGTAGCGCCTTAGAAAGAGACATGAACACGTCGCCAGCGGTGTGCCATTGCGCTGCGTCGGCCTTGTCGAGCTTCACCCCGAAGGCGCGTTCAATGTCATCTATGGCTGTTATCTCGTCACCGTCGCCGCCAAGGCCAACGCTCTTAGGGGGGATAGCGCTCATGGGCCGATCATACGGTTATCCCGCCTGGCTGCAATGTCCGTTTCCCACCCCAAGATCGGACATTAGCGGTGGTGATTACCGTAGCAAAGCTGCCGGTCCGCTTTTTGGTCTTCTTGGGAAGAACTCGAACGTCCGAAATTAGGGAGCAATGCTGTCGTTCAGATGCTGAACTTGAACTGCTGACGCATGCATCCACATCGGGAAAAGCCCCATTGGCCAGCGTCGCTGTCCGAGGTCGGTAGGATGAGGGGAAAAGCCCTTCGGCCGGCCCTGTGACACGAGGCAAAAATGAACAAACTGAGTGAACAGCCGGAAGAAACCGGTAACGACGGCGGCCAACATTACGACAGGCGTGTGCTCCACCCAATCCGCGGCCGCAACGACTGGCCGCGCACAGCGCCAGAAGGAGAAGCAGTCCGCCGGATCGCCGTCATCGATACCGAAACCACCGGCCTTGCCGTAGAGCGTCACCAGATCATCGAGCTGTGCATCGCGGTTGTGCTGGTGAACGATGCCGGACGGATTGCAGCTGTAGAAGTCGTCAGGAGCGGACTGATCGATCCCAGTCATCCGCTTACGGCGGAAATCGCGGATCTGACCGGACTGACCGATCAGGATCTTGCTGGACGGTCGATCGACGAGGAGCAGGTCGCAGCGATGCTGGCATCTTGCGATGGGGTGGTCGCCTACAATGCCGTGTTCGACAGGCCCTTCGTCGAGAAGATGATCGACCGGCACGTGGCAGTGCCGTGGGGGTGCGCCATGGCCGATGTTCCGTGGCGCAAGCTTGGATTCGAGCGAGGACCGCAGGGCTACCTGCTCAACCAGGCTGGGCATTACATGCCGCGGTCTCATCGTGCGAAGGACGACGTCCTCGCCCTGATCCAGCTGCTCGACCACGTCTGCGCGGACGGAGAAACCGTCATGGCCAAGACTCTGGCGGCAATGGAGGCACCAGCCTGGCGGTTCGAGGCGCAGGGGGCGCCCTACGGATTCCGGCACGACTTGCGCGAACAGCGCTATCGCTGGGCGTGGGGTAGATTGCATGATCTGTGGCATAAACACGTGCGCGCGGAAGCCTATCAGGCCGAACTCGACTGGTATGTTCGAACCATCGGCAAGGAACCAGTGATCGTCCCCCTCCCGGCAACCGAGCGGTATCGGTTTCACGCGACCTGGACCCCGGCCTGACCGGTAATAGCCTGCAAGAAGGCAAGGAATGTGAGCCTTCCGGCTGAACGGAAAATGGCTCCGGCCAACAGGCCGCCAACCACACAATAAGGAAATACGAATGATCGATCTCGATATCGGCGGGGCATGTCCCCGCCAGCAGTTGACCTGCGCCCTGTCGCAAGCGCTGGGACTGCCCACCGACCCCGGCGCTGGCACCGATGCGCTGAGCATTGGCACCATGGACTATCCGTCCGAACCCGCGCTTGAAATGGTCGCTCGGGCGGCGATGACGGCACGGCAGGACTCCCTGCTGGCGCTGTTCGCCAATGACCAGACCAGCATCTGCGGCGGTCTCACGCTGATTTACCGGACGAGAAACGGGGCGCAGATCATGCAGGTCGAGCCCTGCCGCCTGAGCCGTAGCAAACCGATCATGCTGGTCACGACCGATCGACGCCATGCCTTCCGCCTCGACAAGCGGTGCCTGCTGCAATCATGCGCCGTGCCATCGCGGGCGAAGGTCGAGCGCGGCGTCGAACGTGCATGGGCTGACATCCGTGCTGCCATGCACACGGTCGATGTCGATCCTGAGCAGTGGGAAGCCAGCTACGTCAGCCTGTTCACCGATGCGCAGGCCTTCGCCGAGTTCATGGCCTGACCGGCTTCACTCCAATCATCATCACTCAAGCAGGCGGCGTCTCCAACCAGAGACGCCGCCTGTCTCGTTTTTCAGAACAGGAATCTATCATGCCCCAGTCCCACATGCGCCATCCCCGGGTACTTTGCTCGCTCGCCATCATCCGCGATCCCGGCGAAAGCAGCCCGCGCTCCGCTATCCGTTCGACCGCCATCTTCACCGTGACCTGTGAACCAAAAGGCGGTGCGAGATTCGCCGTCGACCATCGAGCCTTCGATCGGACAGCGAACCGGGCCGACATTCTGGCCGGACTGACCAAGCGCATTCCGGAAGGAGCGACCGTAATCTCGCGCACGTCCCGCACGCCGCAGCATTACTTCCGACATGCGTTTGCAAGTGGCGGCCCCCTCCCGCCGGCTGACCTGCAACTGCTTCAGCGGAGCCGCCCGGACCTCGACATCATGCCGCTGGAATGCGCGAACAGCGTGCTGGAAGAGATTGCGGCAGCATACCGGATCGCGCGAGCCGGTCCCGGCTCGAACGTCCTGTCACGATCGCGCAGGGCGCCGGACGAAGCACAGTGCCTATGGGCAGCGTTCCTGTGGTCGCAGTGCTCACCGCAGCAGCGGACATCGCTCGCCGCCGCCTGGCAGGCATGGCGCGCGCTCGAGCGGGCGCGCCCGCTCCCCTTCTGACGAAGCGTGATGATGCCAACACTAAGTGAAAGGAAAAGCAGGATGGCAAAAACGTTTATCGCGCTCGACGCGGAATTTTTCTGGGACAAGGATCTGTACAAGCAGCACAAGGCTATGGATCCAAAATCAAACCATCACGCGGTGGCGGTCAAAAAAGTCATGGCTGCCGGCGTGTTTCAGTTCACCATTGACGAAGAAGGACGGGTAACCACCGGCGAGATCGGCAGCTGGTGCGAGCGGGACTGGACTGACGAGGCTGGCGTGGTCACTAGGGTCTTCGATTACCTGCGCGCGAACGACGGCAAGCCCGTCATCACCTATGGTGGATTGGCGACAGACGTGCCGATCCTGTTGCACGCGAGCATCGCCCACGGTCTGCGGCTGCCGCCGCAGCTCATCGACCAGCCTGGGCGAAAAGGCCCGCGTCCTCATCTCGATCTCGGTCTTATGATGAAAGGGGGAGGTAAAACGTGGACCCACCTCAGCCAGCTTTTGCTGCGTATGGGCGTGCCGTTCGACCTTGTTGCTGCGAAATCGACTGTCCCGCGCCCTGCCAGTGATGGAGCCTGGCAAAACCTGCGCGATCATGTAGAACTGGACTGTCTTCTGCTCGCCATCGCGAAGATCGGATGGTTGGTCGCCCAAGGCACAAATGGCCTACGGCTTGGACCTGCCATTGTGACGCTGATCGAGGGGTTCTTGCGACGACGACCGGACCATGGCCTTGCTGGCGAATTGCGTGCGTACGCCGATGGATTGCACGGGAAGATCGCCGAGGGTTTCAACGAAGCCGCTTGAGCATCCACCATACCTATGCGCCGGACTGGAGAAATTCGGACGCGCGTCAAATAATATCTCTCGCTTTGAGATTTCCAGACGGTGACGACGATTCCTTCGCCGCTGGTGGTCTGCCATGATGGCAACCTCGAACACAGCGCGCTTGGATAGCATTCCCAAGCCGGTGGCCCTCAATTTCGTGTCTCTCCTACCCAATGTAATCGCACCGGCACGGTGCGCGTTCGCTGGCGTTCGAGGTCGCGAAATGAAATCAGTGAAATCGCAATCCACATCCGTAGTCTCGCTCGCCAAGCGAGAAAACCTTAGCAAAGGCATCCACTCCTGAAGACGCCAAGTCAACAAAAGCCAGCAATGCATGTCCGAATGGTAGCCAGTCCAGGCATTCATCATCCACGAAACTATCGGCTGCGCTCACACCGGCGCAGGTCGAGGCTGGCTCGCATTGCCGAGGGATATTAAACAAGCGGCATAGGAATAGTTTGATAAGCCCCGGCAATGCCTAGTTACAGGCATGGAATATGGACTGGCGGGAAATGCGTGACAGAAATTACCAATTTAGTTTGAGGAAGCGGACGCGTCGTTCAATTGGCGGTAAACGAAACGCTCAATTCCGATGCGCTTGGGATGCGTTCAGAAATCGGCTGCTTGTTGTCGTTCAGCTAATCGATTGGCTTCACATTGCGTATTCCGATGGTAATGTTTTAGGGTGCGGGTTAGGCTGGCCGTATGGCGGGTGGGGCTTCAAATTTTGATTTTCTGGAGAAGAGGGAGCCCCTGCTTTTCAAGCTTGGGGCTCTGAGCGAAGGCTATTTCACAGAAGATCCGAATACCGCTCAAATCAAACTTCGTCAGTTTGCCGAACTTCTGGCTCAGCTTTCCGCCGCTCACTTCGGGATTGAAGTCTCAGCACAAGATGCCCAGGTCGATATCTTGCGGCGTTTGAAGCTGGAGTGCGGCATTCCGCGAGAAGTGTCTGACCTGTTCCATACGCTGCGCCTAAGCGGCAATCAGGCGGTGCATGAGATAAAGGGTGACCACGCATCTGCCCTGGCCGGGCTCAAGATCGCCCGGCAGCTTTCGATCTGGTTTGTGCGAACATTTCATGAGCCAAGCCTGAAGTTCGGACCGTTTGCACCGCCGCAGCCTCCCCGCGATAGCTCGGAAGATGTATTGAACGAGATCGAGGCGCTCCGCCGAGAGCTCGAAGCTTCCCAGACAGAAGCAGAACGGCTCCGGTCCGAAGCTGAGCGTGCGGAACGTGAAAGGCGAACCGCAGCACAAATTGCCGAAGACTCCAATCAAGAGCGTGCAGTTTGGGAGAAGCTAGCCGAAGAAGCTGATCTCGCCAGACAGGACCTGCAAAATCAGCTCGATTCTGTGGTCCGGTTTGCCAAGTCGGATGACGCGCCCGATCCCGAAATCGTTGCTGCAAACGCGCAAGATGCCGCCGATCTTATCAACCTCGATGAGGCAGACACGCGGTTGCTGATCGACCAGCAGCTTCGCGATGCCGGTTGGGAAGCTGATAGCACCGAGTTGCGGTATTCGAAGGGTGGCCGACCATTAAAGGGGCGCAACCGCGCTGTTGCCGAATGGCCAACCATGACGGGACCTGCCGATTACGCGCTGTTCTGCGGAATGACGCTTGTCGGAACGATCGAAGCCAAGCGCAAGAATCGAAATGTCATAGCCGTTCTGAGGCAAGCCGAGCGCTACGCTTCAGACATTCATATGCAGGAATCCGAGTTCGCTGAGGGCGGGCCCTGGTTTGAATACAAAGCTCCGTTTGCTTTCTCAACCAATGGCCGACCGTACTTGAAGCAAGTGGAGGCACTTTCGGGGATATGGCGACGCGATTTGCGCGACCCTAACAATCCAGCCGAAGTGTTGGCCGGGTGGCCTTCTCCGCAGGGTATCCTTGAAAGGTTAGCGGTCGACAAAGCTGCCGCTGAGCGGGAACTGGCGGCCCAGCCCTTCGACTTCGGATTTGTTCTGCGTCATTACCAGAAGGCTGCCATTGAAGCCGTCGAGCGTGGATTGGCAGAGAACAGGCGGGCAATGCTTGTGGCCATGGCCACTGGCACTGGCAAAACCAAGCTGGCAATCGCAATGCTTTACCGGCTGATTTCTGCAAAGCGCTTTCGCCGAGTATGCTTCGTCGTGGATCGCAGCGCCTTAGGACGACAAACCAAAGACGAGTTCACCACAACGAAAGTCGTCAGTGGCAAGGCCTTCGCCGACATCTTCGGACTGAAAGGCCTAGACGACGTCAAGCCAGACGAAGACACTCGCATCCACATTTGTACCATTCAAGGTCTGGTCCGCAGGGTGCTCTACGCAGAGAGCGCCGCTGAAGAACCTCCAATCGACCAATACGACTTGATGGTCGTCGACGAATGCCACCGAGGCTATCTGCTCGATCGGGAAATGTCGGACAGCGATCTCAGCTTTCGCGACCAGAACGACTATGTCTCGAAGTATCGCCGCGTGCTGGAACATTTCGACGCCGTGAAAATCGGTCTGACTGCCACTCCGGCTCTGCACACGACGGAAATTTTCGGCCAGCCCGTTTTCACCTATTCCTATCGGGAAGCGGTAGTCGATGGTTTTCTCAATGACCATGAGCCCCCCATTCGAATTGCTACCAAGCTTTCTCAGGAAGGCATTCATTTCGCGCGGGAAGACACGGTAGATTTCATACACCCGACCAGTGGCGAGGTTGAGACAGTCACCTTGCCTGACGAAGTCGATTTCGAGGTCGAGCAGTTCAACAAGAGCGTCGTGACCGTGCCTTTCAACAAGGTCGTCGCCGAAGAGCTCGTGAAGTACATCGATCCGTCTGACCCCGACAAAACCCTCATCTTCGCGGTGTCCAAGGCGCATGCAGACATCCTCGTAAAAGAGCTGCGTGACGCTTTTCGAAACGCCTATGGTCCCATGAAGGATGAAACGGTCCAGCGCCTCACGGGCGACGTGGACAAGATCGATCGACTGATCCAATCGTTTCGCAATGACCCACTCCCCAAGGTCGCGGTGACCGTCGATCTCCTCACTACAGGGATCGATATTCCGAAGATCACCAATCTGGTCTTCATGCGGCGCGTCAACAGCCGCATCCTTTACGAGCAAATGCTCGGTCGTGCGACGCGCCTCTGCCCTGAGATCGACAAGGAGAATTTCCGCATTTTCGATGCGGTCGACCTTTATCCTCACCTGGCCGACCTGACCGATATGAAGCCGATTGCGGCTGATCCCAAATTCACATTGACGAAGCTTTTCGAAGAATTGGTTGGTCGAGGGGACGCCACTCACAAAGAACGTGTTCGTGAGCAAATCATCGTGCGACTGCGTCGACGATTGAAAAAGTTCACGCCGGAAGCGCGGGCAAGTTTCGAGAAGGAAGCCGGAGAGACCCCCGAGAACTGCTTGGACCGCTTCGTTAATGGGGAAGCCATCGACCTGGCAGCTTGGGCAGCTGATCGTCCCAGCCTTGGCGCAATTCTCGATTGGACGAACGACGACGGAACGCCTCGTTATGTCCCGATATCAGAGCACGATGATGAGGTCGTTAGCGTTACGCGCGGATACGGCAGCGCCGAGAAACCGGAGGATTTTCTTGATGCCTTTACGCGGTTCGTTCGCGAGAATGTGAACAAGATCGCGGCATTGAAGTTGGTCGTCCAGCGCCCGCAAGAGCTGACCCGCTCTGAGCTCCGCAATCTGCGCCTCGAACTGGATGCGGCGGGGTTCACCGACACGAAAATTCGCCGAGCCTGGGCCGACGCCAAGAACGAAGAGATTGCAGCGTCGATTATCGGCTTCATCCGCCAAGCTGCCATCGGCGATCCGCTCGTGCCCTATGGCGTCAGGGTTCGACAAGCGGTGCAAACCATTCTCCAGCAACGCGATTGGACGGAGGTGCAGCGCAAGTGGATCAATCGGATCGGGTCACAACTCGAGCTTGAAATCGTCGTTGATCGCGCTGCCTTCGACGCCGAACCATTTGCCGCGCAGGGCGGCTGGTCACGGATCGACCGGGTCTTTAATGGCAAGCTCGAACAGGTCGTTCGCGACATCAATGAACAAATCTGGAAAGAGGCCGGGTAATGAACGGACCAAGGGCACGGGAAACCGTTCAAAAGCTTTGGAATGCCAGCAAGAGCCTGCAAGGCGGCGGCGTCAGCTACTATGAGTATGTGACGGAGCTGACCTATCTTTTGCTCCTCAAAATGCTTTCCGAGGTGAAGCGTGACGGCAAGTTTTTGGAAGAGCGAATTCCTGCCGAGTATCGCTGGAGCGCACTGAAAAAGAAGGAAGGTGAGCCGCGGCTTATCTACTACCGCGAATTGCTGGTCGCCCTTGGCGATCGCTCGAAGGTGAAATTCGAGCTGGTCAATCAGGTGTTCACCGATGCCAAGACATCTCTGACCAAGGCGACGGCACTGACCTCGCTCATTACGGCCATTGACGCAGTCAATTGGTACGAGGCCGAGGAAGACGGCCTCGGTGACCTCTACGAAGGACTGCTTGAGCGCACAACCTCGGAACGCAAATCGAAAGCAGGCCAATATTTCACGCCCAGACCGCTGATTGAAACGATCATCAAGCTCGTCAAGCCTCAGCCGGGGGAAACAATTCAGGATCCTGCTGCTGGAACGGGCGGGTTCCTGATCGCCGCCCATCGCGAAATCTGCCGTCAAACCGACAATCTCTTTGACCTCGACGAGAGCGACTCGAAGTTCCAGCGGTATAGCGCACTGAAGGGTGCCGAACTCATCACCGGTACCCACCGGCTCAACACAATGAACCTGCTACTGCACGGGATAGAGCAGCCGATCGACCTGGCCGATGCGCTGACGAATGAAGGCGAAGACCTTGGCAAGGCGAACCTCATCCTGACGAACCCGCCGTTCAACAAATTCCCTGAGCGGGTGACACGCAGCGACTTTTCGATCACGGCGGGAGCAGCCAAAGGGCCGCTTCCGTTCATGGAGCACATCGTGCGCGCGCTTGAGGACGGTGGGCGTGCGGCAGTGGTCGTGCCAGACAACGTACTGTTCGAAGACAATATGGGCCGTGAGCTGCGCACCTGGCTCATGAACCAGTGCAACCTGCATACGATCCTTCGTCTCCCTACCGGCATTTTCTATGCCCAAGGCGTGAAGACAAATGTCATGTTCTTCACAAAGATTTCCGAGACCGCAGAAAACGCGACAAAGGAAGTTTGGTTCTATGACCTGCGCGCGCAAATGCCGAGCTTCGGCAAGACGCGCACGCTAACAGCCGAGGACTTCGCGGACTTCGTCAAAGCCTTTGGGGATGATCCGCTGGGTGGAGCCAATCGAGAAGACCAGGGCGAGACCGGACGATTCCGAAAGTTCACGCGCGAAGACATCGCCAAGCGCAATGACAATCTCGACATCTCATGGCTGCGCGATGATGAAGAGGAGGTCGAGGAAGGTCTGACCGAACCGGAAGACATTGCTTCGGCCATCTTGGGTCACCTTCGTGCCGCACTCGCGGAAATCGAGGCGGTCGAGGAGGAACTGGCTGAGACCGATGAGGTTCAGGCGTGACCAAGAATCGCTCTACCTATTTCAACGCCCTTGGCCTTCCAGCGCCTCCAGCCAAATCAAGGAGGTCGGTCGCGGCCGGCGAAACAAGCTCGGCAGTGAACGATCCGGATAAGCAGACTCGGCTTGCTGCCCTAAATCGATCACACGAAATCCGGCAATTCGAGATCGAGCTCTATTGGAAACGAGCTACCTACTTTTGGTTGCTGCAAGCCGCGGTGTTCACTGGTCTCGGTTTCATCTGGAAAGATGGGGGCAAGAGCATCCCTCATGTCATTCCTCTCGCATTGGCATCACTGGGGCTGCTTACGTCTGCGGCAGGCTGGCTCTCGGCCCAAGGTTCCAAATTCTGGCAGGAAAATTGGGAACGCCACATTGATATGCTTGAGGATGAATTCGAGGGAAAATTGCACAAAACGGCATGGGTCGGTCGGATGGGCGTTCGCTGGTCGGTATCCAATATCAATGACAGGTTGATCTTGTTCTTCGTTGCGTTCTGGTTGTTGGTCTTCACGGTCGTCTGCGCGAACGCGATGTCTCCGTGGAGCTGGTGCTTTGCCGCATCTCCTGGCACTGCCAATTTCACTCAACCGGTCGCAATTGGGATTGCCCTTGCAACAGCATGCGGTTTGCTCTGGCTGTACAAGCAGAAGAGCAATCTGCGCGGGTCAATTCCGGCTTGGGAAACAATCGAAGAATTGCCAAAGATTCAAGATGCTCGTCCTCGACTTCTTAAGAAGATCAACGGTACTCCGTTCGTTGTAAAACGGGGGCAACGGGAATGACCTCGGAAGCATTCGGACGTACTATCCAGCTGTTCCTTGTCGATGGCACGCCCAATGGGCTTCGTAAGGCCACGATCCATGGCTGGACCGGCCTGACCTTCGTTGCGACGGCTAGCACATTCGCCGCGCTCACGGCGCGGGGTGAGCTCGATCGCACTGGCATTTACATTCTCGCTGGCCCCGATGCTGAGGCGGTTGGAGGCATCCGTGCCTACATTGGTTCGGCCAACAGCGTGCGCGAGCGCATCAAGCAGAGTGCTCAGCAGCGCGATTTCTGGGAGACGGCGATTGCCGTCACCACCAGCGACGATGACCTGTCGAAGGGCCACGTCGAATATCTTGAGGCCCGGTTGATCGAGCTGGCTCATGCAGCAAATCGTGTCACTCTCGACAACGGGACTTCACCAGCTGGCAATCGTCGCCGCCTGCCGGAAGCAGACCAAGCGAACATGGAGCAGTTCCTGGCCAACCTGAAAATCATCCTGCCAGTGGTCGGCCTGGACTTGCTCAAGCCTCAGCCGCGCGCGGTAACGCAAACGGCGACCCCCGTCGCGCAGCGCACAGCAGGTGAGGTCACTTTCGAAATACGTCACCGCTCCGGAGTAAGCGCAGAAGCGGTGGAAGAAGATGGCGAATTCGTTGTTCTTGAAGGGTCAGAAGCCCTGAAGGACACAGGCTATGTCCAGCAAAGCTACCTCGCGTTGAAAGACAACCTGATCAAGAAGGGCGTGCTGCAAGTGGCAAGCGAAGGTCGCTACGTCTTCACCCAGCCCTATGCCTTTTCCAGCCCCAGCGCCGCCGCCGCAATCGTGCTCGATCGCAACAGCAACGGCCTTTCGGAATGGAAGGTGAAAGGCGAAAAGCGGACCTACAATGACGTGAAGCAAGCGCGTGTGGGGATTGAGGAGGCAAACGCATGAGCGACCTTCCCAGTGGCTGGGCCAAGACCTCCCTTGGGGAACTTGTCACGTTGCGAGCCAAGAAGGCCGATCCGGCAACTGTCCCGGATCACCCGTTCATTGGCCTTGATGGGATTGAACCCCATACGTCCGAGATCATCAATGTCGGCAAAGCTGCGGACGTGAAAAGCGCAGTTGCATGCTTCGAAGCAGGTGATGTGCTGTATAGTCGTTTGCGGCCATATCTGAACAAGGTGACCATCCCCGATTTCGACGGAGTTGCATCCGCCGAGATATATGCGCTCCAACCAACTGGTGCGACGGACGCCGAATTCGTTCGTCGTCGGATAATGACAGGCGAGTTTCTCGAATTCGCCGCACTGTTGGATAAGGGTGACCGGCCCCGCGTCAGCTACAAAGACATTTCAAGTTTCCCTATTGCTCTACCCCCTAAGGCCGAGCAGCGGCGGATTGTGGCGAAGGTGGACGAGATGACCGCGCGCATCGCACGCGGTCGCAAAGAGCTAGACCGCATCCCCACCCTCATCGCCCGCTACAAACAACGCCTCCTCGCCCTGGCCTTTTCGGGTGAGCTAACCGCGGGCTGGCGAAAGGCGAGTCCAGCACTGCAAACCGCGTTGGAGAAGGTGCGCAAGGGCCGAAACACCGATACTAAACTTGCAAGACGAAAACGCGCAGCGAGCCTCCCCGACTTTGACATTCCTAAAACATGGGCATGGATCTCGCCTGATGAAGTCGCCGCTGATGCGAAATACTCCATCGGCATCGGTCCATTCGGCAGTAATTTGGTGCGAACCGACTACCGTGAAAGCGGCGTTAGGCTCGTCTTTGTGCGGGATATTCGCCGCGAGAAATTCGAAGATTCTGACGCTCGCTATGTCGATCAGTCCAAGGCAGCCGAACTTCACCAGCACATCGCCAGTCCGGGCGATGTGCTGATAACCAAGATGGGTGATCCACCTGGCGATTCCTCGTTGTTTCCAATGGATGCTGAACCGGCAGTCATCACAGCAGACTGCATTAAGCTGACCCCCAACGATCAATTGGCAACGGCAAAATATCTCAATTTCGCAATTCGATCTGAGATTGTTCAAAGCCAATTCAAAGCCATAACAGCTGGCGTGGCACAACAAAAAGTCAGTCTTGATCGTTTCAGGCAATTGGCATTGCCAATCGCACCATTGGACGAACAAGCCGAAATCGTCCGCCGCATCGAGGCCGCCTTTAGCTGGCTCGACCGCATGGCCGCCAACCACGCTGCCGCCGCTCGCCTCCTGCCCAAACTAGACGCCGCAATCCTCGCAAAAGCCTTTCGCGGCGAATTGGTGCCGCAAGACCCCAATGATGAGCCAGCGGCCAAGCTATTAGAACGCATCAAGGCGGAAAGGGAGGCGGAAGGAGCCAAGCCCAAGAAAAGGCGCGGCACACGGCGCGTCCATCATCTTGAAGCAGTCGATATTACTGCAGTTGCGTCTGTCGGCACGGCAACCTTGCAGGTTACCCGAACAAGAAAGAAAGCTGCCACCATGAATAAGAGGCGCCAAGACGACGATGTGAAAGACAAACCCTATCTCGCTGGCTTGCTCAAATCCGGCCGCTTCGGTGATGCGCAAAGCCTGTTCCGCGCCGCCGATCTGCCCGTCGCTGATTTCTACAAGCAACTAGCCTGGGAAATCGACGCAGGCCACATCGTCGACAGTGCCGACGAACTGAAACCCGCCTGATGCGCCTCCTCCGCGTCTACATCGACGGCTATCGCAACCTGAAGAACGTCACGGTCGATTTCGACAAGGACAGCCTGACCACGGTGGTGATTGGAGAGAATGGGACCGGGAAGTCGAACCTGATTGAAGCGATCGTAGAAGTCTTTAGGGCTTACGATCTCAACCAGAACCGGCTTTCTGCGTTCCGTTTTGAAATTGACTATCAGATAAATGGTCTCGTCATAAGGCTTCACAATACGCACAAGCCTAACGGACAACTGATGTGCTCTGTCGTTCAAGAAGGCGCAGCCTCCCACGGAATCGGCTCAACCGCGAAGCCGCATCTTCCAGATATGATTTTCGGCTACTATTCTGGTACCGGACGCAAACTGGAAAAGCTCTTTGATGCGCACCAGTCGCGCTACTATGATGTCATCAATAAAGATCGGCCGAGGGTAGAATACCAGATTGCACGTGAAAATCGGCGCCTGTTTTACTGTCGTTCAGCGCATGGAGCTTTGGCTTTGCTCTCGTACCTGGCGAAGCCGCGCGGCGATGACGGTCCGGGGGAACTACTCACAGAAAGCCTCGGCATCACGGGGTTTCATTCTGCGCTCGCGCTATTGAAGCAGCCCTCTTGGTTCAAAGAAGGCCAACGGGCAGCGATGCGCGAAACGAGCAATATTTGGGGGGCGCATGGACCTGCGGGCGACTGTGCTCGCCTGTTGCGAGACTCCGCTTTCCATGCGCTGGAACTCGACGGGACATATGTTGATGACTATCGGCGCGCGGCCAGCAAGGAAGCTCAGCTCGCCTGCTTCCTACGCGATGAGCGCGCGCTGCGAGAATTCGCGGCAAACTACAAGACCGATAAAGAAATGTTTGCCGCACTTGAAGCTGCCGACATTTCTGACTTGTTCCGCGAAGTCACAGTCTGGGTGACGCGTAAGAATGATGTATCCGGCGACATCAGCTTTAGCGACCTTTCCGATGGCGAAAGGCAACTGTTGATGGTGCTCGGTCTAATCCGAATGGCTCGGGGCAAAGAAGTCTTATTTTTGCTCGACGAGCCTGACACCCACCTCAACCCGGCATGGCAACTTACCTATCTCGAATTGATCCGCGAATGGACGGAAGTCGCGGCGGATGAGGAGACGTGCCAGATCGTAATGACGACTCATAACCCGCTGACCATCGCGGCGCTGACAAGAAAGGAAGTCCGCGTCATGCAAACGGTGGACGATGGGCAAATCAAGGTTTCGGAGCCCTACGCTGATCCGCGCGGGCTTGGCTTTACGTCGACGCTTACCGAGATTTTTGGGCTGCCGACTACGCTCGACCCAGAAACGCAAAAGCAGATCGACGAACGAAATACGCTGGCTCGGATCGAGCAGCGTTCTGAGAAGCAGGAAAAGATGTTGATCCAGCTGAACGACAAGTTGGATCGGCTTGGCTTTCTCCACGAGAGCCGTGATCCGCTGTATGATGATTTCCTCAAGGCAGTGCAGGACTACAAATACGCCGATCGCCCACCGATGACGCAAGACCAGATTGAAAAGCGGCGCCTCGCGATGCAGGCGCTTATCAAGTCACTGTCTGAGCAGGGAGAACGTCCACATTGATCTATGTGAAGCGTGATCCGAACCTGATCCCACAGAAATTGCTGGACGTTGCAGCGCGAGCTCAGGCTCAGCTCGAAACTTTGCCTGCTGACGAGCGCGTGGCGTTTATCAAGAAGAAGTCGCATATCTGGAGAGCGTTCAAACGGCACTTGCGCGCCATGTCCTATGGGAAGTGTTGGTATTCAGAGGCAAAAGGCCCTCAGTCGCCTTACGATGTCGATCACTTCCGTCCGAAGGCAGAGGCCCAGCGTAGCAATTCAGACAAGGATGATGGCTACCCGTGGCTAGCGTTCCACTGGGATAACTTCCGATATTCGGCTGAGCGCTCGAATCGCCTCAGCACCGATGAAGAAACCGGCGAAGTTGTTGGAAAATCCAGCTGGTTCCCGATGGTCGACGGAAGCCCCATCGCGTGTTGGGACAATCGTTGTACGGATAATGAGAGGCCGCTCTTACTCGATCCAATCCGCCAAAATGATGTGGCTTTGATTGATGTTGGATCTGATGGACGGATGAAGCCATCGACCACTTGCGTGGGCACAGGCAAGAAGCGGGTGAAGGCGAGCATCAGGCACTATGCGTTGAACCTGCCAGATATATTGGAAGCCCGCCAAGACGTAATGCGGGATGTGAATGATCGTGTCGAAACACTGCTAAAGTCAATTGAGGCCGCGAACAATTTTGAAGAGGCTGCCGATGCCATTCCTGTCGAAGATCAACGGAAGGCCATCACCGCCTTGACCATGCCCGACAGCGCATTCGCTAGGGCAGCAAGGGCCAAGTTGATTGAGAGAGGTTTGGCAGGTCTCATTGCATCTCCCGAGGACTACCCGGCGATGGCAGCCTAGTCGGGTTATTCTCCCAACCCACATCTCTCGCCCCAACGCTCGTGGCAGTGAAGATCGTAAGGCTGTCGGCTTTGAGGACCTTGAGCCAACTGGCGAGGCGGTGGCAAGCGCGAAACAACGCACGGAGATTCTGCAACATAGCGGACCAGTCTTGCGCTGCACTATCACTGGCGATCCCAAAGAATCACTCGGAGTTCAGCATGCTAGTGAGAAGAGTCCCGGGGGGTGAGTAATAGTCGCCATCCTCCAGGGATGAGTCCTGCAGCTCGCTCGAAAATGGATTGCGAAGTCGATGAATCAGGGTAGTTCTATGAAAACTCTCCAATGATCTGAGTGCCCAACTTTGTTCTCTATGGGGCACCACTATTGGCCGAGGCCGAAAAGCGCCCAGCCCGCTCCAGCTGCATCGCCGGATGAACGAGAAGAAGCGTGAGCGTGGTCCGGCATTTGCGCGCGAGCGTTGCGGCTCCGCCCGCCGTGTTGCCAAGTTATTTGGCCGATCACCCCGCCACGTCGGACATTGCCGGCGGCGAGTGGTCTAGTCCGACAGGGGTAGGGTCGAAATCTGCAGCGCCGCCCTCGGGAACCTCCGGAAGAAGTCCGCCCGGGCAAGCTCGGTTCCGGTCGCAGCGCACACATCCAGCAGATCGGGCGCCTTCGTCCACTGACCATCCCGCCAGCACCACGGCAGGGAATGCCTGGTGTCGATTATGACTGCAGTTCCTTCGAGCTGGTAATAAGCGATCTGCACGGCGCCCTCGTCTGTTCGGCGAGACGCCAATAGAAAATCGGAGGGCCGATACACCCAAGGATTATCACTTAGAAAGCCGGGCGGCGGGGACAGTTTGACGCGAGCACTGGCGCGCTGGCAATCCGGGAGCAGGAGCGGCCGGGAAGTCGCGCGGTCAGGCGGTTTCCTTGTCCGAATATCCGAACCGAAGTGCGCAGGCTTCGTCCACCGGGACGGCTGGGCTGAACAGGTAACCCTGCCCGTAATAGCAGCCAATCTCGAGCAAGGTCCTTCTCTGCTCTTCGGTTTCT
>Ga0315334_10000374_pt1 | contig 27577 bp, 15 predicted proteins | sample M150034915metaG_FD_205555 | JGI IMG/M metagenome (GOLD analysis project Ga0315334, IMG submission 205555) | Ammonia-oxidizing marine archaeal communities from Monterey Bay, California, United States - M1 500m 34915 | ecosystem: Environmental > Aquatic > Marine > Intertidal zone | place: USA... | reverse complement strand
CCAGAGCCTGCCACTGTTCGGGTGTGCGGTGCTTTCTCATAGGGGTAACCTCGTGTTGGAAAGTGTGAGGTTACTGTAGGGCGATTTTCAGCAGGGTGGCAGAACGTCGTGGAATGAACGCTTACGATGAACATAGGCAACCTCCTCTCGTTCGGTGGTATCCGGGGCCTACCAGAAAAATCCGAGGTAAGCATTCGTTGTGCTCTGGATAATTCGGAAGAACATCGAGCTCAACACTCCGATGAATCCGCTATCGTTGGTGGCGCCGATAATGTAGGCGTAGTACGAGGCAACCAACGCAGCCCCAAGTACTTTCCAGCTAAAACGTCCCCAAGCCAGATACAAATCTTCAAAGCCCAGGCGAACGATCACCCACTTGATACCATCGACTACCAACACGGCAATCAAGTAAAAACTCACCACAGAAAACATCTTAAATGCGCCTTTTATAAGGTCACCATCCACTGGCGATTTGCCCGCCCAGACAGGTAGAAGCGCAACACCCAGGATAAACAGACCAGCCAAGGCTGAATTGGGAACCTCCACGATATCGTCAATACCATCCATATCGTGGTCTCCAAGAAGCACTTTCCTTATGCCACGATAGAAGTAATAAACTGGTAGGCCTCCAATGAGTGAAATGAACATAAATAAATCATCGCCTCGATAACGGCCCAGAAAATCAGAGCTGACGAATAACGACAAGACAAGAAAGAATGGCACGCCGTATAGGAGTATCGCCCCAAAGGACAATCCGCTAGCAAAATAACCCGGCTGCTCGGGGGCAAGGTGCGCCAAGTCTTTCAGCCAGATATACATCTTGACTGCTGCGGCGATTATAAATCCGTAAACCGCAGCATTAACCAAGAAACTCAAGATAATCATCATAGGCGCCTCCACCAGCGTCATTCGTCAGAGATGACTTCCCCGTGCCTTCAGGTAACAGACGGAAAGCCGTTTTGAGTAATGAAGTTCACAAAATCCAGGCGCACCTGTGCCTGCCCGGGTTTAAATCACTCGGATCTGGGCACGCCTGGTTAAAGGTTGGAGCTAGAGGGTCTCACTCGAATGAGTGTTTTGAACCAAAATAACTTGTTGGCTTGAAGAGATTTCGTTAAACGAATGTTGAAATGCATCCGTTATATCCGCACCAGCAGACTGCAAAATGCCAGCAATAAGAAGTTTTGCAGCAGCCTTAATTAAGCTCAGGATTGTAAGCATAGAATACCCTCTCGTTGGTCAGGAAGTCTGAGTCGTTGAGTCAAAGGTTTTTAAGTTAACTGTGTTTTTTTCGAAATAAAGTTCTATTGTCAGCAATTAGTTTTATGATTAATAATTTTCAAAATAGCTGGCTTCAGTTAGCTCAACGTCAACTTTTTAAGGGCATATCTACTAGTGGAGGGAAACTCATTGGGCAGTGAAGTCGAACTCACCACCCGATAGCTGAGCATTATATGGAAGATGGAAGTAAATTTCAACTCTTTTTTTAATCTTTTGTCAAGTACTCTTTTCAGGTTCGGGCAGCACTGTAGGAAGCGCCTTTACTCCGCACTGCTCAAGGAATGCTGCAGTCTCTCGATGCTTGATCGATCCATCCCTCAACACAACGACACACACTTTCCTAGCTACAGCTAACAGAGCAACCTGGCTGCTTTTAAGTACCGCGAGTTCATCACTCGCCAGGCTATTAGCCACACCTCCATCAGTCCAACGAGCTCCTTTCCTAACCAACCTATCACTCCAGGGAACTAGCGCCGCATCTACCGATCCCGGGGACGGAGGAGCGCTCTCGTGGGATAGTGTCTGCCATTGCTCGTAGTTTTCAGAAAGGAATTTCTCAGCGGACCGCAAGTCTGGAGCCAGGAAAAATTCGCAACCACTATCTCGCAAATATTCAGCTATTTTTGCCATATGCCGACCGCGGCGCTCTTCAAATCCGGTAGCAGAGGAGTTCGATCTAAAATCCTTCAAGAGAAACGAACCGAACCAAAGCTCTTGATCATCCTTCAACTCACCGAACCCACAGTCTTTAAAGTATCTGTAGGTGTCCACCATTTTAGGTAACGGTGGAATATAAACGATACAACCGTCTCGACCCCGAGTTAGCAGTACCCGATACGCATTTAGCCGCAACTCGAGTGGGTTTTTCGGCTTTCGACCGCGGTGTTTGTCCGCATATTCCATGGACCAGTTCCTGCCCTTTCGAACCAAATCAGTACCCCAGGCCAACAGCGAGCCGTCTAACTCCAGCCCCTGGCACCCAAACTCAGTAACCACGACATCCAGATTGCGACACGAGCTTACCGAGTCTGGCGAAGGCGAAAACCATGCTCCGTAGTCAATGCTTCGTGTATCGCTATACCCATTTTTAATTCCGAACCTTTGAAGGTCCTTGTCTAGAGATGACGCAATCATTCCGTAACAGCGCACAGGACTATCGGAATAACGATTGCTTAAATACTTTTTAGCAACACCCAAGCTATGTGTAACGTAAAGCTCATAGTTATCGTCATTCAAATCGCAACTGAGTCGTCGAGCAGCCCGAACATCGCCGTCAAGAAACGCCTTAACGAACTCATAGAGCTTAGATACACGATGAAACCTGATCGTCTCGTTGAGCTGCAGTGATTGCTCTTTCATGGAATTTTCCATGTTCGCGAAGACTTCAGAAGCCTGATCTGAGCCGGGGTAATAGACATCCCAAACTCTGGAGTGCTCAGAGTTTTCTATCGCTGACCGCCATTGCCCTATGCCTGCCTCTTCACCAACATTTATTTCTTGTCCGGTACCGATCAATCCCACAACCACCGACCAATCCGGGAGCCGTTCCGCCAACTTGATGATTACTGACGGCTCAGACAGCCCTGTGAACTCCTCACTTAGCTTCGGTTGGCTCTTACCACTTTTGTTCTGATGAGTTTTCGCCAGCTTTTCTTCATCAAACGCACGCTGAGCTTCATCGTAAATTAGTACGTTGTTGAACGGTGGAACGCGGCAATGACTACTGGCATATTGCTCGATGAAGCCTTTGACAGACCGAACAAACGTCTTGCCATCGACACCAGGGGCGCAGCTTTCTAGTTGGCTTCGCTCACTATCAATATACGCTTGTTCTATTTGATAGCTGAGGACCTTAACCAAAGGTCCATTACCAGAAAGATAAAGTGGACGAACTTCCGAAAGGTTAGTGTCGCCTGACTCAGATATAATTTCCGCGTGTGCTAATTGTAGGCCCACAAGCGTTTTTCCAGCCCCGGGCACGCCAGACACCAGGATTAACGCACGCCGCTTATTCCGGATGGATCGCTCAATAACCGAAATGCATGTATCCAACGCCGGCTGAGTTTTTGCAGCGGCTTTATGTATACGCTTTAGGGAACCACTATTAAAAAGCTCTCGGGCAGCTTTGACTAGAGAGGGGAGTGGTTGATAGCTTGCAGGCGAAAGAAACTCATCGATATCTGGAATGGCTGTATCCGGCTTAACAAGCGTTGCTATCGTCTCTTTCAGATCCTTGGCACCGAGAACATCCACCCCGCGTTCTCTGTAGGGGCTTCCCCGGTATTCGGTCACGATCAGTAAGCAAGGAACACTGAGATCATGGCATGACCGGTGATAGGACTTTAAATCTCGTGCGTATGCAGCCGCTTGGTTCAAATCAGCCTGATAAACACGGTTCTTTCCCTTGAACTCCAGGACAACAACATTATTTGGCAAGAGGAAGAGCGCATCTACTCGCCTGAATTCAAGTGCGACTTTGTATTCAAGAATGATGTAAGCGTCATGCAACAGGCTACCATATGAGTCGACCAGCGTTGATACTGATTCCCTCAAAATCCCTACAGAATCTCTCCAGGCTTTTTCTTGCGAAGATCCTGCATCTGGGACGAACTCCCTGAGAGCACTTAATACCACGCCGTCAGAATCACGCAAAAACTCCTGGAATGTTTTCTTATATCCAAAATTCATGAATTAATCCAAAAAGAGGACCGAAAATCTAAGCCCAATAAGACCTAGTAGGGAAAACCATATTTTCAGCTTCATCATAAATGCTTAATAGAGCCAGCTCAGAAAATTCCGTTTCCACATAGCAAAACCCAACTCCCAAATTAAAATCCAACCCTATATAAACCTCTTCATTCCGCCCCCAACTGTACCCATAGTGCTCTTTGTTATGCTTATTTCTATAATATGCCTTATCAAGCTCAACCATTATTTTTCTTTTCTCTGAGCTATCCCCCTCCGGCAATATCAGACCTGGGAAATGCCCCATAAGAAATTTTGGCATAAACTGCGTGATATTGAGCTCTCTAACTGAAGAATCCAAGGCCATCGGTATAGGATTCCATGCGTCCCATACTTCACCAGCAAAGAGTCTTAGCGAAGGTTCATTATGGGTCGGCCCGGATGCCTCCATGGTTCCTGAGGCAATGATTACTCCTCGCTTCATTCTCGTGCTAAGAAGATAGGCTTTTAGACGCTCTAAATCGACTGGGGAGCCCTCAACAACATCAAAAAATAGTTCTTGCCGAGGGATCCAAAAACTTGACAAATAACTTAACCCCGCTCCCAAATCAAAACTCTCTTTTTTGTACTCCCAGGAAAACCCCAAGTCATCAAAAACTACCGCCCACTTTGCTTCCAACTCACTATCAAATTCGATCCCCTGATATAAAAACCTGCTTACCTTCTTACTCATAACCCCCCCATTTAAAAATATTAAAAATAAATCAAACCTTTAACAAACGACAAAATTATCGACAACACTTACAAAACACTCCACTTCCCTTTTTTCTCAGAAAGACAATAGAGTAAACGTCGGCTTAAACTTCAGCATATTTATCAAATCCTTTTTCCGAGTGTGCCGCAATAACATCCCGAACCTGACTAGGATCGAACACGGTATCAAAGCACCAGGAACCAAACCCACCTTGCTCGTTAACAGCCTTGATCCATGTATCCATCGCTGCACGCTTGGCCCGGTTCTGCTCTGAATCCTGGCCCTTGACCTCCAGAACCAGAGTCTGCCCGTTCTTCAATCGAATGAGATAGTCCGGCACAAAGTTACGGGATGAGCCATTCCACAGATACCGGACTTTGAAACCCAGATGATCGTTCTTTGCCCAGGCGTGAACCGACTCATCTTTTTCGCAAACATCCGCCACCAGCTTCTCCCATGAGCTGTCATAAACAACATGACTGATCTGCGAGCGTTCAGCCTGTCGGCAGGGTTTAGTAGTGAGCCATGGACGCATTTGTGAGGTCGCGCCAATCGGTTGGTGCTCATCGAACAATGCCTCCAGGCGCTCAATGTTCTGCTTGCTCACGAAGCGGTTTACATGTGTAACCACGTTGTCCATATTCAGAGCAAACAAGAGTCTGCGACGCACCGGGTCCTGGTGCCACAAGCTTGGGATATCAAGTTTGTCTGACTCCAGGAATTGCTCAACAATTCGAATCAGCTGCACCGCCAGATACTGTTTATCTCCTTCAAAACCGTCGCTACTACTCAGGAACAGCTTTCGCGCTGCCCGGAAGATCAGGTGTTGCAAACGGAAGTCTTCTACAGCCTTCTCAAGGTCGATCTGAGAGACCTGCGCAAGGTTTGGAATGCCAGTCAACGCAGGGGCAATCTCAGCGTTGAGCGGTGTCTGAGCGGGATCCAGCGTCAAAGGCTCCACCGCGCTCCAATCCATCTTTAATTCAGGTTTCAGAACGGTCTGAACGCGGTCAATATTGGGCCAGCGGATTTCGAAGTGGTTTCTCCCTGGTTCCACTTCAACACGTACACTCGGTTTCGGTGGAGGAGGTGTTTCGCCACCCTCACCGACTTCCTGGAATATCGAAAGCGGCACCCCGAAAACATTTACATACTCCGGAATAAACTTGCCGCTTTCATCCATGTCGTGAGCGACACGTCGAAGGCCTCGACCAATCACCTGCTCACATAAAAGCTGGCTACTAAACGCTCTCAGGCCCATGATGTGAGTTACGTTGGCTGCATCCCAACCTTCGGACAGCATGGCCACCGAAATGACGTTCTCAAGGTTCTGGCCAGGCTTGCCACGCTTCCCTACCGTGTCAACCAACGCCCGTAGCTGGTCCTCTTGTTTCTCCGCCAGCAAGGCCTCTTTCTTGTCTGCGGGCAAACCGGATGCCTCGATAATTTCCTCAAGCCGAGCAACGTAATCTTTATCCTTCGTTATGCTCTCACCGCGCTCTGCTTTTTCCAGAACCTTTGAGTCCACGCGTAAGGTGGCCTTTGGGTTCTGGGTGCCAGAAATCAGGCAATCACCGCTGTTAAAAAAATGCTCAATACGAGAAGCCGTTTCCGTCCGGTTACAGACAGTCAGCAGCACCGGTGGAATGGTGTGCCCGTTTTCCTCCCAGCTCTTCGCCGTCTCCCTCCAGTCATAGGCCAAAATCGCATAGGCTTTCTGGACCAGATCCGGAAGCGGATCGGTGGGCTGAGCCTTCCTGGCCAGGTCCTGCTTTACAGCGTCATCGCGATACAAATGGTAGAGCTTGCTGGCATAGGTCTTTGCATCAGGCAATGCATCATCCCGGACCACGATTCGAGGCGTTTTGACCAAACCAGCCTCAATCGCATCGTTCAAACCAAAGTCCGAGATTATCCACTCGAAGAGCCCTTTCTCAGTATTCTTCTTACCCGTTGGCGAAAACGGCGTTGCGGTCACGTCGAAGCAGCGACGAATACGGCGGGTTTTGTGAATACGGTCCAGCCCTTCAATCCATCGAGTCGCTTCCTCCAAGTCAATCCCCATTTCCTCCGCTTCTTTCTTACTGACCTTCACTTCAGCTTTCTGGCGGTAGGCATGATGGGCTTCATCGTTGATGACCAGAATGTCTTTAAAGGAAGCCAGCTTACCAAGTACCCGCCGGGTGAAAGCTTCATCGCTTTCCTTGCCTTTTTTCACCACTGAGCGAGTTTGTTCCTTCAGGGGCATCAGGCTATGCCAGTTCTCAATCACCAACGCTACCTGGTTTAGCTTTTGGCGCATTGCTTCGTTAGGGCACAACACGAACTCGTCGTAGACGTTGTTTTCGTTGCCTGGGTTCAGAACCTGGAGTCGACTTTTAACCGTCAGACCAGGAGCCACTACGAAAATGGCTTTGGAGTAACGCTTGTCTTTCGGATAGGTGACGGCATTGAGGGTTTGCCAGGTAATGATCAGCGCCATCAAAGAAGTCTTACCAGACCCGGTGGCCATCTTGTTGCAGATACGCTCCCATGGACCGCCATCACCTTGCAGAAAAATACCTTGGCGGTACTCTTCAGGAGCCTCCAACCACCAGATCAAGGACTCGATGGCTTCAAGCTGACAATAGTAAAACGGGTATGGTCTCGGACCACCGTTCCAGCGTTTTGAGTCGGGATCCCACTCACCTCTGGAATACCAGTGGTTGAGCAACTCCCGGGATACGCTAGTTACACCTGGCCAACCGGCATCGCGCCACTCATCAACTCGCTGGCGGATCCGGTTGACCGTTTCCAGTTCCTCTACCCGTCTAGTGTTGTTACGGGGGTCATAAAGCTCGTAGGCGGCAGGCCTGCGACCCTCAACCACCCCAGCAACCCGGCCATTATCGTCCTGAGACCAGTATTGGTTGGGCCTGTCATAAGGTGAATTGATCACCAGGGAATTCGGTTTATCTGCCATGCCCCCTCCTCAATCCAGCCTGATGACTTTCAGTGACTCGATACCCCGATCGTCGACAATCTTGACGGCAATACAGCGATTGTCACCTGGTTCAAAGGGTATAGATTTCGTTCCGTGGAACTTGTCCAACAGGTCTTCATTGAGTTCGGAACGAATATCTTTCTTGAGCTTGTACCAACCATCCTTCTTGCCAGCCATGGGGAAGAAAACCTGACGGGCATAGAGTGATCGGTTGTCGTAATCCGTATCAAGCTGCCACATGGCGATATTCTTCTTGCCACCAGATTTCAGCTCACCGGTTTTGGTGTCGAAGTAGTCAAAGCCATGAACCTCGACCTGCAGTTTACCGCCCTTCAGTTCATGAACTTCGATATCTGGCTGCCCCATGAGCCAGAAGGACTGGTTGCTCGCGCGACCTTTTTTGAGATCTTCCGTAAGCAAGTCTGTATTCATGTGCACTTTGAGCGCCTGAATACCTTTTATGTTATCGATATCCTTTGCTGCCTCGGGATCAAAGTTAAAAGCACAAAAAACAAGCATCTTCGGGAGAGGGAAGAGATCGCCCGCTTCACGCATTGCGATCTCTACTTGACGTTGCTCTAGTGCGGTATGTTCTGGCCCAAAACTAACCGCCACCCGATCACCGTTTTCTGCAAGAGAGCCGACAGCGTGAATATAGTGAGCACCTGGTAGCACCTCCAAGTCCAACAATTGGAGTTGTTGTCCACCTTTACCCCGGATACCAGTCTTCAACAGCTCTTCCTGCCATTGGGACTGCCGTGAAGTGGCCCCCGAGCGCGCTACTGCCGCATCGGCTTTTGCCGGCTGCTCAGCCTCATCAAGGCCCAGGACCGTCGCAAACGGCACAGCTTCCACTGTGAACGGCCCCGTGATGCGTAGTTTGTTGCGACTAACTTCTGGTTGGTCGTAAAGGAGCTCTCTACCCGCATGATTTGCAATGCTTTCATCGATACGACGCTTCATCGCCATACGAATTGAATGAAACTCGTGGAACCAATGCTCAATCCCAGAAAGCTCGCGGCTTTGGCCAGGCTGACTTTGCTCATCAAATTCCCGGAATTCCTCGGGTATCCATTCCTTAGGAAGTTCAAGTGGAACCTCCCACTCTAGCAAACAATTATTTGCGACCTTTTCTCCAGTGGGAAGGACATCTTGGGTACCGTTACCCGTTGAAAAATCGAGCTTTACTCCCTTTCTTCCTCCCGTTTTTACCTCAAACCAAGGCAGGCTTTGATCGGAATCATGAAGTTTAGAGTTGAGACCATCTAATGCAGCAAGAATCTTTGCATGATATTCTTCATAAATATCATCCACTTCCGGATTATTCGCAATCGACTTTAAGGTGATCCTAGGGACAGACTTATAAATAAAGCCGCCTCGTAAGCCTTCCTCCGGGTACTTCAATTCATAATAATCGAAGCTAGAAGTCATTAGCCTTTGCTTTGCCAGCGTGATCGAAACACGCGACGTATCGCAGGTTAACCAACGCCTTCCCAATTTTTCCGCAACATATGCTGTAGTACCAGACCCGCAGGTAGGATCAAACACCAGATCTCCTGGATCTGTTGTCATTAAAGCGCATCTTTCGATCACCTTTTCGTTAGTTTGAACAACATACATTTTCCTAGAGCTAGTAAAACCAGCCACACCAGTGTCAGTCCAAACATTCGTTCTAGGAAATGCACAAAAGTCATCGAAATACCGTTTGTACCTTATATTGCTACCCGACTCTATGATTCTTCCAGCCTTAGATAGGCGATACATTCCCAAAGTCGATGTAGACCAATACCTTGCATTAGAAGAGAAAGTAATTCCTTGAAAATCGATAGGTTCAGATAAGCTGTAATGAGAGGATGTTAGATCACTTGCCGCAAAAGCCTTTCCTTGCTTCAACTCACTTTCAGAGCACTGAGCGACTCGCGAAATTCTGCCATTATCCCTTTCTACATATGAGTAACCCGAGCTACCCGTAATACCAAACTCTTTTACTTCGTATAATGGCCGATATTTAGTGTGGTTTATATTTTTCGCGTACCATACAACATAATCGTTAACAACTGGTATCAAGCCACTCCCTTGGGAACTTGTTGTAACGTACGCTATTTGCGCAACAAAGTTGGATTCCCCAAAAATCTCATCCATTAGCTCCCGAACATGGTGTAAGTTCTCATCGGATATCTGCACAAATATGCTTCCCGACTCTGCCAGAAGATCTCTAGCCGGTAATAGCCTGTCGCGAAGATAGTTGAGATAAGAATGAACCCCCAACTCCCAAGTATCTCTAAAGGCCTTAATCATTTCCGGCTCTTGAGTAAGATCTTCGTCTTTACGATCTTTTACATCTTTTTTATGAACAAATGGCTGAAAATTTGAGCCGTATTTGATCCCATATGGAGGATCGACGTAAATCATTTGAACCTGCCCCGCCATACCTTCCTTTTGCAGCAGAGAGTTCATAACCAACAACGAATCCCCAGCAATCATGCGGTTAGCCCAATCCCGCTCATGCTTGTAGAAGTCGATGGCATCCCGGAGCGGCAGGTTCTCAAACGGGGCATGAAACAGGTCTGGTTGCAAAGCCGGGGAGGACTTTCCCTTGGCATCCTTAATCCGCTTTTGAACTGCAGCCAAAATAGTCGCCGGATCAATCCGCTCATGAACATGAAGCGAGACGGTATCCACTTCGAAACTGGTGCGCTCCGCTTTACCGGTCCAATTCAGATATGGAGCCTGCATACGCTTGAGCTCAGACAGATCGCCTCGCTGCCGCTCCAGGAATTCCTTATCAGCTACTCTCTTGCGAAGATTGGTCACTACCTCTCGGATAGCAGACTCATTGTCAGCTGCCAAGGCATGATCCAGCCACATCAACAGATCATCTTTCGCCTGTTTTGCTTCAACCTCTCGGGCGTGTAGCGCGTCTTCAATCAGGTCTTCGACTTGCGACCTGGTTGAATCGAATTGTAGCTCCGGTGAGAGGTGCGGATCATACTGCCAGGTCGTTTTTTGCTCCTCTCCGTCGGAATGAGTATCTACCATGCCAACGTGAGGATTGTTCTTCCGTTTCTCGTCGTATCGGTACGACAACACCTGACTGTGCTCCCCCTTTTTCTTTGCCGGCTGGCGAGGCGCTTTCGGTGAGGCTGGCTTCTGGCTGGAATAGACGAGATCTTCTTGTGAAGGCGCTTGCTGAGCTTGCAACTCAAAACCATCAGGCATCGCTTGCTCGCCTGCCGCAGGCTGTTGTAGGTAGGTTGCACCACCGCGTCCACGCCCTTTCCCAATAGTCCCCTCATCGAGGAGCTGGTTTCGAGCCGCGTCAAAATCCTCGTCGCTGATAGCAAGTTGATGGTCGTTGCGAATCTGGTCTTTGAGGCTCATGTTGCCGACGGTTGATCCATCCTTGGGTAACAAGGAAAGCAACAGGGATTTGATCTGCTCGATATTGGTGCTCATGCATTACTCGTGGTTCTCAATTCAAATTAGTACCGCAAAGTGGGTCGTGGCCTGAATTCCGACGAAACACTAACCGATAGTCTGCTCAGCAAAAATAGCAGGCATGATGTTCTTTTGGGCGGAAATAACAGGCCAGTAGAACGGGCACCCTCGCCAACCTTGCTCAACATCACCATTCTGGCGAATCAAAATCAGCATAGGATTATCTATTGCATATTGTTTTCTGATCTGACCCTCAGTTTTTGTAGAGTCAGGAGCATCTGCATATAACGCATGAGAGCCGACCGATACCGTGCGAGATATGTTCCTGTCTTTCCGAACCAAGCACCATACCTTACCGTCGTTGTGGTTATTGCCCAGGTTAGCCAAATAATTCAATGCCGATTTCGTTGCCTCCCAATCAAAATCGTATCCTTCTTCGATTTCCATCTTGAGCGTCGGCTGAATTTCATTTATTAGCTCAATCGCTTCTTCCTTACTAATCAGAAAGGGCTCATCTAAGCCATTCCCGGGAGCAAGGGCGTTAATCTTCTCATCAATGCGCTCAGTAATCGGCCGAAGATAACTCTTGTACTCGGTCTGGAAGCCCACAGGCAAAAGACGTTTAAAAGGCTTTAAAGTGGTTGTCTTGGAAAGCGCAATTTTATTGGGGCTGCACGGTACAACAGAGCCATTCGCCGCCTTCTCTATAAAAACAACAGGTTGTTCGGCATCCTTTTCGATTGCCTCGCGTAATGCAACGTCGCTCTCATGCATTCGTTGCATCGCTTTGTGGATGGTAGCCTCCGTGTAGAACCGAGTAACGCTCAAGTCCTCTACAGGCCGGAAACCAAACATCCGCGAATGCTGCAGCACCGTATCTTGCTGAAACAGATTCGGTCGACGACCGTAGTAAAACCCAATCAGGTTTGCGATAGTGACTCCGCGGTCCAAGATTTGCCCCCCAATGAAGATGTTGAGCGGAGTCCTCAAACGAAGCTGACCACTCTCATCCAGCAACTCCTCAACTTGCCGTTCTGAATTCACTTTGGAGATCATCAACCAGTCATCTGACAAAGCTCTTTTAACCGCGTCAGTGACCACCGAAAGGCTAGGACATTGAAAACCTTTCAGTTCGATTGAGGGCTTCAATTCTTCATAAGCCTTGGAGATGAGGAGATGTAGAACTGGATCATTGTGTTTTGCTGCATCGGTGAGCTGAGTTTTGATCGCATCCACCAACTCTTCCTGCCACGAATGAGCAGCTTTACCAGCTTCGGTATGAATCAGGAAACTGAACTTCTTCGCCTGGCCGGCTTCCTCTTCTTGAATCCTGCGAATACATCCGCCAACAATAAAATTCACCACTGCAGCCCGAAGGGCAGGAACACTGTTACTGGTTAAAATCTCTTCCAGCTTAATGCGCCTTCCATCCTTTTTTCTTAAGCGCAGCAGTTCGTCATGGGAAACAGGACAGTACAAAAAGTCTGCCAACTCGACTTCGTCGTGATCCTCTGAAAAATAATAATCGCTGCCAATGTATGCCTTATTTACAGGAACCAGCTCGGTGAAAGCAGGCCTTACCGGTTTAAAGGCTTCGCCTTTAATCTCGATGGTTTCAGGCTGAAGATAGAGCGAATATGGTGTAGCCGTGACCTGTAAGAAAGCGGTTTTTTCTGCAATCTGTCGCAACTTTTCCAACTGTTGCGCAGTGGTATTGATATCCAGCTCACCCTGTTCCTTCTTAAAACCGACACTAGCGTAATCGGCCTCATCATCAACGACCAAAATGCGTTTTTCTTTCAGTTGGGGATGCTTATTGCTGAATAGATTGATCAGTCGATTGAGGTTATCTTTCTGTTTCTTAACAACAAGCACCAACTTTTGGTTCATTTCAAAACCAGTCAGTTGGTTTGGCATGGTCATAATGTCGAAAACCTTTAATCGATCGTTTTCATCGTGCGCTTTGAACTCTGATTGGATCCGTTCGAAGGTCTGTTTGGCGAGTGCTTTAGTCCCCTTGGTAAGCACTACCGTCAGATCAAATTGGTTATCGAAGGCAAGAGCCATGATCGCCAGGAAGGTCTTTGTTTTACCTGACTGAATCTTACCTAGCAGCATGCCAGGCCGCTCTTCGCTGGTCGAGATATCACTCAAGCGCTTAACAGTCCTTTCGATACACTGTTTGTCCTCTTCTGAATAACGGTCATCTTGCTCAACGAATGATTGATAAAACGGTCCGTCCAACTTCATAAGCACTCCAGTCAAAGCGAAATAGGTTGCCTAACCACAATTAACACAGGGCATTGGAAAGCCACGCGCCCGATACCCATTGATTGTTCTCTGGGTGCAGATGCACATTGCTCACCGTCCGCAGCCTCGCATCTGCAGCTAGCTCACCCTGTTTGAACAAGATCTTATTTTCTTCTCGGCTTGGCGTGAGAGACCCAGTTACACCTTGCGTTTTTAACCACTCAGAAAATGCATCTGGATTGGTCTGCACCTCTCCGTTAGGTTTGACCCAGTAGGCGGTGTATTCCTGCCGCATCCTGCTTCCCTGGTCGTTCTGCCACCTGAGGAGACTGGTTAACAGCGCTCCACCCTTGAGTGAGCGATTCTCTATAACTGCACTCAGGCCCATAAAGTCGTAACTCTTTGCCTTTCTGAGCAGGTACTGCATCAAAAAGGAATCCAGATCCAGCATGTGGGTGTTTGGGCGGTTGACCACCAGGTCGCGATCCAGAGTGACTTCATAGCGACTCCGCTCCACGCCCAGTTCATGTTGAACTGCTTCTGGGAGCCGAATATGAAAAAGCCGCCCCTCATAGGTTGTCTCGACAACCTCTATGCCCAGAATGCTGAACATACCGACTACAAACGCCACGCCGTGCTCGTGGTCAATCCTCAAGCTGCTGCCGGTTTCATTCGGGTCAAAGCCTGCCGCATGCTCGAAGAGTTCTCGTTGCTTCTCAGTTGCCTCTTTTGCCCTTTCCAGTGCCTCGGAGATTCGCTCCTGAGTTCGAGTGATACCCTCAACGGTGGCTTGCTCAAGAATCTGATTAACGTCTAGCAAATCCGCCAGCTCGCCGAGAATGTCGTCGCGAAGCTGCTCGTTGTATTCGGTACTCACCCCAGCCAGATCGTCTACAACCTGGTCGATGCGGGTGTACATGAGATCCATGACCTGCTCATCAGCGGTGTCTGGAGAATGAAGATTGAAGACCACAACTCGCTTCTTTTGCCCATACCGATACAAGCGACCAATGCGCTGAACTAGGCGCATTGGATTCCAGGGAAGGTCAAAATTCACCATGATGTGACACTTTCGCTGGAGGTTAATACCCTCGCCGCCTGCCTCTGTAGAGATAAGAAAATTAGCAGTGCCCTCAAAGCGGGCTATGGCATCGCGCCGCTGGGTATGGGGCATCGATCCATTGATCAGCTCTACACTGCCCTCACCAAACCGGGTCTCCAGCGCGTCACGAATATAAGCTTGGGTAGTCCGGTACTCGGTAAAAATCAGAACCTTCTCGTTTGGATTGCTGCCCAGGATTTCGGTAATCAGTTGATCGATAAAGCCTGTCAGCTTCCTGTCATCGCCACGCAAGCCATCAGCTTCGGCGATAAGCTCGTCCAACAGTTCGAGCTCTCCCTCGAAAAACTCTTTGGCGTCTGTGTAGAGCTGCTCTTCCCACTCGCCGAAGAAGCGCTGATCCTGATTTTCGATCTCCTCAAACTTGATACCACCGAGCATCTCACCTTCAAGTCGAGCCTTCCGATTGATCAGAGCCTGATGAATCGCCGCAACACTTGAGGCCGCCAGCTTACGGTACACCGTCATTACGAAGCCAATGGCGTTGCCTTTGAAACCCAGCGCTGCGCCGGCGGCATACCCCTTTTTCAGATAGTCCTGAAGTTTGTCATCAAAATCCTTAGCTTCTGGAGATACACGTATAGGCAGTGATGTGGTGGTTTTACCTTTAAACAGAAAATTCCCTTCTGCATCCGTTACATCCGCTTTGTTGTTACGGAACACCATCTCTCCGATGATTTCGGGATTCAACGCCAGAGTGGTTATTTCTTCCTTGCGCTCTGGGTGAAGCAGCTCCAGGAGTGCCTGGAACTTGTCCTGCATGCCCTGGTGGGGCGTAGCGCTCAATAGAATCAGAGCATCCGTGTTGCGGCGGAGGTGCGCCGCCAGCTGAAAGCGTTGGGATGCATCCAGCTTCATTCCATACTGCCGCCGGCTGAGTCTGTGGGCTTCGTCAAAAATGACAATATCCCACTTTCCAGCTTGCTGGATCTGTTCCAAGTTCTCGGGGCTCTTCAAGCGATCAATGGAAGCGATAACGAAATCGAACATCTTCCAGTGGCGAGGCTCATTGATCATAAAGTCCTCACCGTAAATCTGGAACTCCCCCATTTTAAACTTGTAGTTGAGCTCCTCCTGCCACTGTTTGGTCAAACCTGCCGGAGTAACCAGCAGTACCCGCTTGAGATGCCCTCTTTGTTTGAGGGCAGCGAGGAGCATGCCTGTCTCAATCGTTTTTCCGAGACCTACATCATCGGCTATCAGCCAATTCAGGTGGCCAGATGCGAGAATGTGGTGAACCAGATGGATCTGGTGAGGTAGTGGGTCTATTTCCAGATTCGAAAGGGAGCCGGTGTTCTCGTTCCACATTTCCAGGGCATGAGCCAACGATTTGAGCCTGAAACGCTCGGCGCCGTCCTCCGGCCCCGTATCACCGAGAATGAAGCGATGTCTCGCACCCTTTATCTGTCGGAGGTTCTCGTACGGCAGCCATGCCTGACGACCCAACTGAAGGAAGTCGACGAGTGCCTGGTCTTTTCCACCGATTGTTCTTACTCGCTGAATTACCCCCTCACCGAGAGACCCTCTGACACGCGAATTGGGCAGGTCCTGTACTTCCATCTGCGGTTTGAGACCACTCCGGAGGTTACCCAAGGATTCCACAGAAACCTGGCCGGATTGCTGCCACTTAACGGTGATAACCACATCATCGCCTTGATCTACAGAATCGACGACACGACCCACTACTTCTTTGCCAGACGACGATACCTTTTTTACCCAGCAGTTTTTGACGGGCAGAAGACGGTTGCTACCTTGGCTCACTTTTTATCCTTATCTTCGTCAAATGCTTCTTTCGGAAGAACTTTGAACTTATTCTCTATTCCGGGCATGGCGAACCCGCTGTCTGCACCTAGCTCCCGGAGTTCGCCCCTCATGGTTGATACTTCACTCAACAGCTCCGGGTTATCCACACCCCACTCTTCTTCAAGTGGAAAGCTGAAGAGAAAACCGAGATTACCGGGGAGGGTTCGTCTACTCGCACCAATTCGATACCGGAGGTACTTGAGAAATGCGTGGAAGTGGCGGCGCAACCGGTTATTGAAATACCACTCTTCAAAAAGTTCTTCGATAAAGGCTTCAACTTCGAATTCATCTGGAATGGACGGGAAGCAACGAATAAGCCGCAATGCATCTGCCCAACTGAAATTCTTGTAAACGGCCTCGGCTTGCATAAACGGCGCGTTGGAGCGCATCCGGAATGTGGTCCAGAGATATTCATTGCTGAACCAGATCGATCGGACCTTTCTCGCCAAGACAATCTGCTCTGGCACTGCACCTCGTTCGATCTGGTTTTCGATCGCTATACGAGCTGCGCCCCAACCACTTTCCACGAAGATCGATTCAAGCAGTGGCAGATACTCCCTATCCCATCCCACTCGTTCCAGGACATCCACGGCAGCCTGTCGAGCTCTCTGTTCTCTAGGGATACCTGCAAGCGTGAGGTCTTCATCGGTGTTTTCACGACTCGCCTCTTCATCGAAATCGTCGAGGTCTTCCCAGCCAAAATCCTCAGACTCAAAGTCATCTAGGGAAAAGTCTTCTACCTCATTTTCAACAGTATCAACTACTTCAGAGTCGTCATCGAAATCATCTTCAACATCGACGAGGTCGAGAATGCTGGTTTCGTCATCTGGCAAGTCAAGACTATCTTCGAGGCTGTCAGCCTCATCCTCGCTTTCGAAAGCAAGGCCCAATTGAGCATCTGAGCGATCTGGTGTTTCCTTCTGCTTCGGCGCAGGGGATGAGATCCTATCTGCCACCTCTGGCCGGGATTCAACTGCCTCGCTGATAACCGGCTCCTGCTTACCAACATTCGAATCAGTTCTGCCAGCTTCATCGAGCTCACTTTCCTCAGTCGCGCCCGAGATATCAGCGGGTGCAGGATCAATTTTCTTTGATCGCCCCCTTTTGATGATCGTAATTTCAGGTTCGGAGTTATCAGGTGTTTCGTGGGCGCCTCGTTTTTCGGGCTCTCGCTTCAAATGGAGTGTGCCTGATCTCTGCGAATTCTGAGCCTCGTCCTGCTCGGGCTCAGCACTGATTTCTTCTAATGGAGAAAACTCATCGTTTGACGAATCTTCAGCTAACTCTTCAAGATAGTCTGCGTCTAGGTCGCTGAAGGCTTCTGGTGAGTAATCCTCATGGGAAACGGGAATTGGGGCGGGATCGGTTTTGGCGAGAGATCGCCTCAAGTAAACCACCGCCTTCTCCGGCTGGCGGTCCAGAAGATAAACCCGCCCGAGTGCGCTGAGAAGCGACGAATTGTTCGGAGAGTCAGAGATCGCTTCCGCAAGCAGGTCGATGGCGGCCTGACGCAACCCCTGGGACACAAGCTGATTGACTTGTGTCAGCACGGATGTGGTGGTTTCTGTCACCTTGCGACCGGCATGACTGTGTTTGTTGGTCCCTAACACCAAACAACTCCCTCTACTGCTAGCGACTCTCTACTCGGCATGCAACTGAAGAGTGCCGATATCTCGGAGTAACCAATTATTGGTCGCGGGCACTGACTTCCAAAAGATAGCCTGCGACTTTGTTGTTGTAGCTTCAATACTGATTGATTTGGCGGACTTTTCCAAGTATTGAAAAGGCTTTCAGATCAGTTTCACGAACTCATACGCATAGAGTACAGAAGATAGCGACATTCCTTGTCGCCACCCAAAACCCCGCAAGGGTTTTGCCAAGTAACCAATAATTCAAATCAGAACTGATCGTCCTCGCAAACCAGATACTCCAGCCGGTCACTCTCCACCGCCAGCACATGAGCACAGTAGACGAATTCCCGCCAATGTAGGCTATCAACCGGATGCACGCAGCGGCCAACAATCTCCTGCTCGTCATTAAGCATGAACTCGACCACGTCAGTAGATCGATTCCGTTCCCAGGTGAGCTCTACAATTTTCTCGACAGTCAGTGCCCTCACAGCGTCTGAAGGGACTGCGGAGCTTATAAAAATACACTGCCCGTCGCACTCCGACAGAAGGACGGTCTGGGAGCGCTGTAATTCTCCCTCTTTGAACCAAAACCGGAGCCCGATCGTGTTCCCGGAATCCACCACATCCACCTTAAGGGTCTGTTGACCGACTTGAATTTCTTGGTCTTGCCGAAGTCGTTCGAGATGTTGAGAAACGACAGAGCCTGGCGGTCGGTATTCCTGCGGATCATGCCTTTCATGAAACCGATCAAGGAGCGCAATCATATCCCTTTCGACCGTTACGATCTCATCCCCCACCAGCATTTCGGCATCGTAGGCTAATCGCCAAACGTTCCTGGCAGTTTGGTAGGCAAAGGTTCTATGGAGCGTGGTCCAGGACTGTTGGTGCATCAACGTAGCCAGTTCAGCATGGGAACCTATCTGGACCTGGGTTCCACGACCATCCTGGTGATCGACCACGACTCGGGCAAGGATTTCTCCAGATGCCCTGGCCGTCGTCAGCCGGACTTCCGCCATATCCGATACCTGTCCGACCAGGTCGCTGACCTTCAGGTTAACGCTCAGTGGCCAGCGACCGCGCTCACCTACACCGAGCGCTGAGGCAATCAGTTGCTTCGCCTGATCGACGTTCGCCTGCACTTGCTCTTGAGTCTCCCTGATCTGCTGTTTGAGAAAACTCAGGTGTCCCATATCAGATCTTGGATCTGCCGGATCAAAAGGACTTTCCAGGAAATCTCTTATCTGGGGCTCTATTCGGGTGCGATCGGCGATTTCAGATTCGGCAATCTCCTCCCTGTCTGAAGCGACAGTGTTTCCGATCTCATGGAGCGAGGCCATGTAACGATTGATGCTTTCCGAGAGTCGACGAATCTGAACGCGCTCAATGCTCTCCTTCACATGAGGGAAACTGACCTGTATTAAGTCATCCTCTTCCGGATCACTGAAGCCTCCACGAGTGAGCCGCCGCTGTGCCAATGAGCCAACACGATCAACCCGACCGTTCTTCTGCTCGATGCTTACCGGCGAGCCTGATACGCCGTAGTGGACAACGCTGTCACAGAACAGGTGCAGGTCTTCGCCTTCCTGAAACACGTTCGTGCTCACGAGTACCAATGGATACCCTGGCATACGAAACTTGCGGGCCTGGGCTGAGCGCTGTCCCGGCGCATTGGTCTCGCCCGTGGCACCAATGATCGGAGCGATTGGGTTTAGCTGGTTACTCAGATAGCGGCGATATTCATTGGTACCCAGGTCAAAAATGCCTGGAAGGTTGGCTTTCAGTATCGCCGGCAGCTCATCCGCCAGCCCCTTTAGTTCACGATAGGTGGAAAACCCTGGAACCTGGGACTGTCGAGTCAGCTCCGTGACGAAGTCTTTAACCCAGCCAGTGAGGACGCTGCTACTGAGATCTCCCTCTCCCTGTCTCAGACGCGACACGTATAGATCAATCATGCCGTGGCCCGTGCGTAGTGCCGTCGATACAAGTGCGGAGTGGACATCTATAGTCCGCAGCAGCTCTTGTGTGTGATCAGGGGTAACGTGAGCAGGTGTTTCAGTCAGCAGGCCAAGCAGCTTTCCTAAGCTTGGTAGAAGTTGCCCCTTCAGCTCATCGTTGGCTTCCAGTTCAGAGAACAAACTTGGCAAGCAGAGCTGTTCTCGAACATCCGAAAGGGTAAGTGGAGCCCCGTCCTCTTGCGACTTCTGCTGACTGAGGGAGGCTCGGAGATGGTCTCGCAGTGGCGTAAAAGTGCTAAATCCAAGCTGGTCGACCCAAGAATTCAGAAAGAACAGTTGCGACAGCCTAAATTTTCGGAGGTATTCCTGTGGCTGAACCTGTCCGAGTTCGGCAAGGGACGCTTCAGTGGCTGCAGCCAGGCATTGCTCGATCGCCCGGCGTAGGTCCACCCCACTGTAGAAACAGATCAGTTGAGCCCAATTGATGTCCAGCAGCGGGCTCGCCAGCCGTTTGGGCAAGGAAAGGCTCTGTTTCACTTGGTGGGGCGTGACCAAATCTGTCCGATTATTCTGGTTTCTGAGCTCAGGCGACTCACCGCGGAAGAACCAGTTGAAGAGGTTGTCGTTCTTGGGTGGCTGCCGAAGTTCAGCCTCTCCGGTGTCGCTCTCTTCTGAGACACCCTCATCTATGCGTTCATCCCTGTATCGGCTGACGTCACGGTACTCTTCAATCACCCCTTGCAAAGAGCCCCATGCTTTGGGGAGGTCTTTCAGGCGTGACTTCAGGTAATTGATCAACCAATCGTCATAGCATTCATCGAGTTTCTGCTTCAGTTCTTTGACGCTTTTTACCCGGCGCACAAATACAAGCTGTTTGCGGTTCTCCTGAAAAACCGCATTGGCCAACTGCTTTGCAACGGTGTCCATTTTAGGGTGTGGCAGTGACCGCCCGAGGTTTGCATTGACATAGCTGTCGACAATAGCGCCAACCACGTTCCGGTCCTGCGCATCGCGTCCCCTGTCATCGGGGTCTTCGCTATCGAACTCCACCCGGGGGGAGCGAGTGGTTTCACCATAGCTCTCGAAGGATGCGAGCATGCCCATTTGAAATGACGGCGAGCCATGTTTGTGACCAAGTGCATCACCAACCTTCTTCTGAACCAGGGCGGTGACCAGCTTCTGTTCATCCGTTTCCAGTTCAATCGCTGCCTTTTGCCCATCGCGCCACTCCGCACGGTACATATTGCGGGTGTATTCCCGGTCGCCGATTTTCAACCGGTTGAGGCGGCGCACCATAAACCGGGCAATCTCTGCTTTGTCCGTTACAGACTGGGCGTTCCTGAGTAGGCCGTCCTTCCCTACCAGAGCAAGTTGGTTTCGTAGCTGTTCCAGGTTGCGGTCGTAAGGCGTGGCGGAGAGCAGCAAGGCATTGCGTACGCGACGCTGAAAAGGTCGGTCCTCAGCGTTTTGGTTTTGATAGAACCCCAAGACCTGAGAAAGTACGCGGTTTCGGTCGCTGCTCTCGAAGTTGTGTTTGAAATTGTGGCTCTCGTCGATAACCACCAGGTCGAAGGTGGGCAGCACGTAATTCAGTGCCCGGGCGAACTCGTCTTTTACTCCACGATGAGTGGGATCACCACTTGGGACCGAAAACGCCGGTAACATTCTCTGCAGTTTATTGCGCTGCTCGTTCCAGCTTCTGATTGCTTCCTCATCGTATTCATCGGCAGCCTTTTTTAAGCCAAAGCTGAAACTCCCATTGCGAACGAAAAAGTCAGCATAGAAGCCGGAGGCTGCTGTGCGGATGAGGTCTTCCAGGCTATCGCATTTGGCCACAGGGGCAGCCGGCTTGCCCTCCGGAGTACGCACTCGGTAGCTAGCAGTACAGACGTTCCTGTCGATAAAGCTAGCATGTTCCCGCAGCCATTTATCCTGAACATTAGCACTCGGGCAAATATAGAGAACCCGCAGGGCCGGGTTGAAATACCGCATTAGCGCAACAACTCCGAGCGCTATGTAGGTTTTTCCCATTCCGACTTCATCGGCGAGATAACCTAACCCGATATTCTCGGTGTTGATCATGTTGTAAAGAGCAACCGCGCCACGGAGCTGGACCTCGCCGAGCGATTTGAGCTCATCCCTACCACCACTGAAATCAAGAATATGGCGTGCAGAGTCCAGGTCGAGAATAGGGTAAGGTTTCATGCGCTACCCTCCGCTCTTTCGATCCGGTACTGCTGCAGAAATTGAGCCTCAAACCAATCGAAGAACCGGCCTCGATCAGCCTCACGCTCACTGGAAAGCTTGATCAATTTGCTCTCGCGTATCTGTTGAAGAAGCGTTTCGATAAACTCCAACTGCACTGTGACATAGGGGCGACCTGCAAATTCGGCTGATCGATAGACTTCCTTGGCACTGAGTAATAACAGATACGCACTGACTGGATGGAGCTGCTGATCACTCTCCTGCGCGGGTTCGAGTGCAGCTGCAGCCCGGCCTACTAAGGTTGGTAGGCTATCCACGCCGGTGCCGGTGAGGTAGTAATCCTGCTTCTTCGGTGTGGATTGCTCGTTGCTGAGGTCACGCCTCAGCATGCGAAATGCGTGGAACAGTTCGGCATATTCGGAAAAGAACTCGTTCTCCAGCGGTGCCTCTTCGATCAAGCTGGTTTCCCCTCGCTCGCCCAGTTCAAACAGTCTCTTAACCCGTGCGTCCGTCAGCAGCATCTGACGGCGTTCGGGAGACATTCCGGCATAAATAGCCAGGATCTGTTGAGGAGACAGTGTGGCGAGCTCGGGCTGAGGTTTGTGCGACCAGTGTGTTTGCTGAAGCAAAACACGGTGCGGGGCGATTAGTTCATCGGAATCACAAACTCGTCCAGAAACGAGGATCAGGGAGCCATTGGCTAGCGCCTTCTCCAAAGCTTCAGTGTCGCCAGTGTAGTCGTTCAAACAATTGCTGAGGTGCCAGCCTTTAACTGCCGTGCTTTCTGCCCCGTCCGGGCCGATTAGATCAACTTCGATCGGGCTTTCAGAGTCCACTCGCCCGCTCAGGGTTTTGGTCAGCCAATCAAACGTGAGGGAGATCTGCGGCATGATGCCCTGCTCTTCGCCGTCAGGTTCACCCGGTGCTGGATCGAGTGATCGTTGGCTAACCTCCGGCAAATCGTCGGAGATCGTCTCCAGCAGCGACTCTGGATCTGTAGCTACCAGAAAACCGGCTTCGACATTCTCATTGAGCGCTTTGTACGTGAAATTCACTGACCCAACAAAGGTGAAAGCCCGATCAGCGCCAATGAAATTGAAAATCTTGGCGTGCAGTTCCCTATGAGGCTCTTTTCCTACTCCCAATGGGTCTGATGTTGTTTTAACCCAATCGGACCAGGAGACGTTCTCCAACCTATCAATATGGGCCAGATAATCGATGTTGCAAAGAGCCTCTTGCTTATCATCACGCGGCAACAATAGGCGCACATTACTTACGCCCAAATCCCGAAATGCCTCATGCAGATTATTCCTGGAGTCGTCGGCGAAAAATGGCGAGATAATCTCCAGTTCAACGGGCTTTTTAAGCTGGCTGGTCTCTGCCGATAGAAAATCCAGAAACCGCGATGTACTGGATAATCCGAAGTAGTGAACTGGTGGTGCTTCAGGATCCGCTACGCAGTTAGCCAGAAATCTCTGAATTTCAGAAACCGCACCATCGACCGACTGGACTATCTGCTTACCTTGCAGGTATTCAAGGTCCTGTTTCAGTACCTGCAGAAACTCTCCATCGCCATTCTGTTGGCCAATTCCCTCCCAGTGCTGACATTCAATGTTATCCCACCAACCAGCCTTAGTGAGGTTGTTGGAACCGGCGGATATCAGTAAGGAGTCACTTTCCCCAGCGCCGTTACCTACAAGCAGGAACGATAGCTTCGGGTGGAAAGCGCGATTTCCTTCTGAAACACCGTGACAGCCGTATTCCATTCCAGGTGAGCTTTCACCCTGAATACGAAATATGTTCTGATCGTAAAAGACATCAATCGGCAGCTCGGCTTCCCTGAGGGATTCTCGCACCTGGAACTGTTTCACCCGTTCATCGATCGAGAACGAGCTGTTTTCTGGCAATAAAAGAGGAACAACTTCCAGCTCAAAAAATGCGGGATCGAAGGTGTAGGTGGTAAAGACAGCGGCCTTAACCGGGCGCCCTCCCAGACGTTCTTCAAGGTATTGGGATATCTGCGCATTATCCATTACGCTCCTCCAGATTCGCTTTGGCAATGCGAAAATAGGAGCCCAGGAAGTAGTCGTAGTCCCAGTCATCCAGGAGAGCTTCCCTGGACCGAAGAACAGCCGTTTCTGACTTCACTTTGACGTTCAGAATGTCGCCGTCATAGGTTACCCAGGGAGCACCGCCCCTCGCTTTCATAACGTCCGCATTTAATTTAGTGACGGCTTTCACTGCTCCCCAGTGGTTGCCAGCTTTCAGATTGTCGTTGATCTCACAAAGCGCGTTCCGTCGCGTCATCCCTTGGGGCAAAGTCTCTGGCAGGTGCTCATAATCATATTTTCCTTTGCTTTCAATCGCCTTAACAACTGAAGAAACAGACTGGCGATCCTGTCTGAGCAGGTAATAAAACACATTGTTGGCAGCGACCAGTACACGTTCTACTCGCTGGATTTCGTCCAGACACTTCTGCAGTTCAGGCGACGCGATGCGTTGAATTTCATTCAACTTTTGTTGAAAGTCACCAGTCAGTTTGCCTTCCCTCACTAGTGTCTCGGTTGCGGAGAAAAGATCCTCCTGAACTGAGGCATTTTGATTCTGGCGTCCACGAAGCAGAATATGAGTGAGTTTTTGTCGAACAGTCTCCGTTCGAATTGCCTGCCAAAACTGAGGTGCCAAGCGTTCACATTCATCTCTGGAAAGCTGACCGTCACCTCTGAACAGCGGGATGAATTCATTGGCGTTCAGATCCCTCGCGATTGTGTCAGCGAGCGCCATCCCTTCGGCTGTAGGCTTCCGATCGCTCCCTTCCGCAAGCCCGGAATCTTTCAGGGCCGAACTGTACAAGCCCCACAAGCCATAACTTGCCTGATTGCTCAGAATTTGAGCCTTCAAGCTAATAGCTAACGACCCCACCTGGGCTGTCATATTTTTGTGAACGCGGGTAATACCCATGATTTCTTTGCTACCGGACTGGTAGCGGAGGTAGGCGGCAAGCTGCTCGTAGCGAAGGAACGTCTCCCTGATTAGCCGCCCGCGACTGTCTTTGTCGGCATCCCCATGGATCTGATGTGCCCAATAAAAGCCAAGCAGCGCAACAGTGAAGTTCTCAACGGAACTGGTGATGGTAGTCAGGTTGCCAACCACCTTTCGGCCGAAATGGGTCCATACCAGCTCGAAGCCCAGTGGGTCACGTGAACCTTTGGGTTTGGCTCGATCATCTAGCAGAGATAAAAATGGCACAGTCGCTAAGATCCTTCTTTTTATGAACACCTTACACAGTATGCGGCCAAGCACGGACTGCAATTGGTACCATAATACATAACCCAAGCGACAAATAGCGCCGCAAAACAGCCCATAGCTCTTCACGCCCCTGCGCCACAGCAGAGCCGGCCCGGAAAGACCTTCCCCTTCGAGGAACATCTCACCAGTGCAATATCATCCAGCGCCCTTTACTCCGTTTAATGTGTCGAACCTCAGCCAAAACGACATTATCGGTCGCTTAACGCAGCTACGCTCTCCACCATACCCCCAAGCCTTTGGAGCTCGCCATGCGCAAAATCGCAGTTATTGGCTCTCGCCATTTTCTTGATTACGACAAGCTGGAACGCGTGCTCCAGCCCTGGCTACCTGCACACATCATCTCTGGCGGGGCAAAAGGTGCGGATACCCTGGCGAAGCAACTGGCGCAGGAGCACGAGTTACCCATCACCGTGATCAAACCCGACTGGAAAAAATACGGCCGGGGTGCCGGTCCCATTCGTAACCGAGCGATTGTCGATATGGCTGATCTGGTGATCGCGTTCTGGGACGGGAAGTCTCGGGGAACCGCCTCAGCTTTGAGTTACGCCCGAACCAAAGGCAAAACTGTCATCATTGAAACAGTAGGTGGCGAATGACCCAACAAGAGCTCATCTCTCTGATCAACGCTAATGGCTATCGGTACCGGGGCTCTACTGAGGACTGGGAGGCAGAGGTTATCGAGTGGCAAACTTTGGTCGCTATCTTTGAGTATGGCGCACTGGCAGGCTTTGAAGCACCCGACTATGACCTAAGGGCAATTCTCGATGCCGATGATGACGACTCGCCAGGCGTACCTGATATCGGATGCCAAGCAGCTTTGATTGATTTGATAGAACGGATCGTTGCCCCTGAGCGAGAGCGAGGAATTACGGCACCAGAGCTGCAGAGTCTCTTCGCCTTGATGGAAGCGGCGTTTGGCAGGGACTGCGATTACAGCAGTTAGCTCAACTATCAGATTGTAGTCTTTTGATTACGCTTCAAGCCTGTTTTAAGCGTCGTTTCAACATCATTCCGTAACCACGCAGGCTCCAGAATATCGCAATGTGCTGACTGGGCAATGAGCCACCAACGCAAGTCCTGAGTGTCGCCCACAGTGACGGCAATTTCGAAGGTTTTATCGTCAATTTCGTTTGTAATCTGATCAAATCCTAGTGGTGATTCGATCAGGTGGTTCAACACCGGTTTGTCGCAGCGTAGCTTCAGGTACACCGGCTCATTGGATTTCAGAATGCCCATGGCGCCGGAGTGGATGTACAAATCCAGGTCGAAATCTTGCGGACGCTCGATGACTTCTTCAACGACTTCACCACCCGTGGCACGGTGCAGCACCAGCTGGCGAATCCCTTCCCTACCTTCTATGGTGCCAATCAGATACACATTTGGGTCCCGGAAGATAAGCCCGAATGGATGCACCACAATCTCTTCCGGCTCAGGCCAGCTGCGAGCCTGGTATGTGAGTTTGCACTGGTATTCCCGGAGCAAGGCTTCGGTGACTGCTTCTAGAACATCCGCATCAATGGACGGTCGCTCTCCACCCAGGCCACGGTTAATGACCCTCACGCGGTTTGGCCATTGACCTAACGGGTTCCGTTCACGCAGTAGCGTGCGGTGGGCTTCATCGAAGTGGGGCTTCAGGTGAGAAAGGGCCCGAGGTGGTAGCATCGGGGAAAGGTAGGCGCGCGCCAGCTCAAAGGTGAGTGCTGCCGGCAGATCCAGTGCCGGAATGATGTCCATTGTGGCATTGCGATCGAACGACCAGCGGTAAGGCCGGGAGTTTTCATCGACCAACAAAGGGAAATCTGCACTCAGCTTTTCCAGATCCCGCTGGATCGAGCGCATGGTTACCGAGAAGCCCTGCTCTTCCAGGCGGCTCGCCAGTTCGGTGGTGGTGATGGATCTTGGGTACCGGGGCACCATCCGGAGCATGGTGAGGTAGCGAACGGCCGTGTTGGACATAACTGGATCCTTGTCTTTTCTCGAAGTCGACTGACTAAGCTGCAACTAATGAAGCTATGCCAACCAGATTCTTCGGATGTGCTGAGGTGGACCCCATCAGTTGGACAGCCTGAAGGTGCAGTTAAGCTCTGATCCGGCTGTATTCCCGGCTCAAGCTGCCAGGGTCATGGGTTGTTGGTAGTACACCTCATCCGGTGTTTGGTAATC
>Ga0315334_10000373_pt1 | contig 27586 bp, 24 predicted proteins | sample M150034915metaG_FD_205555 | JGI IMG/M metagenome (GOLD analysis project Ga0315334, IMG submission 205555) | Ammonia-oxidizing marine archaeal communities from Monterey Bay, California, United States - M1 500m 34915 | ecosystem: Environmental > Aquatic > Marine > Intertidal zone | place: USA... | reverse complement strand
CCGTTCGTCGTCGTAAGCCGTTGCCACAAATGGCGTTAAGCCGGGGCTTTTGGCGTGCGGCCAACCAGCGGCTGAGAGTCAACCAGAGAAGCGGTGCTGGCTCATCGACCAGACAAAGCACGCCCAGTAGGATTCGAACCTACGACCTACGGATTAGAAGTCCGTTGCTCTATCCAACTGAGCTATGAGCGCGTGGAGCCTTAGTCTAACGACTGCACACATATTTCCGAACGCCCCTGTTCGGTATCTATCATTTGGCAACGATGAGGCCTCTATCGTCCTGCCAGACCACAAGTCGTGTCAATATGGTGCTTTGGCGACTCCACCAGCAGGTTGCCGAACGCTCGCCTCAGAAACAAAGCATGTGTCTGGGTTGCCGAGGTGGCTGTCATGGGCTGGTCATCGGTTAGCAGTGTTGTAGCTCAATTTACGTTCGTAGAATCTGCCGGACGCGCGAGACCAGAGCTATCGTGACGGACTATTTTTCTTTTGTGGGTACGACTTCCTGTGGCTGTTCTGAATCGGCTTCCGAGTTGGGCGTCTCGGGAAGTTGCTGAAGCGTTTCTTGAATCTTTTGCAGCTGACGATCCATCATTTCCCGCTGACGTTTGAAAATCTCTTCCTGTCGTTTGCGATCTTCCTCGGGAAGTTGCTGGAGCGTTTTCTGAATCTCTCGCTGCTGACGATCCATCATCTCCCGCTGAAGTTTAGAAATCTCTTCGTGTCGTTTGCGCATGTCCTCGGGAAGCTTCTGGTTGTTGAGATTCAGTTTGGGTAGTTGCGGGGGGCGTCCTGGAAACGGTTTGGCATTTCCATTCATCTGAATTTGGATTCGACCGCCCCTGTTCTTGAACTTCTGATACGTTTGATGAGCTTCCGCGTCCTTCTTCTTCATTTCTTCCGCATTCTTGTAGGTCTTCTTTGTGGACTTTCCATTTGCGTCTTTTCTTTGAACTTCAATTCCGTCTTTCGTCTCGTTGATTTCGAGGGATTCTCCATTCTTATTTTGCTTGATGTGAAGTTTTCCATTGTTGTTCTGGGCCTTGATTTGAATCCGGATCGCATTTCCGCCATTGATGCGGATCTGCGGAATCATGAAACGTTGATTCATCGTCGCTGGCTTCGTGTCGTTGGGTTTGGTCAGGATACGTTTTGCAATTGATGAGCTGGGGTCCTGATTAGCAGCGGCGATTTTTTCCAAAGCTAACTTGGCAGTTGCCTGCAAGATTTGGTTCTCTTTACTCTGAAAATGATCCTGTAGGATCTTCAGAGCTCGACCTGATGACTCGGCATCGCCCGTTGTTGCAATGGCTTGCAACGCCTTGATTCCGCGTTTGCCGCTGGCCTTCAGTTTTCGGGATGCCTGATTGCGGATGGCAAAGCTAGGTGATTCCAACTGTTCGATCAGTTCCTGGATTTCGCGATCGGGTTCGGGAGCAGGGGGGGCAGGTTGGGCGTTTGGCTCGGGAATGGCTGGTTCCGATGTGGCTTCCTGCGCCTCGGCGAGGATGCACGAGCCTAGAGATGTTGCCAGTAGAAAGAGGATCGTACGCATCTGATTTCTCGTGGTTGACAGGTGTCGGTTGCGGGAGTTTTGATCATGTTTCGGGCAAGTTTGCCACATGAGGTCCAGCACGTGCTATGGAGAATTGCTGCACTTCAAAATTTCCCTCGGCATTATATCCGTTAGCCGATAGCTGCAGTAAGCCATTTTTAGCTCGATTTCAGCCATTGGAAAGTCCTGTTGTTGGAAAGCAAGCTGGATCTCGGTGACTCGGTGGCCTGCCCTCTGCCTCAGGACGATGTTTAGATATGATGGCCTTGCGAGGCGGAGAGTGGCGGGACCCATACTGGAAAGCGTGACACGGAGCGCCTGGGACGGACTGTTTGTGCAGGAACGCTGGTGCAGGCTGTGCCAGTCATCGTTGTGGGCCAGTCATCGATCGACCCGCTCTGGTGGATGCCTGCGAGACCTGCCTTGACTTTGCGGCGGGTATTGAACTTCGCGGGGGTCGTTGGGCCGTTCCAGCAACGGGACGGATCCACTCAAACTGACAATTCTTAAACGCGACGAAAACTGCAACTATCAAGCAAGATGAAAACTGACGAGATACGTGAAAAATACCTCGAGTTCTTCGAGAGCAAGGGCTGTGTCCGGCGTCCCAGCGATGTGTTGGTTCCAGTCTGGGATCCCTCGGTGCTGTTCACCCCGGCGGGGATGAACCAGTTCAAAGACCATTTCCTGGGAAAGGTCAAGTTGGACTTCACACGTGCCACCACCTGTCAAAAGTGTCTGCGTACAGGCGACATCGACAACGTGGGGCGTACAGCGTTCCACCATACCTTTTTCGAGATGCTCGGAAATTTCAGTTTTGGCGACTACTTCAAAGAGGAAGCAATCCATTGGGCTTGGGAGTTCCTGACTCATAAAAAATGGCTGGGAATCAAGCCAGAACAGTTGAGTGTGACGGTTTACAAAGATGATGACGAGGCTTACGGCATTTGGAAAGAAACAGTGGGTGTGCCCGACGCGCGAATCACTCGGATGGATGAAGACGAGAATTTTTGGCCTGCCTCCGCACCGAGCAAAGGACCAGACGGTGTTTGCGGTCCGTGCAGCGAGATTTACTATCATCTCGAAGATGGCAGTGAGGTAGAAATCTGGAATCTGGTCTTCACGCAATTCAACCGGATTGGTAAACCCCCTGAAAATTTGCATCCCCTGCCAAGCAAAAACATCGATACCGGCATGGGACTGGAAAGGACCGCCAGCGTGTTACAAGGTGTTCAGACAAACTTTCATACCGATCATCTGTTTCCGATTGTCCAGGCTGCTTCGGAGGTGACCGGACAGAAGTATGAATACAATAGTGAGACTGGTCGCCGCTTGCGGCGAATTACTGATCATGCCCGGGCCTCCGTGTTCGCGATTCACGAAAATGTCTATCCAGGCCCAAAGGATGCGAGATACGTCATCAAGCGACTGATTCGACGTGCTGTTCTGGACGGTTATCAGATGGATCTACGCGAACCTTTTCTCTACAAGCTGGTCGAGGCAGTGGCGGATGCTTCGAAGCATCCCTACCCCGAATTGCAACAGACGAGGAAACGGGTCAGTGAAGTTATCGAGGCAGAAGAAAAAGCATTCTTTGCCACGATCGACGGGGGTATGAAACGCATCGAGCAATTGTTCACGCAAATGCGTGAGGAATCATCAGTAATGGTTCCAGGTGAAGCGGTTGCCGAGTTGAATGCTACTTACGGAGTGCCACCTGAATTGTTGCAGACGCTGAGTGCCGAGGAGAACTTCACGTTCGACTGGCATGGCTATCGTAAGGCGATGGACCAGCATGCCATCGACAGTGGGGCTGGCCAACGCGAGTTGTTCCAAACCGGGCCATTAGAGACTCTCAAAGAAGCCCTGCATGAGACGCCTTTTCTTGGTTATGACGCCACGGAGTCGACCGCCATCGTCAAAGGGATCATCTCGGGCGAGGGAGGTAAGGGCGACGACGATGGTCAATTGTTGAGTCATTTGCACCGACCCGCCGACACGATCGTCCGTCTTGTCTTGAATCATACGCCGTTCTACGGAGAATCCGGCGGACAGGTGGGTGACACTGGTGTGATTGTGAATGATGACTTTGAGTTTGTTGTGACCGATACACAAAAACATGCCGCTTTGATCGTGCACCACGGAAAACTGGTCCGCGGTGAAATTACTGAGGGTGCAGACTGCGTAGCCAAAGTTGATGTACCCCATCGCGAGGCTCTTGCACGTGCCCATTCGGCTACCCATATGCTACATCATGCCTTGCACAAGAATGTTGGGCGACATGCTGAGCAGCAGGGAAGCAAAGTTGAAGCGGACCGATTAAGATTCGACTTCACGAATCCCAAGGCGATTCCCGATGGCACCTTGGTGCAGATCGAAAAAGATGTCCTCGCCCTGATCGAGGATGGACAGCCGATCCGCTGGGATACCGTGCCACTTTCTGATGCACGCGATGCGGGCGCGATGATGTTGTTCGGAGAAAAGTATCCCGATCCATGCCGGATGGTGAGTATGGGTGAATTCAGCCGCGAGTTGTGCGGCGGAACGCATCTGACCAACACCAATCATGTCAAGGCATTTGAAGTGGTTGTGGAGGAAAGTGTTTCCACCGGTACCCGACGTATTGAGGCTTTGACTGGCTCGAGAGCCGAGGAACACCGTGTGCATACGCGGCAGTTACTTGATGGGGTGGCAGAGACGTTGAAGTGTAGCGCTGCGCATGCGGTGGCAGCAACTGTACAACTCATGAACGATGTACGGCGTTTAAAGAAAGATCTTGCCGCGGGAAAAGCGGGCGAACATCCAGAAACCTACCATTTCAACGGCGAGGGTCCCCAAGCAGATGTTGACGATTACAACTCGGTGCGCTCGGCCGTGCGCGAGATTACCCGTCGACTGAATGTAGCGATCTCGGATGTGAATGAGCGACTGGACGCGTTGCTGGGTGATCGCGGTCGATTGGTCAAGGAACTCAAGGCTGCGACAGCAGGGGGCAAGTTGTCCGCTGACGAATTAATCGCAGTAGGAGAGCGGGTTGGCAATGCCTGTCTGATTGTTGCCGAGACACCCGGTGCAAATCCCAATGTGATGCGTGGGTGGATTGATCAGATTCGCAAAAAGATGGATTCTTCCACGGCTGTCTTGTTAGCTGCCGTCCAAGGTGAAAAGGTATTGCTGGTGGGGGGCTTGAGTCGTGACTTGGTGGAGCGTGGTTTGAAGGCTGGTGATTGGGTCGGGGCGGCCGCGAGTGCCGTTGGCGGTGGAGGTGGTGGACGACCTGATATGGCGCAGGCTGGGGGTAAAGATCCCAGCAAGTTGCCTGCGGCTCTGGAGGCTGCCAGAGAGTCAATGCGTCAGCAATTATCCGTGTGAATAACGCGGAATTCTAAAAGGAACCTCTTCTGATTCCGCTCGGCTGCAAAGGTTCGATTCATCGCAATTTACGAGTCGAATCGTCATTTGCAAGCAAATGCAGATGGCCATTTACTATTCCACGCACTGGGTTGTCCGTAAATCAACATTGACACCCGGAAGCGACGGTTGTTAATCCGGAAATCATGGTGGCGACAAGTGTTGCCGATCATCAACTGCTACAGACTGTCCATTTTGGAGTTTCATCGTTGGTGAACACTTTGCGGGAAAGGTTCGCTGGCCGCCCAACTTGGTCGGAGCGTGTTTTTCTGATTCCGACGGTTTCTGGGTCAATCGTCGCGATCGGTGGCTCCACGTTGAAACTTCTCTGAGCATCAGGGCGCTACTTCGGTGGCGCCCTGATGCCACGTACAAGTTTGCACCCAGCACTGGATTGCGGTCGAATATGCGTTGGTTCAGTGAGGTGTCTCGCCTGTTCGCATTGTCCGAAGTTACTCACACGTGTGCAAATGGCCAATGGTCAGCGAGGAAGAGGGTACCACGACAGCGGACGATTCGTTATCGGAAGATGACCCCGCTGCAACTGAGTTTTCATCAATGCGGCTTACTGCGAGAGACCGCCAAAGGCAGACGTTGTTGTTCCTCTGCTTTGGGGCAACATTGATCGTCGTCGCGGGTCTTTGGTGGTACGACTACTTTGAAATGCCAGTCATTGTGCAGGAACCGCTCGATCCGCCATCAGTGCGTTTCGAACGTTTGTGCCAGGCAGTTCGTGATGAGGGTGGCAAAAAGTTGCACATTGAGCGCTTTCCCGTTGACGACAGCATGATTCCACGCATCGGTGAACTTCAGACGCTTGATACGCTGATCATCGACGAGGGTATCGTGACAGATGAAACGATTGACTTGATAGCGCAACTTTCCAATCTGCAACACCTTCGTTTGCGACTATCCCCGATTGGTGATCAGGGACTCAAGCAGCTGGCTTCCTGCGATAATTTGTGGTTTCTCAACCTTCCCCATTCGGTTTGTACTGCTAAAGGTGTTGCGTCGCTTGCTTCACTTAAAAACTTACGGCAAATCCGATTGGGATCGAAGGAACTCGACAATCAAGTGACTGCTGCTCTGGCAAAGATCCAATCCTTGCGGAGCATTCACCTGATTGGTGTTCCGATCACTGACGAGGGTTTGAAAAAACTGGCAGCGATGCCGTATCTGGAGTCATTGTATCTGGATGACTCCGCGGTCACTGCGGCTGGGTGGGAATGGTTGTTTCGAGAGCATTCCCATCTTCATGTGCATATCGATCAATATCACCATGACCGAGATCCCAAAGCTCATGTTCATCATGACATGTAGCCGCTGGATTCGGGTCTGCTGAACATGTGTGATGCAGTTCGTGCGATCCATGTTGGGTCTTGCTGCCGTGCGAGGGCCATATTCATTTCCCAGCATTGGTTTTAGTCTTGATGGCGTCGCAAGCCAGTTGAAATCTCTACGGGTAGTGGGCCGGTAGTTCTGACTGGATCGATCTTTCGTACGCTACTGAACGACTCTACTGGCAGATGCTAGAATCTACGGTTGCGATAGTACAGATAGGCTGTCGAGGCTTAGGGCAGCAACCAGATCAGCAACCAGATTAGCAACCAGTGGGATAGAAGATTATGCCTTCGGTACTTGCGATTGCCGCACACCCGGACGATATCGAGTTTCTTTTCGCAGGCACCATGTTGCAACTTGCCAAGCGGGGTTGGGAACTGCATTACATGAACCTGTGCGATGGTTCACGGGGTAGCACCACGATGGATCAGCGGGAGTGTGGGGCAACCCGTTTGGGCGAGGCAAAGCGAGCCTGTGAGGTGCTTGGAGCCCAATTCTACCCGCCGATTTATTCTGACATGGAAGCTTGCTACACGACAGAGAATCTGAAAAAGGTGACGGCAGTGGTCCGGCAGGCCAAGCCAAGCATTGTATTAGCCCATGCTCCCAGTGATTACATGGAAGACCACGAGATTGCCTGTCGTTTAGCGGTCAGTGCAGCGTTCTCGCACGGCATGCCAAATCTGATCAGTGATCCATCCATTGATGTATTCATGGATCCAGTGACGGTGTATCACGCCCAGCCGATCGGAAATCGCGTTCCAACTGGCGAATTGGTATGTCCCCACTTTTATGTCGATGTGGCGGATGTGATGGATCAAAAAGTGGATTCGTTGGCCTGTCACGCGAGCCAGAAGCAATGGTTGGATGAGAGTCAGGGGCAAGACAGTTACTTGCAGACGATGCGTGACATGAGTCGTGAGGTTGGCACGATGAGCGTCAAGTATGAGTATGCCGAGGGTTGGCGTCGTCGGCTCCACTGGGGTTTCTGCGGACCCGACGATGATCCGCTTCGTAAGGCGCTCGCTGATGTGATCTGCGAAGCCAACTGACGGGGCGATTTTTCCTTCTGCCAGCTGAGCGAAGTCGGATTCAGTCCCAGTCCAGCGAATCAGGAAGTGCGTTGAGATTGCGGGCTTCGCCGGCAGTCACGACCAGCATGTCCTCGACACGTACGCCGCCATCGTCGCGGCCATATAGTCCGGGCTCGATCGTGAAGACTTCGCCTTCCAGGATTTCTCCTCCCCCGTGATCCAGCAGGATGGGTTCGTGCACGTCCAGGCCAATGCCGTGTCCAGTGCCATGCTGCACGCTGGGGTGATTGGTAATGATTCCGCGAGATGAGGGATAGCCATGAGCCAGCAACACGTTTTCTGCTGCCTTGTGAACAGCGTCTGCAGTGTTGCCGGCAGTCAGCGAGGCAGCGGAAGCAGTTCTCGCTTCTACGACGGCTGCATGCATTGCCTTGACGCTATCGGACGGTTGGCCGTGAACGACGGTTCGCGTGCAGTCACCCCAGTAGCGTGATGAATCGTCGCGAGGGAACAAATCAACCACGACCGGCCGCTCGGTGTACAGTGGGCCATCTCCGGCATGATGGCAGTCAGCAACATGCGGTGCGGTGGCGACGATGGCTCCATGCCCCATGCTGAATCCACGCTTCATGAATTCGATGGCCGCCATGAATCTGACGCTTTGGCTCGTCAGCGGTTCTCCTTTGTGTTTCAAGGAACCGTCGGCTGATGCTTCAGCGTGGGCGATCCGCTCACAGATCATCCTCATCACGTCTTCGGTGACTTCTTGGGCGGTTGCCAGAGCCACCAGTTCTTGGTGGGTTTTTTGTCTCCGATCCAGAACTCCCAGATCGTCATCATAGAGTACGCTGATTTCGGCTTGAATCAGATGCCAGGCAAAAATGTAGGGCAACGACCGATCAGCATAGACTTCTTCGACTTTGGCTGATCGTAGCAGTTGGGCGGCGGCTTCAGCGGTCGCGGTTTCCCGATCCGGGCTGAGCCCAGCCGACGGCGGGTGTTCAGTTGGGCAGGTCACGTCATCGGCGTGACTGTTTTGCCGGACGCGATCCATTTCCAGATCGCGCACGAGGGCGATTCGCTTATTGTCGAGTTCAATCCATGCGGCGGGGTCTCCGAGCGGTACCCCGATTCGTTTAAACAGAGAAGCATTTTTATCAGCCGAACCAGCCATGATTCGGGCACTATTAGGAGCGTGTTTCATTTTCGACTTTCAGAAGAGATCCTGCCAGAATTCTGGCCAATATCGTTGGGCAGATGCCACAACTTTTCAAGCAGTGCCGGTGTCAGGCCGCCGGGTAAACCCACGCGAACAGCATGGTAAAGAACAAGGCAGAGAAACCCATCGCAATACTCATGGGAGAAATGACGCGCAGCCCCTCGGCTTCGGTCATACCGCTCATTTTAGTGATGACCCAGAAGGCACTATCTGTCATCCACGATATCGGCTTGCTACCAGCACCGATTGCCATGGCGATATAAACGGGGTGAAAAGGAAGTGACTCGGCACTTGCAATACCCTGCAGAATGCCAGCGGCGGTGATCATTGCCACGGTTGCTGATCCCTGCATCGTTCGCACGGCGGCCGTCACCACGAATGCCAGCGGCAGCAACAACAAGCCGTCGACACTATCGGTTTGTGACGCGACAGCGGGGCCGATACCAGCTTGCTTGAGCATCACGCCAAAGGCGCCTCCAGCGGCGGTGATCAGAATGATGTTACCGGCTGATGCTAGAGATCGGGTGATCAGCGAATCACGCTGAGCTGCAGGGCAATACTTTATCAGGGAAAGTGCCAGCACCAAACCGATTCCCAGTGCGATATTTTTATCACCCATGCCGCGGAGAATATCGGTCCATAGAGCTGGCTCGATGACCTCCTGTTTAGTCAGGTAGGCAGTGAGAGATCCCAACGCGATCAAGACTACCGGGATCGTGATGGGCAAGAGCGCCCTTGTCAGGGAGGGTAGTTCTTGGGCGGAGACCGGCAAAGGTTGGTCGCTCGTGCCATTGGCAGGATTGTCCTGATTCGCCGTTTCACCGAACGAATCGGCGGAATGCGGGTCTTCCGATGCTGGGAAGCGTAATGGGACCTCAACGCAACGGTTGATAATTCTGGCGACCGCCAATGAAACGATGCTGCTGCAGGCACCGATGACCAGCCCGGCGACCATCATGTTTGCAATGCTGACGTCTTCAAATTGTTCAGCAACCAGAAGTGGACCCGGAGTGGGTGGAACCAGCGAGTGGGCGATTGAACCTCCAGCGAGGATTGCCAGAATGAACAGCACATAATTCTTGCCCACGCGTTCCCGAAGAGAGCGAGCCAAAGGAATCATAAGATAAAAGACGGTATCGAAAAAAACAGGGATACCAAGCAGGAATGAACTGGCTGCGAGTGCTTCTGGAGCCCGCTTGGGACCTGTCATTTTAAGCAGGCGGTCAACAATCACCGAGGCTGCCTTTGATTCCAGAAGGCACTGCCCGATGATGCTGGCCAACGCGATCAGAATGCCAATTTTCCCTGCTGTTCGACCAAACGCAGTGGCTAACCTTGATGGTGCTGAAATCAGGGATGGCTCGGATTGAAGCTTTCCAGCCTCCGAGGCGGTCATCTTGCCGTTCGCGACCTCCAGATTGGTGTACTGGGTGACCGCTTTGTCGCCAGTTAGAGCGGCAACGAGCAAACCGGCTAATAGCAGAGTCAGAAAGGCGTGGAGACGGAATATTAGAATACTGCAGAGGACGACCGCCACAGCCAGTAAGACAATCAACCAGATATTCATAGCTGTAGCTCCTTGTTGCCATCCAGACCCAGTAATATTCGTCATGGGACTGTTGTGCGACGGTATCTTCCCACGCCGCCGTTATGCATTACGCTACCATTTGCGGCGTGCGCGCGGTTGGAGACACCATCCGGCGACTCGTCCCACGCAATCGTTCTAAACGTCTTTTCCTGACCTCTGTTGCCTCCGTTATTAGAGAGAAACAGGTGTCCAAAAGTCCCGGGCCGTTGTTCGTACGGTTTCTGAACGGTTGCATGGTAGTGCATCAATACCTCGTGGGCATCCTGTGATGAGCGCGCCAGCGACCTCCGAAACCAACTTTTTTCTACGTCATGAATTTGTAATCCGGCGAGTCCACTCCCTTTTAGGGATCGTTCCGCTCGGTTTGTACATGACAGTACACCTTGTGACCAATGCCAGCCTGCTCAACGGCACAGCAACATTCCAGCGTGCTGTTTTCCTCATTCACAGCCCTGGAAAACTGCTTCCGTTGATTGAGTGGGGCCTGATCTTCGCGCCGCTGGTTTTTCACGCGGTGATTGGGGTCTGGATTGCCAAATCGGGGAAATCCAACAGTGGCCAGTACCAATTCCGCAGCAATCGCCGCTACAGCTGGCAAAGGTGGACGGGCATCATTGCTCTGGTCTATCTGTTTTTTCACATCTTGCACCTGCACGGCTGGTTCCACGTCCGCGTTTGGGAAGCGCTGATCAGACCGCTCGGATTCGGTGCTTTCAGGCCTTACAACGCCGCGAGTTCGCTGGTTGAAGCGATGGCAGAGTGGGGTCCCGTGTGGCCCGCGTTTTACCTGGTCGGCGTATTGGCGTGCGTCTATCATTTGGCAAACGGGATCTGGACATCGGGAATCACCTGGGGACTTTGGATTTCTCCGGCAGCCCAGGCTCGAGCCTCCAAACTGTGCACGGGCATTGGGGTCGTACTCGCGATCTTGGGCGTCAGTGCTTGGTGGGCCGCTGTTTCTCCAAGTCAGCAAGATACGGTTGACATGCGGGCGGACGAGAATCGCATGTATGAAGCAGCGGTCGTATCCGGAATGGTTTCCGAGAACGATGAAAAACGGTCGCAGCCCAAAATCGAGAATGACGAAACATCTGGCAGTCAGTGACTTCGAGTAATCAATTTTCGTCGGAAAAGCATTAACAGAGACAACAACGGTAAGGGTTATGGCACAGCATCGCGTAGTAGTCGTTGGTGGTGGTTTGGCGGGTCTGTCCTCGACAATGAAGCTTGCCGAATTGGGGGTCAACGTTGACTTGATCAGTTTGACGCCGGTCAAGCGTTCGCACAGTGTCTGTGCTCAGGGTGGCATCAACAGCTGCAACGATCAAACACGGCAACTCGGTGATGATGAATGGAAACACTTTGACGATACGGTTTACGGTGGCGACTTCCTCAGCCACCAGCCACCGGTGAAAGAGATGGCTTACTGGGCACCCAAGGTGATCGACCTGATGGACCGTCTGGGGGTTCCTTTTAATCGAACCGGTGAGGGTTTTATCGACCGCCGCCGATTCGGCGGAACCCTGTACAAACGGACGGCGTTCGCAGGTGCGACGACCGGTCAGCAACTGTTGTACGCACTCGATGAACAGGTACGCAGGCAGGAGAGCACGGGTCGCGTTAAGAAATATGAATTCTGGGACTTTCTGGGACCCATGCTGGATGATTCGGGAAGGTGTCGTGGGGTCATCGCTCAGGACATGGTTTCGATGGAGATTCGTTCTTTCCCCGCCGACGCTGTCGTGGTGGCAACTGGCGGCTGCGGGTTGGTTTACGGTCGCAGTACCATGAGCGTGTTTTGCACCGGCAGCGCGTCGAGCCGCTGTTATCAGGCCGGAGCCAAGTACGGCAACGGCGAATTCATCCAAGTACACCCGACAGCTATCCCGGGAAGTGACAAGCTGAGGCTGATGAGCGAGTCAGCCCGTGGTGAAGGCGGTCGCGTTTGGGTTCCCCGCCAACCGCAGGATATGCGTTTGCCACGTGACATTCCAGAAGGTGAAAGATACTACTTTCTGGAAGAACGCTACCCCGAGTATGGCAATCTGGTACCACGCGACATCGCGACCCGTGAAATCTTTGACATCTGTGTGAACGATGGGCTGAGTATCGAGAAAGACCGCATGAGCGTCTACCTAGATTTGACGCACATACCCAAAGCTGAACTGGATCGCAAATTGGGAGGCATTCTGGATATCTATGAGAAATTTCAGGGCGTCGATCCCCGGGTTGAGCCGATGCGGATCTTCCCGGCTGTGCACTACAGCATGGGTGGACTGTGGGCTGATTATGCCAAGAACGCAGATGGCGGCTTGCTGGCCGGTGCGCCTCAGAATCACATGACAAATATTGAAGGTCTGTACGCGATCGGAGAATGTGATTACCACTACCACGGCGCCAATCGCCTGGGAGCTAATTCACTGCTGTCCTGCATCTTTACCGGCTTGTTCACCGGGGCGTCGATCCTGAACTACGCCAATAACCTGTCATCCGGCTACGCGGATGTACCCAGTTCATTGACGGATGCCGCCATCAAAGCCCAGCAGCAGCGTCACGATCAACTGCTCAATGGTGATTCCAGTCACGATGAAAACCCATATTTGATCCATCAGGAGTTGGGCGATCTGATGACGCGCGTTGCAACCGTGGTTCGGCGAAATGACCAGTTGAACGAGGCAATCGGTATCGTCAACGACCTGCATGAGCGAGCCATGCGAGTCAGTTTGTCTGACACTGGCCACTGGTCGAACCAGAACGTGATCTTTGCCAAATCGGTCCAGGACATGTTTCCGATCGCCAAGACCATTCTGCAGGGTGCGTTGCAGCGAGACGAGTGTCGTGGAGCACACTTCAAACCCGAATTCCAGAAGCAGTCATTGACCTCAGAAGACCCGGCGGAACGTCGTCGCCAAGCCGAAAAATGGTGTGATGATTTTGAGCAAAATAACCGTAAGTTTCTCAAGAGTACGGTTGCCAGTTGGAATCAGGGTGATGCCCTGCCAAGCTTGACCTACGAACATGTTGATACGTCGTCGATACCACCGCGCCCGCGTCTGTACGGTTTGGTTGGCGCTGAAGTGATTGAACAGGTATGGAGAGAACGTTCGGAGGCATCGACCGGGAATACGGCAGCAGTCGCCAATGAACCCAATCCATGAAATTCAGGAATCGTGGCTGATTGCAGTGGCATCCACGATTGACAGACAGTGCCGATGAGAGTTTGCTGCAAAGAGCAAGTTAATTCACCAAAAAATTGAGCAGGATCGAAGGATGATTGCCCTCGAACCAGGACAGAAACGCCCCGAATTCATCAACGTCCGCATCCGTCGTCAGGATGGTCCCGGCCAGGAACCCTACTGGGAACAGCACCAACTGACCTATGAACCGGAACTGAACGTTATCTCACTGCTTCAGAAGATCGCTGCGCAGGCAATGACTTCTGACGGTCAACGGGTCGCACCCGTTGCTTGGGATTGCGGATGCCTCGAGGAGGTTTGTGGTTCATGCACGATGCAGATCAACGGTCATGTCAGGCAAAGTTGCAGCGCGCTGGTTGATCGTTTACTGGCCGATAGCGAGGAAGAAATCGTACTCGAGCCGATGAGCAAATTCCCAGTGGTGCGGGATCTCGTGGTGGATCGCCAGCGTCTATTCCGCAGCCTGGAACGGGTTAAAGCATGGGTTCCAGTCGACAGTTACTACAACTTGGGTTCTGGAGAGCGGCAATTGCGTGCTACGCAGGAACAGAACTACCCGCTCAGCCAGTGCATGAGCTGCGGTTGCTGTGTTGATGCGTGTCCGCAGTACCAGAAAGTGGAAGTGATGCAGAACTCGGGTGAGTCGGACGAGGTTTTCGAGAAGAGAATGCTGAAGGCATTCGACGAGGCATTTGTTGGGCCCCACGCGATCTCGCAAGCGATGCTCTTCAATAACCACCCTACCGGTAAGGCGCTCGCTCCGGAAAGGATGGACGCCCTGATGGGACCAGGTGGTATCCAGGCATGTGGAAACGCTCAGAATTGCGTTGCCGTCTGCCCTAAGGAGATTCCACTGACCACCTCGATCGCCCGTGCTGGACGGGCAGCGACTGTACACATGATAAAGAAGTGGTTTGAGAAGTAAGTCGGCAACCGCTAACAGTTGCAAGGACGCAAGTCGATCATTGCGCTGAAGGCGCGAGCGATTTGGGTGTTCGGTGTCAGGGTTGTCCGCCGCTAATCTGGCCAGTGGCTGATTGGGCTTTTCCGGTCGCACGCGTCAGCAGATCGGTCGGCCCGGAACGAAACTTGTTCGACCAGGCTTTTAGCTGAATGAACTCAGAGCTTGGGTGCCGTGGATCATCAGTTTCTTGTGATCTCGCACGACCCGCATGAATTCATCCTCATGGACAGGTTTACTGATCACGTCATGAACCTTTAGTTCGCTGCACCGTTCGTGCAATTTCGGATCGTTCGAAGCGGTCAGAACGACAGGAGTTGGCCGGTTCGATGGGTCCCATTGTTCCAAGGTTTCCAAGACATCCAGCCCGCAACCATCAGGCAGCATCATGTCGAGAAGCAGCAAATCAGGTCTCGGTGCGCGAGCGAAAATTCCCTCTCGGTTCAAAAAACGGATTGCTTCGTCAACGGTTCGGACCAGTGTCAGGCGGTGATAGACCTGACTTCGTCGCACAGCAAAGATCGTGACGCGGGCATCTGTCAGTCCATCCTCGACTAACAATATCTCCATAGGTTTCGTTTTGGAGTCACCGATCATTGAATCAACTTTCAGCTGCTTGGAACAACATTCTTTGCCCGAACTCTAGCGAAGGTCAAATGATTGGTCGATCAATCCATTTTCTGCTTGTTCATGCTCGCGAAGTGTTCGGTTGAACAAACGTGTGTTTTCGATCAACGTGCGCAGTTGGTCAGGTTCTACACCACGGTATTGTAATTCTTCGGCTGCTTCCGCCAGTTCGGTAACTGCAAGATAGAGTGTGCGGTGTTCGGACTTGGACTTGTGAGCCGCATCGCTGAGATCCTGACTTGGCCATTCGGTGGCCTCTACGTAGCCGTAGGTTTCTTCCAACGCGAACTGCAATGATAATTCATCCCGAAGGCCATTGAGCAGTTTTGTTAATTGCCTCGAGATTTGCATCACGTTATCTTCGCTTTCACAAACTTGGCGAAGCCTATGCATCGTGCCTTCGAGAGCAGGATTACTGTCCTTGATCTCCTGCATGAACGCAGAATTGATAACCAGCATGCTGGTCGAAGTTGCCGTGGTAACCATCATCAATGCCTCCAGAAAAGTGCGAAAATCGAGGCGAGCTCTGCAGCGTTCAAGGTAGCGTTTGCTGAATGGCTAAGTCAAGCAAATACACTCTGCAACAGCACGAACATGAACTTTTAAATTGGAAACACTGCCAGTAAATTTTTCGGAAAATTTTACTGCGCGGCATCAACGTCGAAAAAGGCCGTACTTCACGATGCACCGGATTGCGCTGAGCCCATCTTTCCAACCGATCTTTTTTCCCTCGTCGTACCAACGATGGCGGTACCGGATAGGTCGTTCGGTGAAGGTCAAACCACTTCTTACCCAACGCGCAGTCAATTCGATCTCAATTCCAAAGCGGGATTCACGAAGCTGTTCCGAAATCGCCTCGAAATTCTCGCGGGTCGACATCTTGTAACAGGTTTCGATATCACTGATGCGAATCCCGATCGCGATACTCGCCAGCAGGCTGATGCAGTGATTGACCGTCTGGTGCCACCAGGGTGAGAGCTGGCGATTGCAGTGCCCATAACGCGTCCCATACGCAACATCAGCTTCCCCAGCCAGTATCGGTTGCAGCAAAAAACGAAAATCAGAAGGGTCGTATTCCTGATCGGCGTCCTGAATGGCGATCACATGGCCAGTCGCGATTCCAATCCCCGTGCGGATAGCGGCACCTTTACCGCGATTGGTTTCGTGGTGGACGACTTTGACGTCATCTGCGGAACCTAATTGTTCCACAGCCTCGCCTGTTCCATCAAGACTACCGTCATCGACCATGATGATTTCCATCGGAATGCCGGTATTCCTCAGGCGATCCACCACGCCGCTGACCGTTCCATTTTCGTTGTAAACGGGAACAATGACTGAGAGCAAAAAGTCATCGGGCAGCGGGAAAATTGCCAATTGACGGCAAACGCTTTTTCCCAAAGTCGATTCCATCTCCTCGACATACTCAGGCGACCAAAGACGGCATGGATCATCCATTTTGGGTTTGTCGTTGTTTGAATTCGCGTTGGTCAAAATGCTGTCACTGGAAGTCGGGGAATGTCAGAGAGCGACTGCAAGGAAAAAAAAGTCCTTGTCAACTGGAGCGTGGCTGTCTGCAACTCGATTAAAAAGACTTTGAAAAACTTTACACGATGTGAGCCAGTTTTTCATTGCCTTTCGCAGCTAGCACCCTACAAAAAATATTTCCTTGCAGACTTTCTTGTTGACAATGCGTTCCGGCAACGCCAAGTTTTGGGCCTGTTAAGCGAGTGACTGACTGCTAAAGAAGTAATTCTGCCACCGGGTAGTTCTTTTATTTTTCTTCTTGGGGAATGTTCAGATGCGTATTCCGAAAGACGACCAAGTCTTCATGACTGCCGGGATTTCGCCAACACCGACTTGTCCAGATTACGTGTAACGCAACTGTGTCTTGATGACGGACGGCGTCATCTCGCGTGCATGCAGATCATGAAATGAGCTCAGCGCACGCTACCAAACCATCGAGCGGACTGAATGAATCAGTAGCTCACTGGAGTATCACACTGGATGTGATGACTCGTATCGGGAGTTGGCACTGACGGACCGAGCCAGCGAAGTCTTCATTGAGTTCGCGAACACGGACGTCACTCCCAATTTTCTGCATGCGTAACGGCACGCCCCGTGATCATCTCTGATTTGGAACTGAGTCCTGTCATTGCCATCACCTGAGCAGCAAACTGACCGGGCTCGCGGGATGCTAGACCGGTTTTTTTTCATCATGTTCTACTCGGATCATACCGCGCATGGCGTATGCTGGAATCTTTGCTGCCCCATGCGGTTGATCGCTGGGCGTCTAGTAAGCATCGCCTGATGGTTCAGCCAAGTGAACCAGGAACTGCGCGCGACACGCCATCTTTGGCCTTTAGTGGTCCCATGAACAGTCGTGACCGGTGTTGATGGACGCTGTAAGCGACGGTTGCTGCACTTACCGGTGACGAGCCGGATGTTAGGTGACCCAAGGATGCATCGTGTACACTTCCGATGGATGTGGATTGGAATGCAGTAGCTCAACATGTACTGGTTCGGCCACCTTTTCGATGCCCCTGATGAATTGATGCTGATGAACTGTCAATGCACAGCAACATTGTTGATCCTGATCTTGCCCATCTCTGTTGCGACGGCTGATTGGCCACAATGGCGGGGGCCGGACCGCAATGGGTATGTTGCCACTGGTGAGTTGATTCAATCGCTGCCTAAAGCGGGGCTCGCTGCCAAGTGGCAATTCGATTCTTTTGCCGGTGGGACGAGTGGGGGTTGGAGCTCGCCAGTCATGAGCGATGGGCGTGTGTATCTGTTCTCACATACGAAGACTAAGAATCCCGGAGCAGATATCGAGAAAGCTTTATATCCCTGGTTGCCACCCGAGAAACGCGCGGGGATGAGCGATGAAGAGTATCAAGCTTATGAAGTAAAACGTCGTGACGAAAATGAAGAACGGTCCATGGCTTTCCGATTCGACGAACGTTTGGTCTGCCTTGAGCTTGAGACAGGTGATGTCGTTTGGGATCGTTCCATTGAGTCGACGTATACCCGCTTTGTTCAGTCGGGCACCCCCTGTGTTTCCAATGGCAGGATCTTTGTGCTGGGGGCGGAGCGGACAGCACGTTGTTATGACTCTGAGACGGGGACCGTGCTTTGGCAAACAAGATTACCGGGTGATTTTCGGGACGAGTTTTTCGCCAGTTCATTCACGGTTGCTAGCAAAATGGCTTTCGTAGCTTGCGGACCTCTGGTCGCTTTGAATGTGATGGACGGGGCAGTCGTCTGGCAGGGCGATGCTAACCTGGATTATCAATCGCACAGTAGTCCTGCTATCTGGCGAACAGGGGACGTTGATGTCGTGATTGCCAATACTTCGGGTGGAAGAACCCAAGCTTATCAGGTGGCCGATGGTAGAAAATTGTGGGAGATCAATGCTGGCGTTGGGCAATCAACGCCGATCGTCGTCGGCAATCGACTGCTTCTGTACGGATCCTCCAGAAAGTCCGGGCTGACAGCATTTCAGCTCGATTCTCAAGCGGTCGAGAAATTACCTTCGCGACAATGGCAGTTTCAGCGAGCGGCTGACTCGGGTTCGACGCCAGTGGTGAGGGGAGATGCCGTTTTTGTGCAGGGTGAAAAACGCCTTGCCAAAGTTCGTTTGTTGGATGGTGATACCGAGTGGCAAACCACTTTAAAGATTTCGAATCCCCGTTACACGTCGCTGATAGCAGCCGGTAATCAGGTGTTTTTTGGCTGGGAGGGTCTGCTGGCATTTCAAGCAGAGGGTGATCGTTTTGAAAAAATTTACGAGGCCAAGATTGACTCAGATCGACGTCTGATTGGTACGGAGGATCTGCGGGAAAAGTTGCAGGGGAACCAAGCGGGATCGGATTCTGAGGGTGCGGGGAAAGCCGAGGAAAGGTGGCAGAAAAATGCCGTCGCCACGGGGCCATTGGCTTGCAGTACGCCCGCGATCAGCGGTGGTCTGATGGTATTAAGGTTGCGGAACGCAGTGGTTTGTTATGACCTTCGTAAATAGGTTGGTGGCGTATTTGTCAGTATATAGAGTAGATTGCCGGGGTGACGAACGGGCAGTTGAACGCCGAAACTGCGGTTCCATCTGGTTTGTGAAGTTTGGCAGACTACAAAACGGCCGCTCAAGCGATTAGGTTGGTTGGCCCTGAGTAATAGATCCCTTGGATTTGATGGGATTTGCTCAAAAGCTCAAGGATGAGGAGAATGAAATGCAATCGACAACACGCTACGAACCAGACCAGACGCATGCTCAGGAGGGCGGTAGACGTTCCCCGTCGGATCCCAAATTACTGGAACGCTACGAGGAACTGACCAAGGGCAGCAAGGTCAGCTGGACCGGCCATCACCACATGCTCAGATTGCTTGGTCGGGGTGGTCAGGGTGAAGTTTATTTGACTGAGTATCGTGGTACTGATGGGTTCACGGTGCCTGTCGCGATGAAAATCTTTTCACCTGAACGCTATGATTGTCCCCAGGCCTACAACGAAGCAATGATCCGCGTTGCGGGCATCGCTGCGAGAGTGGCTTTAATTCAGCACGACAATTTGCTGGATGTGCAAAACTTTTTCGAGCGAGATCGCATTCGAGTCATGTTGATGGAATGGGTGGATGGCTTTGACTTGCGTCAATTGACATCACCCAAGTGCCTGCAGCTATTGCATGGCAGGGTCAGTAACCGCCGTTGGCGTTATGTCAACGAAGTGATTCTCACCGCCGCTCCTGAGCAATGCCGCTTCAAGGCGGGTGTTGCCGTGGCGATTGTGCGTGAATGCCTGGCAGCCTTGGCGGCCTTGCATCGTGAAGGAATTGTTCACGGTGATGTTAAACCGGCCAACATCATGTTGAAGCGGAGCGGACACGCCAAGCTAATCGACATGGGTTCGGCGATTGACTTTCATAATCCTCCCCGTGATCGGGAATGTACGCCGCTGTATGCAGCTCCGGAAGTTCTGGAGGATCGGACCACAACGCCAAGAAGCGATCTTGCCAGTGTCGGTTATGTGTTGGTTGAACTCCTGAGTGGTGTGAACCCTTTCGGTCATCAGACGAAGCTTAGTGATTTACTGAAGGCCAAGCGGGAATTACCCTCCTACCTAAATCAGATTCTGCCTGAAGAAGTTCTCTGCAACGAATTGTTGATGAACTTTCTGCAGGGCTTGATTGCGCCTGATCCGAATCGACGATTCCCAAGCGCCGAGGCTGCCGAGCATGTTGACAAAGGGGCGGCTGCTTTTCATCGGCAGTTGATACTGGGTGATATGGCGACCGAGTACGACAATGACATCCGTGTCTGGCTGGAAGAGTTACGCCGACTCGAAAGTGATTTGACGGCAGTGGGTGGAGTGCCAACTGGTTTGGAATCAGAATCTGTTCACGAGGGTGATTCTGATTTCATGACACCGCGGGCAGGATTCAGGAATGAAGATTCTGGTGTAAGCGGGTCGGATGCGGAATGAATGAGCAACATCTACAGGTTGCGATTGACGCTGCGAAAGCAGGAGCAGTTGAATTGATGTCGCGTCGAGACAATCGGGTGGTACAGGAGAAGGCTCCCAGAGATCTGGTTACGGATGCCGACCTCGCGTCGCAAAAAGCGATCCGTAAAATCCTGCTGCAAAAGTATCCTGATTATGTATTCGTGGGTGAGGAAGATGGCGAAAATAATCCTCCCGATGCAGTGCGTCGTGGTGATTCGTCTGCCCCACCCTGCTGGGTGGTTGATCCACTCGATGGGACCGTGAACTATGTACACCAATTGCAGTCGTTTGCTGTGTCCATCGGTCTATATGCTCGCGGCAAGATGCGGTTGGGAGTCGTTTATGACCCCGTCACCGAAGAACTGTTCAGCGGCACCGACGGCGCCGGGGCAACTTGCAATGGGCAGCCGATCAATGTCAGTGATTGTTCCGATCTCAATGACTCGCTGGTTGCGTGCAGTTTTCCGGCAGGGGTTCGCGGCGGAGATCCGGAGGTTTTGAGATTTGTACGGATTCTGGAACAGTGCCGATCGTTACGACGGCTTGGATCCTGTGCACTCAATATGTGTTACGTTGCCGCGGGACGTCTGGATGCCTACTGGGCGACAAATGTTTCGGCATGGGACTCAGCCGCCGGTACTGTCATTGCTCGTGAAGCCGGCGCGATTTTGACCGGCTATCAGGGGGCAGAAATGGATGATTGGAATCCCCGATTCTGTGTTGCGGCGACCCTCCCCCTGCACCAAGCCATGGTGTCATTGCTGACAGATTCCGCCGACTGACGAAGGAAATATTCATGCAATTGGATCCTGAGCAACTTTCCGTCCGCGAGCTCTACAGTTGGATGGTTCAACTGATCACACCTCGTCCCATAGCGTGGGTATCTACCTTGTCAAAGGATGGTGTGGCGAATTTGGCTCCCTACAGCTTTTTCAATGGAGTCGGAGCTAATCCACCATTGGTCATGTTCTGCCCTGCAAACAATCGTTGCGGTGAAGCAAAAGATACGCTTCGAAACGTGAGAAACAGCGGTGAGTTTGTGGTCAACATGGTCACCGAAGCGATGGGCGAACAAATGAACCAGACAGCAGCAGAGTATGCCCCGGAGACGGATGAGTTCGTCGCCGCGGGGGTTGGGAAAACCAAATCCTCTCAGGTTCAGGCTCCTGGAGTTGCTGGTTGCAAGGCGTCACTTGAATGCCGGTTGCATCAGATACTAGAAATGGGGCAGGGTCCTGGAGCTGCCAATCTGGTGATCGGCCGGATTGTCTGGCTCCATGTTGCAGCGGAGCTCTTCAATGCAGACGATGAATTTATCGCGGAGAGACTCGACACGATTGGGCGGCTTGGCGGTAATGCGTATTCACGAACACGCGACCGTTTTGAATTGGAACGCCCACCTCAACCTGCGCATGACCACTGACCAAACTGTTTGCTGCCGATCATTGGCAATCGTTTCAGTTGCACCATGGTATGCCTCAGCGTAACTCAACGGCGGACAGTAATCTAATGCTGACCGGGGACCCGGCATTCCATTCTGCGACACCAAGCTTTGACGCACAGAAGAATAGCCTAGGGTAGAGGACGCTTAGGGAGCGGGTGAATACTGCATCAGCTGATCAGTGAAGCAGGAACAACGGATGACGTCGAACCCGCTCTGACTAAATGCTGCTGTGACTACTTCGAATAGAATCTGTACTTTGGGTTGTAAGGATTAAAATCCTCATCTGTCAGTCCCACATTCACTTTGAGATTCAGGTAGTTGTACTCTTCCAAAACATCAAGTGGTGCGTCTGCCTGCTTTGGCCAATCGTAAGCGATGTAGCGGATAGGAATGTTCAGTTGGTCATCGATAAACACCGATGCCTTATAGAACTCAAGGTTGGGTTGTTTGGTGGGTTGCGTGACCTGCAGCACAGTGCAAACTCGATCCTTGACGCGTGCATTCTTGCGGAATTCGCACTGCACATCGTTGAACTGTCGAGCCTGCTGGCCACGTTCGATGAGCTTGACGATGAGATTCTCGACACCGATTTCGGTCATCGGATAACGTTGACCACGCATGGCAAGCATTCCATTGGGCGAAAGCTTTACTGTTGGCAGGAACTTGCCTTTGAATCCACCTTCATGAGCGACGATGTTGTTTTCGTTTTGCCCTTCGACATAGATCACCTCGCGACCTTTGACCGCAGTCGGTTTCAGGAAGTTGATGTATACGGATAATGGTTGAACGACCTGTCCATTGACAATTTTGCGGTTGCGAATCTTGACCTGCATGTACTCGTGAGCAGTGAGTACATTGTCAACTCTTTCCCGCTTGATGAGAATGGCGGTGTAGTCGTTGATATTGCTGCGACAGCATTCAAGGCCTGAGCGAGCGATTTCAAGAGCGCGATCAAGCGGGTGCACCGACGTGGGCGCGATGCTGTTTGGGGCCTTGGCAACGCGGTGGACAGGTTCCCGCAGGCCTGTTTCTTCAGCAAAAGAAGTCTGACTCCCTGCACCAATCGCAAGGGATCCAAAGAGTGCAACAAATTGGCGGCGTTTCATATTCATTTCAGCTTCCATGCGTAGGTGCGGCGATTTCATTCCGCCGGTCAGAGTAACTATCGCCGCATACCACGAAGAGATTTGATTGCTTTCACTTTCGTGCTTCGCTTTCGCCCAATCGTTCTATTCGGCATGCGCGTAATTACTCGACGATTCCGCGAGGATAGAGGTCACCCGCATCAGCTCGAAAGATCAATTCGCCTTATCCGGGACGCGATGCGTTGGTAATTAACCACTTTTGTGCAGCTGTCGCATAATAATTGTGGCGTTCGAGTGCTTGATGAGCCGATCGCTACAAAGGACGTATTCCACAAGGCTTCGCTAGATTGCCCAGTTTCCACAAGGCATATCCGTGTCAAAGTCCATACGGCTGGCCACGATTGCCTTGCTCGGGTCGATGCTGGCTCCTTCGCTCTGCTCGGCACAGTTGATTATTTTTCATGAAAACTGGCACGGTTTTGGATCCAAAAAAGTTGAGCGACCCGTTTCAACGAAGCCGCGACCCCAGCGGCCCAAATCAGCCTATCAGCCAGTGCGCGTGGCTGAGCATCAGTTTCAATCTTCGGAGGTCGGGGAGTCTGTGGTCCAGGAGCTACCTGATCATGTGATGCAAACAATCCCTTACGATGTGATTGCATCGCTACTCAGGCAGCCACAGCGGGAAGAGACACTTCACTTTCGTAGCAAGCACCATCCGCCGATCATTTACCGCGAGGGCCCCCAAACAGAGAGGGCTGTTGTGCTTGGTGCCAATCAAGTGCCGGTTTGGAAGACCCCCTTTTCCTACGGGTACTTTGGAACCAACGGTACCAAGCATTGGTATTCGCATTACGGCTATCGTGATCGTCGTACCGTGTGGAGCTATCGGTAGTTTTCCCGATGCTCAAGTCAGGCGTCTTATCTTCTCCGGCATGGATTATGCCTGCCCACTTTTGAGCGTGGGTAACCAGATTCGTTCGGCTTGGTGGCTCGTCGTCAGCAGCCTGTGAACGTAGGATGGAAGCGATATGCCTGCGGTCGGTCTCGCCTGCACCTGCTTTTGTCCGTTCACATTGACCTGTTTTTGTCCGTTCACATTGAATAGCACCACGATGAATTCTCGACCTCCTTCACAGCGTCCCTCAGAGCCCTTGCCCGAGCCATCGGTGATTCCGGTCAATGGTTGGCATTGCAGCCACTATTTTTACCGATTCCGGCGTGAAGCCATGCAGGGTTGTTTGTCAGCTGCCTGTCAGCAGCAGCTACGTGATGCTTTGGGCGATGATGCCGCGATAAAAACAGAACGTCAGGTGTCTTATTGGATTAGCGGACACAGCGCCGACTTTTGTGTGATGTTGATGGATCCAGACCCTGCGAAAGTCGATGGGGTGCATCAGCGAATCATGGCACCAGGTCTTGGGCAGTTTATTGAGCCTGTCTGGTCCTTTGTATCGATGAGTGAGGTGAGTGAATACGTTCCAACCATAGAACGTTTTCGTGAGCGTTTGATTGCGGGAGGTGCCGATCCTGATTCACCTGAAGTGGCAGCTAAAGTCGCGGCTTACGAACGCAGATTGCCGATGATGAATGAGCAAAGATTGAGGCCGGAAATCCCAGATTGGCCGTCTGCCTGCTTTTATCCCATGAACAAGAGTCGTGTTGTGGGTGCGAATTGGTTCTCGGAACCTTTCAGCGCACGCAATGCGATGATGGCTGAGCATGCTCAAAGTGGAATGGCGTTTGCCGGTAAGGTAAGCCAGCTGATTTCGGTTGGGGTGGGTCTCGATGATTGGGAGTGGATGGTGACCTTATGGGGTCGTAATCCCGAGTATCTCAGAGAAATCGTTTACAAGATGCGATTTGACGAGGCGAGTGCGAAGTACGCCGAGTTTGGTCCTTTCTATGTTGGATACCGCGCGGGCGCAGAGGAAATTCTGGAGCATTGCCAACTTGCTTGAAGTTGAGCGTGTGCCGACGGTGCTGACCCGCGCAAGGTGATCGGCATGTGTGCTGGACACTTTGGGTTTCTGACAATTTAACTGAGAGTGCTGTTAGGCTGATTGTCGCCAACAACCAAAGCGAATGAGCGGATTGCGTTCGACAAAAAAGCGAGCGCAGAACAGTCGACTCTCGGATCATTGCAAGGACCTTCAGAAGCGACACGCTCTGGCGGAATCTTCATCGTGAAAGTGCCTGCCAAGGTGCTGTGAATTCACAGGTTACTTGTTCTGGTCAATCACGCCAGGCAAGTAATTGAGTTTGGGTTGCGTTAACACGTTGCCGCCAGTCGTCTAAATCGGGGGGCAGTGCGTGGGGTTGATAACGCGTCTCCTTTTCGATGTGAAATTCACCACTTGCCAGCAGTTCTTCGATTCGGTGACTTGAATTTTGATCCAGCATGTCATCAGTCTCATGCACCTCAACGTAGATGGCATCAACGCGGTGTAATTGATGGACCGATTCACGCAGCACGCTCTCCTCAGCTCCTTCGATGTCCATCTTCAAGAATGAAACCGTTTGTTTGGCCAGGATCGGTGAGAGTTTTCGGCAGTCGACTTGCACCGAAGAACTGTCCTCTCGTCGGCCCCACTCGGGGTGGATGGAGTTCCCTCGTGCGTCGGCACCGTGTCCCATTTCGCCGAATAGCATTGTCTCGCCATCGAAATCAGCAACGGCCGCCTGAATGCATCGGACACCTGGAATGTCATTTCGTTCTACGTTGAGTGAAAGAAGACGAAAAGCATCGGGATCAGGTTCAAAGCAGATCACGCGACACATCGGCCATCTGGTTTTCCACTCTAGAACAGAGACACCAATGTTGGCGCCACAGTCAATGATGAGCGGTTCCGATTCACGGGGAGTGAAGAAAGATGGGAAATCATCACTTGCTCGAATCATCGATTCCGTGGCTGCTTCATTTTCATAAAAAAGCTCGTAGCCCCGGAATCGAGTTTTTTGGATGGCAATGGCCGTGAGCCTTTCAAGGTAGAGAAGTGAAAGTGAAGGATGCAGTTGGACTCAGGGATTCTATACAATCTGTAGCAATCGTTAATCCAAGTGGGTGCGGCCACTGAATGATCCGGAGCATGAATGACCTGGCAGAATCACTGAACACGGTTCATCGCGAGGGTTTCGGACCGCTACGGCTCACTTTATGTTTATATTGAACGCCCGTCGCCCATCGTGCGGCCCCGCCAACCGTCAAGCATCACAATCGAGTATGAACTCATGTTTCGAATCATTACATTCACAGGCAAGATCGCTGTTTTGGTTTCTATGGTTCCGATGCTCGCGGTTCAGGCTGCTGAACCTGAGTCGAGCAATTGGTCACGTTTTCGAGGTCCCGCCGGGACGGGGATTAGCAGTGCGTCAAATGTCCCCGTGGAGTTCGGCCCCAGTGATGTGGTTTGGAAGACAGAGTTGCCGGTGGTAGGGCATTCGTCACCTGTCGAATGGGGAGATCGGATATTCGTCACCGGAGCCAAGGCTCAGGGTCAGTCAGTTGAACGCCATGTGATTTGTGTTGATGCGAAGTCGGGGAAAATCTTGTGGGATCAGACTGCGGCAGTCGTTGCAGGTGAAGCGCTGCACAAAATGAACAGTTGGGCGACTCCCAGCTGCGTGACTGATGGAGAGCGAGTGGTGGCATTCTTTGGTGCCGGTGGTTTGCATTGCTTTGACAATGCAGGGGTGAAACAGTGGTCTCGGGATCTGGGGACGTTTCCAGGCGGGTGGGGTGTCGGTGCTTCACCAATCATTTTCGAAGAGATGGTCATTCAAAACTGCGATGCAGAAGGCGATTCGTATTTGGTCGCCCTCAATAAAAAGACAGGTGAGGAAATCTGGCGGACTCCACGCGAAGCCAAACCACGGGGTGGCTGGAGCACGCCGATTGTGATCGATGTGAAAGGCCATCAAGAATTGGTCCTCAATGGCGAGTTTGGTGTGGCAGCCTACAACCCGAATACCGGCGAACCACTCTGGTCCTGCACTGGTTTCAATGGCCGCGGGACACCTGCCCCCGTCTGGGGGCATGGCTTGCTGTATGTGGTCAACGGCAAGTCGGGCGATGTTTATGCCGTCAAGCCGGGAGGTCGAGGTGATGTCACCAAGAGCCATATGGCATGGCACACCGATCGACGTGGGGGTAGAGACTTACCGTCACCGATCCTTGTGGATGATTGTCTGGTTGCGATCAGCATGGCGGGGATCGCAACGGGGTACGACGCTCACACGGGCGAGGAGTGGTGGAAAGAACGCCTGGGGGGCAACTATTCTGGGTCACCCATTGCTGTCGGTGGCAAGGTGTATGCCTTGGCTGAGGATGGGAGTGTCATGGTGATCAAAGCGGGTAAAAAGTGCGAATTGGTAGCAAAGAACGAACTCGGTGGCCGGTCGGGAGAGATTTTTCGCTCTTCGCTGGGGGTCGTTGGTGATGAGTTGCTAATCCGCAGCGATCGCACGCTGTATCGGCTCCGCTAGAGTGAACTAGGTGCATTGACCTCGGGTCATCTGCAGTAGCCTGTGCAAAGGAATGGATCGGAATATGTACGTGTGTATACTTCTGAGCTGAGTGGAGTTTGGCAGTCATTAGCGGTTGTCTGCTGCTCTTTTCCCAATTTTGGGTTGTTG
>Ga0315334_10000372_pt1 | contig 27605 bp, 31 predicted proteins | sample M150034915metaG_FD_205555 | JGI IMG/M metagenome (GOLD analysis project Ga0315334, IMG submission 205555) | Ammonia-oxidizing marine archaeal communities from Monterey Bay, California, United States - M1 500m 34915 | ecosystem: Environmental > Aquatic > Marine > Intertidal zone | place: USA... | reverse complement strand
TCTGTAAACTTGATTGATGTTTTATATGTCGCATTACAATACGACATCCAATCTTCATCTTTAAGACCAAGTAACTTTAAAAATTTATTAATATAAGTTAATGTTGATTCACCAACACCTACTGTACTTATATTTTTCGATTCAATAAGTGTAACATTCATATCAGGCAACATCTTCGTAAGAGTCGCCGCTGTCATCCATCCTGAACTACCACCACCAACAATACATATATTTTTAATTCTCATTTCACCCCTTCATATAAAATATTATAATTTACGGAACTAATAACCACCCATGCGTTGTATCTTTATAAACTAAAGTAGCAAAGAAACTATTACTATCAAGAGCCATAATATCATCTACGTTCAAGGTAACACCTCCAGATGATATTTTTTTACCATTACCTAAGAGATGAACTGGATTGGTTTCACATTGACCTCCAATATCCCAAATATTTATTACATCATTTGCAATTGGCGAAGGAGGTAGAGTTATATTCAATTGTGATTGTTCCATACGAAATAAAGACAATGTATTAGAATCAGCAATATGAGGTTCAGTAGCTAATGAAAAAGACGCTCCCCAATATCTTGCAATATTACTAATTCTTACTTCATCAATATAACCATTAAACATACTAGTTGTCAATAAGTCTGTTACTGCACCAATCCACAATTCATTACGTTGATTATAATCAGTTGTATTAGCAGTTGGTGAAGATGATTCTATACCATTTATAAAACAAGTTAACATTCCATTATATCTAACAGCAGCTAAATGAGCCCATTCATTCATAGGAAAATTTACTTCATTCTGACTAGTAAGATGATTAGTTTGAGATGTTCCAAATGTCATACCGCACATTGTTGAATTAACATTAAAGGTTTTCATTCTCCAACTAGTTTGATTTGTTCCACCTACAGTAGTATTACCTACAATTGGTTGATCTTGATTTTCAGTTTTATAGATCCAGGCCTCTACAGTAAAATCTCCTGTACCAAAAGCCCACTTGTCAGACATAGCTTGTTTTATGAAATCTCCATCACCATCAAACTTCATAGAACTTGATCCAAACTTTGTTATTGTTGAATCAAGTTCTGGAGCACCTTTTGCACCATTTGTTCCACCAGTACTATGGTCAATACCAATCGTTACTGGCATTCGTGCATCATCTACATTAAGTATTAACAGCGTATCTTCATCTGGTTTCCAAGGTTCTGTTGGTGGTGTAAAATTTACTGTACTATCGTCTCCATTGGCCAATGTTCCACCATATCTTGCAACTTTTGAAATACGAACATGATCTATATTACCTTTAAAATAATTATTACTTGAATCGTTACCAATTACAAGACCACCACCACTAGTTGTATAATCAGTATTATCAACTGGTATATTTCCAGAACCCCAGTTGGGAGTAATATATTGTACCTCCATTGTAAAGTCTGCGGCTCCACCACCACCTAAGTCAACATCTGCAATTGTAATTGTATCGTCAATTCTATGTCCTCGACCGGGTGTTCTAACATATACATTTGTAACATCACCTGAACTGTTAACAACAATATCAAATGTTCCTACTGTTGGTAATATACCATCATTATTACCACTACCTGTGACCCCTCTTGATATTCCATTACTTGTACCTGTTACATTAAGATATGTTCCTGCAGTTCTTGAAGAATCAGCTCCACTAAATGTATCCATTTGGTAGTGACCGTATGCATCATCTTGGTAGGGTTGCTTTGCCATATTCCAACCGGTATATGCATTAATGCCATTTATCCACATTGTCATACCATTATTTTCATTTCTGGTAACAGCTACATGAGCCCATTCATCTTTTTTTATAAGACCATTCGTGCGCGCGTCTTGACCACGAGCTAATATATTAGTACCTGAATTTGCGTATGATGATCTGTAAGTTGAATTATTATTTTGATACACAAGATGTCCTACATCTGGATCAGATGCGTCATAGTCCAATCTCATTTCTATACTATGACCTGCAAACCCAATCATAGCTTTATTGTCAAACCTCTCTGGTCGTATCCACATTTCAATTGTAAAAGGATCAGTTCCAAAATTCCAATCTTGATGGTCAAAACCAACTTCTGCTATTTGAATATTTTGTGACGATGCATTATTAAAAAGCATTGACTTAGCGCCCACTTTATAATTTACAGTATCAATCATTGTAGCAGGAGGATCATCATTTGTTAAAGAACCAGAATCCCACCAATGAACTGTATGTGCTTGAAAACTCTCATCTATACCGGGTTGCGTATTACCACTTGAATCTTGAAATGAATTTAAATATGGTGAACTTGTCGTATCTACCCAATAAGATTTATTAGATTCAACAGTTCCGTGTGTCGTTAGGGTTGGTTGCCATTGACCATACTGTAAACCAAATTGTGCAGGAGTAACTCCAGGATGAAGACCTGTTAATTTAGTAGCATCTAAAGAAAGTATTTTAGAATTAGTTACGTTAGCATCAAGAATTTTAGGTGTCGTAATTTGATCGTCTTTAATTTGACCTGTAAGTATCGAATTAGCAGAAACAGTACCAACGGCATATCTTTCACCATGCTGTCTTACAATTATTTTTGTATCTACAGCAACACCTGGTATTTGTATATCACGATTACCATTAGAAGCTAATATAGTATAGGCAACATCACTTTGCATTAACCCGCCAACTGAAACTTCTAAAGTATCAAGATTTGCTGGTTCTTGTCTTAACGTATAGATATCAGTAATGCCATCACATATAAACGTATCAATTATAGCATCACCCTGACTTGGTTCGTAACCTAAATAATAACTCATTTAATTTCCCTTTGGATATTTATCTTTTACGGCTTTATTTGCATCATAAAAAGCGTCTACTTTTGTTAAAGTACCATCATCCATCGCATGCCATAACATATCTAATTGTTCTTCAACTCTTGGATATTCATAAATTCTTTTTCTTTGATATGCAGCATCATCATATGCAGTTTGTAATTTATCTATTTCTGTTGTAATTTTATCTTCATCTAAAGTTACTGTATTACCATCTTTATCATATGCTACAGTATCATTATCAATAGTTACAACATCGGGATATGCATTTCTAATAGCTTGATCTCTCATTATGCTGCTACCTCCAAAATTGTAATGGTAGATACACCAACACCAGAACCATTTGCAGCACCCGGTGTTGCTGATTTATTAACATGAACAGTACAAGTTGAACCTGTAAATAAATGAGTTGCAGCTAATTGTACTTTATAAACTAATGTAGTACCAGAAGCAGCAGACGGTACATCAATCTCATGGAATGGCGCAGGATGCGTTGCATGAAGTGGATCACTTCTCGTAAGACCACCCATAGCACCTTGTTCATCATTTCCACCTACAGTATCAGTTCCAACCTTTAATACAGTACCATCTCTTGTTAATCTAATATGCCAACCACCCCAACTATAATTTGAAGTAGCACTTAAAGCAAGATGTCCAAAAATAAGAAGTCTACTATTAATCTGTGTAGTAGTAACACTTATTTCCATATCAGGTACATCTACAAAAGTATCTGAAGAAGTAGACCATCCATTTACTTTAGTATAACTGATAACTTGTTTAACAACTAAGTTTGATAATGGTATTGATCCAGACAAATTAGTAGCAGTTAAATTAGTTAAGGCACTTCCATCAGCAACAGGTAAGGTTGCAGGGAATCTAGCCCCATCAAGAGTACCTGATGCAATTTCATCCGCATCTAAAAGAGTCAGTCCACTACCGTCACCAATAAGTAATGCGGGTACATTAATTAAATCACTTCCATCAATTTGTGGTAATTTGTCTCCCGCCGCAACCATTATTACGTTACCTGCTGTTACTCCAGTATCTAATCTAGCACTATCTACGGTACCTGTTGCAATTGCACTCCCATTTAAAAGTGTTAATGCAGAACCATCACCAACAAGCAATGCAGGTACGTTAGTGAGATTACTTCCATTAAGAATAGGCAACGTTGCTGGAAATCTTGCATCTGGTAATGTTCCTGTTCCAAGATTATCTGCATTAAGATTTGTTAAAGCATTTCCATCAAGGGCAGGCATATTACCAACAATATTACCAGCAACTACACCAGTAATTAAGGCACCACTGCCCTGCAAGGTAACAGTAGATGGCATAGTTCCACTAAGATTAGCTGCGTTAAGATTTGTTAATGCTTGTGCATTACGTGCAGGTAAGATTGTAGGAAAAACAGCATCCGGTATAGTACCATTAAGATTTTCTGCTGTGAGATTAGTAAATGCAGATGCATCAGCAGCTGGAAACCCACCAGTAAGTTCAGCAGTATTAAGGTTGGTTAAATTGCTTGCATCTATTGCGGGTAATTTTGCATCACCATCTAGTTTTACTAGTTGATTAGCACTAGTCCCAACATCTTCAAGCATTGCAATATCTAATTTGTCCAACGCCATCAGGTAATCTCCATATGACTAAGAGTAAGATCGACTGCATTATCAGAACTAGCTGTTATTTTTAAAACATCATTAACTTCCATAACAATTTTTCCCGTTAGAGCATTTAATGCACTACCCGAAGGTACTGGTAAATTTTTTCCAATATAAACAGAAGGTGTGTTTCCTACAGTACTACTTTCCATTTGTATATGAATAGTAATACTATTTGAAATAAGATTTGCTACTGAAAGACCAATAAGTACAGTTCTTGTTGTTGCCGTCAACAGAGTTATTGCAGTTCCTGCAGGTGTAGCAGCTCCTGAAACCGTTTTTAATTTAAATGTGTTTGCCATTAATTATTTCTCCTTTATTATCTAGTATGATGCACCTAATGCTATTGAATATGCTACAGCTTCATCAACTGTTGACGCGGTTATGTTTGCTTCTGATATGTCAATTGCTGACTGTACATCCGCCATTGTCGGATTAGACATACTAGTTAATTCTTGTCCAAGAAAAATTATATAACATACTTTACCTGCTGCCGGTGCAACTGTAAACCTAAATTCATCACTTCCTATTGGACAAGTAAAATCAATATTAGGTTCTTGAATTTGTCCATCAAGTACAACCAACAAACTGTTTTCATTTGATGTAAAATCTAATGTCCAAGGACCTATTTCTGAACCATCAAAAAGAGGTGCAGTGCCACCAGCTATTCCAATTCGCTGTTTCGCAAATTCACCCCATTGTATTCCTCGACCAATATATGCCATTTAATTTTTCCTTTTTATAATACTAAATTCGTACCGGCTACTAACCATCCATTTGTTCCACCACTATAAACCATTTCTATATAAGTATCATCTTCATCAACTGCTAAATCTTGTCCAGCAACTCTCATAATTTTTTCCCCATTACCTAAAAGTGTTATTGCATTTGTTCCAAAATTTCCAGTTGCATCTAAAAAATTAACCGTATCTCCATAATTTGGCGCCGCAGGCATTGTCACATCAAATGCAGCAGCAGTTGTATCTATTATATATGACTGTCCTGCCACTGCTGTAAATGTGGCAGATTTATTTTCCCATGTTTTCACACCGCCAGGTTTAATTTCATCTCCTCCAATAGAGAATCCAGAAGTATCTGCAACAGTTATACTATTACCTGCAGCTACAGTAACATTACCTTCTAACTTAGTAAGTGCTAAAGTATCTACAGTTAAAGTTGTAGAACTTGGTACTACAATAGTTGAAGTAGATTGGCTACGCAATTCGTTAATATATAATCGTGAATTGAGTCCATCTAAATCTATTTGTGGCATTCTTTTATCTCCAAGATTTCTTTCTTATATTTATACTGTTTAATTAACTAATTTTTCTACGATAGATAATAAATTTTGGACTGTTTGTACCACCTTGATTCTCCTCAGGCGCCCTAAAGTCATAAGAACCATCACCAATACGTATTCCTGTCATTGGTTCTACATTTGTACTCCAACAATGCTGATGAGCAGTATAGACTTCCCCCATATTTACATTACGTTGCCCACTCAAACCAAACATTGCTTTTTGATATGGTCTTGCAGGCTCAAGAAAAGTGAACTCTCCAAAATGAGCATCTCCTGCATCAGCACCTGTAAATGTATTAGTATGTGATAAACTTATATAAGATGTAATTTCACGAATAGCTGTATGAGATGTATTGTATGCAAAATGAGTTGTTCCAGTATAGGAAGAAGTAAGTGCAGCAGGAGTAGTTCCTGTCATAACACACATCTTAAGATGCTGGTCACTACCTTGTCGAATATCTCTCCATGTAAGCATATAATCATATCCTAGTTCAACATTATTTTGAAGCATATAAATATATTTTCCTACCTCATTACCTGTTGTAGCATAAGTTTCAACCCATGACCATTGACCAATATCAGCAGCAGGAGTAGACCATTGTGGAATGTTTTCAACACCCATTGTTAATACTTGTCCTTCAGTACCCTTCGGTAGTTTTGCCAATGTACCTTCCCCACTAGCATAAAAAACATCCCCTTTAACTACTGAACCACCAACACCTAATTTTGTACCCGTAACTGCACTATCGGCTAGCTTTGACGTAACAACAGCACTATCCTTTAGTTCGGTAGCAGTAACCGCATCTGTTCCAATATCATCCTCTTCAATTGAATCGGTGCCTAGGTTTATCCAATTTAAAGTAGCACCTGTTACTGTGCCATCTCCGTTGATAGTCACTGCCATTTCTTATCTCCTTACTCTGGTTTAGGTGGCCAAGTTACATCTTCATAAACTGTATTACTTGCCGGTATATCTCTTAATTCTTGTCGATAGGTTTTCCATTCATCGGACATTGTTACATCTGAATTTGCCATCCAATCTGTTTCTATTAACAAACCATTTCTATGTTCTCTAATTCTTGTCATATCTCTTGCAGGAGCTTCATCTTTCCATCCCTGTACTTTATCTTTCTCTGCCTGAGTACATGGAACTGCTTTGTATAATATTTCTCCAGTAGCTTCATCTACAGCTTGAACCTTCTCTCCTGCAGGAGCATCTGGATTAGCATAAATTACAACTTGATTATAATGTCCTACTGCATCTTCTGGATTAATAAACATTATGATCTTTTCCTCCTATAAGAAATAAACTCTCCTTGTGCAGTCATAGCACCGTAACCACCAAAAGTGAGACCAGTTATTGCTTCAGCAGTATCGTTTATCCAATGTCCTGATGTACTAAATATATATTGTGCGTTTCGCATTCCACCTTCAAACCAACCAGAAGTTTCTAAAGCGGCACCCGGATTGATTAACATCATTGAACCCCACCATTGATCTTCAGCAGACCCACCACCACTAGCGTTTACTCTTGATACGTGGAATTCATCGGTTGCTTGAACTGCATAGTCATGATAAGACGCTTGTCCTACATAATGTGATATACCTAAATTACCTGAGGAAACTTGTACTGGAGTTCCTGATCCATTCATTAAATGACAAGTAAGCATAGTATCAGATTGATGACGTATCCTTTCCCATGTCACTAAATAATCATATCCAACTGTCATATTTTGTTGAAGTACTAAAATAGAAATTGCTGTAGTTGGAATAACTTTTTCTACATATTCCCAAGCACCACTACCACCGCCGCCAGCGGACGCCCAAGATGGTACTCCACTAGCAAGTGTTAATACTTCTCCATCAGTTCCTTTTGGTAATCGTTCAATTGAATCTGTAGCATCAGAATAAATAATATCACCTGCTACTAATGAAAGATCAATTTTAGCTCCTGTTATTGAATCATCAGCAGGAGTTGATCCTGCTACCCATGATGGGACTCCACTTGCAAGTGTTAATAATTCTCCATCAGTTCCCTTCGGTAGTCTTTCTAATGTATCAGGAGCACTAGCATACATAATATCACCTCCTACTAATGAAAGATCAATTTTAGCTCCTGTTATTGAATCATCAGCAGGAGTACCAGCTGTAATTCCTGTTAATTGACTACCGTCACCACTTAGAGGTTGTGCCAATGATATATTACCAGTACCACTAGGTGTTTCTATTCGATCTACTTTTAAAACTGAAGCCATTTTTTATTTCCTTTTAAATAATAGTCCAAGTGCTACCACTAGAAACTGTTACATAATATGTTGGATCAATTGTAATAGGACCAACCGTCATTCCATTTGTATTTTCATCAAATATTATATTTTCTGAAATATTTTTTGCGTTCGTTCTGATGATGCTATTTGATCCATGAGAAGGCCCTGCAAGGGATAACGAGGAGTTAATATGATTGGCAGAAATAGCACCATCATCAATCTTAGGTCCTGTTACAGCATCATCTGCTATTTGTAAAGTTTCAACAGCATTGGCTGTTATTTTTTGTGTCGTTACAGAAAGATCATCAGGTGCACCTGTATTAATACTAACAGCTTTAAACCCTAAATGTAAAACTCTAAGTTCATCATTAGCAATTAAATTATTATCAAGTGTAAGTGTTTTATTTCCTTCCCCCGATAAGATATGAGCAGGACCATGTTGTATAACTCCATTGATTGAAACAATAATATCTGATTCGCTTGTAACATTTTTACTTAGAGTAAATACATTCTGTGGAGCCGTAACAGGAAAAATATCTTCAAAAGTTTCTGCTGAAGCAAACGGTGTTGGTGCTGTTCCTAAATAAGGCATATATTATTTCCTTTATAAATTAAACATCTTCCAAAACAGCAGCAACAACATCACATGTCCCTGTTGCCGTTACTTGTACTTTATCTCCTGCTTCTAATATAACTTTCTGTCCTGAAACTACCTGCAAAGTACCACCAGTCGGTAAAGGGGCTTTCTTAACTAAATAAGTTGATGTATCAGAATTTGATGCATCAGTTACGGTTACTGTTACTGAAACAATGGAAGTTATTACATTCGCAACATCTAGTTCCAAAAGGAGAGTAGTCTTTCCTGCAGGAGCTTCATAAATATCCCTGATGGTTGTTATACCTTGTTCGTGAGCATTTTTAAAATCGTTAGCCATTACGTTATCCTTATATTATGTTACGAATATTTATAATTAATATCCAAGTGCAACTGCCATCGCTACTGTAAACGCTTGATTAGGAACACCAGCAGCAACAATTGATCCACTTGCCCATTTTGCATTGGCACTATCATACATTAACAAGTCCTGTTCTTGTGGATTTGATATTACAGTATCAGCTAATGTATCAATTGTAAGATTAACGCCATGAGCGTTTTGAATCCCTGTAGTGACATATTCTGTCGTTGCCACCGTTGTATTATTAACAGCAGCGGCCTGTGTGATAGCAGTTGTAGCAGTATTAATTGTACCATTTAAATCACCGCTAAATGTAGTACCAATATAACTACCGGTAATAGTCATATCACCAGTAGCACCATCAACTGACCAATTACTACCCGTAACATTACCATTAGCAGAACTAACAGAAAAATTAGCACCACTAATACCACCTGTCATTGTTAAATCAGCACCCGCAATATCAGCACCTGCAATATCACCAGTACAGGTAATATTACCTGTAATATTAATATTCCCTGTTCCAAGAATATCAAAACTACCCGTATAACCTGTTTCAGTATTATTTAAATATAAATCACCACCAAGTGAAGGTGTTAGATCCTCATGCACATTTCTAACAGCATCAAAAACATCCAGACCAAGCTGATTTGTTTTTACTCGCCATTGCTCAAAAGTATCTGTGGTGTTAACAACAATTGCTGCCATTTAATTTTCCTCTTTAATAATCAGGATGTCCAGACCATTGCTCTGGCGGCCGTATGCCACTATCCTCGTTTGTTTCCGACCAATTTTCAATCTCTTCGTTCCAATGATATATTTTACCATCATCAGGTCGTTGTATGGGTGCCTTCCAATCATATATACTCTCATCTAATAACCAAGACGCAAATGGTTTCGGTGGAAGGAAAGCATCTCTTTCTGCATCATATGTATAACCAACTCCTGCATAATTTTGTCTTAAAGGTGTTCCACCAAGTACATGTTCACCATGATACGTATTGTATGAAGTTTGAATCCAATCAGCAGGATCACCTAAACGACCCGTATTAATAAAATCTTGTTCAACAACAAGTACTTGTACAACGACATTATTCTCATCTATTTTAGCAAAGTGTGCCATATGTTATTTACTGTAAAAGTGTGTTATGCAATACTTACCTAATCCTTTGTTTTTATATTCTTCTTCCATTTGTATTTCCGTTACCTCATGTAAATAATAACTTGGAAACATTAACATCCTATTATGTATACATTCAACTGTTTCATTTGATTCAGAGAATATTAAATTTCCACCTTTGAATCTTTTTGGTTCTTTATAAAACCACACAAACACAGTATGCATAAATGAATCAAAATGTTCACCATAACTATTTGAATCATCATAATAATTAATTAAGGTACAATCACTACCAGTTATTTCAAATTGTTTACCTGCCGGTGTAGTCTTTTTATAATTCTCTATAACTTCTTTTGATATTATTTTTCTATATGCTGTTAATATATTTGAATGTTGTCTATCATCAGGAAATGGATATAGTTCTTCCAAATAAATTCTTTTTAAATTTGCTAATGGCTTATCATCTTTTGTAGCAACACCTTGTCCGTTTGTCTTAGTATCTACTTTAAATAAGTGCTGATACGATTCGAGCTCTTTCCAAATTAAATCTTGTTCAGTTAATGTATAAAAATTATCAACTAATAAAAAAGGAAATGCTTTATTTTTTGTACATGATATAAATTTCATTTATTTAATTTATTATCCTGGCTGTGACATATTATATCTTATAACAACAATCCCAGAACCACCAGCTCCCGTTCCTGCGCATCCACCGCCGCCAGTATTAAGTTCTCCATTAAAACTTGTATTACTACCTCCGCCGCCTTGACCGCCCGCGCCTCGAGTTTGGATTCCATAATGACCTGTACTTCCTCCTCCGCCTCCTGAATACCAAATAGCAGTACCAGTTCTATAAGTGTTTTGTAAACCATCGCCACCCGCCCCCGAAGAAGTACGGCTACTAGGTCCACCCGCAGCTCCAGCGCCTCCGCCAGCGCCGCCGCCACCTTGACTATTACTATCTCTATCAGAACTTGAGCCACCCGGATTTCCTTGACCCGGTGTTCCTGCTGCTCCACCGACTCCGCCGTGATTTCCAGTATTTGCTCCCCCGCCTGAACCACCAACTTGTGCTTGAGCGCCTCCACCAATTGAAGCAGTTGATGTAATTATGTTTGAAGGAATAGAAGAATCCTGACCATGTATTCCTGTCGCAGAGCCAGCTGTCACTATAACAGTTCCCGAACCTTCTGAAATAGTTAAACCTGTTTGCACAACCATCCCACCTGCGCCGCCGCCTCCACCAAAAAAACCACCTTCTGGTGAGCTCGTCCCCGGTGAACCACCACCTCCGCCGGATACAACCATAACATCAACAAGACCTTCACCGCTAGCGGTTAACGTGCCTGTAGTAAGAAAAGTACAAGACTTATAATTAACTCCTCCAGCACTATAAAAATTCTCTTGCCCACCTCCACCACATTCAAGCTCAAAACTTGATCCAGCTCTACCTATATGTTGCGGGGATAATAAAAAACTCATTTAATTAAACCTTTCCGTTTAGTGTGAATCTAACACCTCCACCGGCAGTGGAACTTCCAACCTGTGTAGTCTTAAATGTAATTCTATCACCCGATACAAAACCTACGTTTGCAGGATTCAAAATACCATTAGTCAACGAGTTGCTTCCACTACCAAAAATTGGTTTTGTTGAATAAATTGATGAACCATTTTTTAATATATCTAAAATCATAGTAGTACCTGTTGGTGCGGTATCAGCATAACCTTCTTCACCAACGAACGATCCCGAACGAGACATAACCAACTGACCATAATTACCAGGCGCGACCATATCTATTACTGCCATGTCCGCATCATACCCACCAGTGAAAGCCATATCATAAGGAAGATTGAATATTAGACTTCCATCAAGTGCAGGTAATGCACCAGTTAATTTAGTTGCTTGCATATCAACAATTTTAATATCAGTTACTTGTTGATCCCCAATCTTTATAGTACTAACAGCATTAGTTGCCAATTTCTGTTCTGTAACATTACTATCTAAAATTTTAATTGTCGTTATAGCATTAGATGTAATTTTATCACTATCAATTGTATTGTCTGGAATCTTATCACCCGTTACAGCATTGTCAATAATTTTTCCAGTCGTTATAGCATCGTTTATAATCTTATCATTTGTTATTGCATCATCAACAATTTTTAAAGATGTTATTGCATTATCAACAATTTTTAAAGATGTTACCGTATTGTCAGCCAATTCAGTTCCTGTTATTGCATTGGCTATAATTTGTGCATTTGCAACAGTACCAGAAAGATCACCACCGACAACAGCTGTTGATGCATCCACCGTAGTAAAAGATAAAGTACCTGCACCATCAGTTTGAAGTACTTGGTTAAGAAGTCCATCTTGTAAATCTAATTCTACAATACCAATTTTATTAACAAGATCAACATTAGATAAATCTTCACGTGCCAATGGAAAGCCTTTTATAGTATTACCATCATGGACAACTACAGTAGCCTTATCCAAATCAATAGTAATTTCACCCTCAGCACCAATAAAGGTATTATGTTCTACTGTTGTGCCCCTTCGTCTTTTGACTAGCTTTGCCATTGTTTATTTCCTTTTTTTGTTGTCATTCTGTAACTGACGTATTGTATTCTTTAATTCTTCAACATCATTTACCAAAGTATTTATAACATTTATCTCTAATTCTTTTTGCTTCTTCGCCATCCGATAATTATCCAAAGCTATTCTATCACTTTGCAAAATAGCCTTTGAATTTTTATCTCTTATATATTTTGTTTGTTCAACTTCCATATTAAGCTAATGCAATAACTCGAAGATCCCTAATCAAAGGTACTCTTGTCGTATTAGCAGATGTCATTACAACTTTGATTGCAAAGGTTTTAAATGAATTATAAGTAACAAGATTCGAAATATAATTTGCGTTAATACCAGCAGGTGAAAATTCTAATTCTAAATATTCTATATCTGCATCAGATCCAGAAACAGAATTAAGATTTGATACTTCACCCATTTCTGTCCAAGGTCTATTATCAAAAGTGTCCGTATCAAATTGTGATAGGACTTTATAATAAACTGTTATAGTACTTCCTGCTTCTCTGATTGCAGTTAGATGTACATTTAAATCAGTTGCATCAAATCCATCTTTAAGATTAACCCGTCTTGTAATATATCTTGCAATTGAATTTCCACCTTCCGCATCAGTCTCGTTTGTCGTGTCATTATTTATAAGATTCTCAATAGTAATTACACTATTCCTTGCTGTATCAATAACAGGTGAAATATGTGAATTATTACTTGTCATAATTGCTCTTGCTTCATAACTTCCCGCGCCTGTAGTTATTCTTCTTTGTGCAGCTAACTTATGATTTGTTTTTTGAACAACATTCGTATACTCTGCATCCAAAGTAACCGAACCAACATCAGTAAGTTTTACACCCCAATTAATCGAAGTATTATTCATCACAATCTCTTCAGGTACAATCTGAATAATATCTGCTTTATATTCTACTGGTGAAGTGCCGTCTCTAAATACTGCATATGAAGTTGTATTAATAGTATAATCAGCTCTGTTAATTTTAAAAGTCAAATCCTGATTTTGATTAGGAGTCCATGTAGAAGCATTTTGTGATTTAAATAATGAACCCGCATAGGGTTGTGAAGAAACTTTTCTATTAGTACCAATTATATTTTCACCATGCTCAGCAATATATGCTTCGTATTTTAAACTATTACTTAATACAACAATTGCATATTCACCGGGCTGCAAATAAACCAAGCCAGGAAATGTAAACTTCGTTGCCACGCTTGCATCTTCACTAGTATTAACTAGATCAGGAGTTAAGCTAACATCAGAAAATGGTAAAACACTTTGTGCAGGATATCCATTTAGTGTATCCCTAATCTGTAATGAGACTGGCAAACCATCTGAATCTTTTGTTTTGAAATACAAATCAACATCACTAATAAATATACCATCTGGGTATAATGTCTGATCAACCAAAAATGTTTCTGCCAGAGGATCAACCCATCCAATAATATTTGATCTTGTAAATGTATTTGATTGTGTTCTGAAGTCTGTTGCTGAACCCATACCAAATTGTTGTACTCTTGGAACCCTCGTTGCAACAATAACATTTTCTTGTGTTTGTAATAACCCCTGTGCTTGATATGTTACCTCTGCATAGGTTGAAGCAGTAATTAAATCACCTTGTATATTATCAACTAAAAGAAATTGTCGCTCACCAGTTCTAAATCTTATTGTATTAGAATTTGGAATTGAAAAAGTTAGATTACTAATTGAACCAGAATCATCAGTATAGATATCATCAGCCATAACACCACCGGACGGTGTACAATATAACGCCACATCTTCACTATCAAAGAATGGATAAACTTTTGTATTAGGTTTCATTCCTGTTACAGATATAATTACATCTCTTGCTCTAATAAAAGGAATGATGGAAACATCAACAACTCTATCACCAATACTATTTCGAACAGTATCAACACCAGTGATTTCATTTCTGATACCTGTTCGTGTTTGTAGTACCTGATTGATAACTGTTTGATCTCGTACAACAGCTAGACCTGCTCGTCTAGTACTAGATGCAGTAACAGTTTCCCTTCCTGTACCATTAATAGTTTCCCAATCATTAAATTGTGAACCAAACCCTAAACCAACTAGAGCAGCCCAACCATCATTTTCACCTTGCAGATTAACAATAACATCCGGCCTAGTAGTTGTATCAATCCAATTATCATTTGGTGGGTCTAACTCAACGACTCCGATCCATGCCAATACAGCAAAGGGATTAATATTAACAGATTTACTTGCGGTGGGTTGATCAATGAATTCCTTAATAGTATATGGCAAGGTAACTAAATCACCTGTCTTTTGTACACCAACCGAATCAGGTGCTACCATATATAATAGGTCTGTAAGGTTTGATGCAAAAGGTGGTCTTAATATTTTAGCATCAAAATCAATTGAACATTTATAGTCAGGTGATAATATATTACCAATACTATGACCATTAAAACTATCAACTAAAATACCATTTTTAAATCTATCTAATCCAGCCGTATCTTTTATTACTAATGATTCAGCTTCCTTTTCAAGTAATGAAAGTGAAGTATAATATTCAACATTACTTAATCGCTTTTCTAATTTACCAATGTCCCTCATCGTATATCGTTTGTTCTCAATATATAATGCCTGAACATCTTTTGCTTTAAATGTATAAGCAGGAATAAAGATAGTATATAAATCCATTGTTCCATTTAATCGGTATGGAGGTATTTCATGTAATGATGAAACACCTTGATTTACACCAAATACTTTTTCTCTACTTAAATAAACATTATCTACTCTTGGAAGATAATAACTATAATCAGCAGACCAGTTAGTATTAGGATATGGCAATTCTATATTTTGTAAAGCAGTTCCACCATCTATCCTTCTCGGTCTAAAATCTACACAATCACGTAGCTCTACTGTATCACCAGTTACAGGACTTGTAAATGCTGGAACGGCATCATATCCAACTGCTGAAGTATATGAATCAGTAGAAAGATAACCCACACCTGCATGTGTAAAATAATCAAACACAATTGTAATTCTTCCAACTGGAGCAGTCTGACCTGCTTTTAATTTTATTCTTCCATGATCATAAAAATTATCTCGTTGACCATCATCTAATTCATATCGTGATGTTATATTTGCATCACCTTCTGCCACGTTAGTTACGTCTTTACTAAAGCCCGCAATAGCACCGCTAATATTTTCTTCAACAAAAATTCCAGTCAAAGGAACGTAAGTAATTTCAGTTGGTGTTGTGGCCACATCTCCTTCTATAACAATTCCTGTAGCACCTGATGTTGCACCAGTAATTATTTCACCAGCTAGGTATGAATCAATTGTAGTGGTTACTGTTAATGTTGGTAATACTGGATCTATGGCAGGATCTCCAGAATCAAATACTGCATGATATTTATAGATATCCGAAATTGCTAAATCATCATATTCTAAATTTGTTGTATTTGGAGTTGCATTGATTAATAGATTACTTGGTACAAGCGTCTTAACCTTTTCCTGTTTAGAATCAATATTAATTGTTGCAATAATATCTGCTGTAAAACTACTAGAGCCACTATTATCGTTAAAGGTAACAGTAGTATTACTCGGTGCATTAACTGTTATGGATTGGCCGCCACCATCAAAGGCAACTAATTCTCCAAATGTTAATCCTGAAGTACCAACAGTTCGTATAGTTGTTGTATAAAATTCTTTTTTATTACTATCACTTAAAGCACCACTTCCTAAAAATGTTTCTGTAGAACCACCTGTTGCAATAGTAGCTATACCACCAGCAAAGACTACATTTTCAAAAACTCTTCTTATTGTATAACTAGTATCAATAACTCCCGTATCATCGCGAATCGTTTTAATTGTTTCTTGAGGAAGTTTAAATACTAAACGATTATCAGATGTCTCAAACATCTTAGCATCACCTCCAGAAGTACCACCCTCTTTACCGCTATCATCAATATTTGTACCAGCTGATATCGATACAGGAGTTGCTGCTGGATCTACTGGATCTATAATACTCTCTACATCTGCAAATGTTGCAGAAGCACTAGTTATCTTAATATCATACAAATACATATTAAGAATTTGTACAGCACCAGTACCAGAAACATAATCAATATTTCTTACCCTCGCTGTACCTATTTTAGTTGATGCATAGGTTGTTGGGTTTGTCAAAGTTGTACTAGCGTGTGCTTGATTATGAAGATCAACTTCTGTGTGTTCAGTAATATTAAATAATCCAAGATAGTCTTTTACAACAGCATAATTTCCATATTGCATTAGACGATCAAAATTATTTACATTAACATAATCCCTTGCCTTGTCTAATGATAAGTCTTTAGAAATAATAGTTTCAAATTCATGTCCTTCGACAAATGCTTTACCCGGATCAAGTCTAACAGTAAATTTTGTCGCATCATCAGGGTCATCCTTTATTTGAATATTAAAAGCCCTTACTGTATAACTTCCAGATTCATCAAACGTTCTTCGTGCAAAGGTTTCTTCCAATACAGAATAAATTGGAATAGTAATATCCTTTTGTTTAATACCATCCTTGACTCTTAACACTTCATAAAAATCTGTATCGTCAATTGATGTTAAAACTTTCTTTGATAATGTTAATACAAGCATTAATCTATCAGCACCCGGTGCAGCAAAGTTATGTGAGCCCTGAGCATTATCAAGTAATGTAGTATCTGTGCCTGAATCAACAACAGTCTCCGCCACACCCACACCAATTTTATATGATGGTGTATTTGTAAACTTATCAAGTATAATAAGTTGTTCTGCTATTTGAATAAAATTACCATTGATATAAAATACACCTTCATTAATAGCAGCGCTACTACCTTTACCTGTTGGTGAGGTTTCATATGCTTCTGCCGACACACTTCCATCAACTGCACTAATTCTTTCACCGCCAAGAAAAGAAGCAGCTGTTGATAATGTTACTGTACCAAAGGCACCATTACCACCACCCCCCACTATCGAAACAGAAGGCGTTGAAGTATACCCCGTACCTTTACTTGTAATGTCAACACTGATAACAGAACCATTAGCAATTGTAGCAGTCGCGGTAGCACCTAATCCATCACCACCAGAAATAGTAACAGTTGGTATTGTTAAATACCCGGTACCTCCATCATTAACTGCAACACCTTGTACCTGCTCAGTCATGGAACCACCTGTAATATATTTTAAGAAAAGAACATCTGGATCCCCTGTCGCTGTATCAAGTGCTTCGTGATGTAATACAAGAGCTCTTGTACCGGACTGACTACCAACTACTGTCTTACCTTTAAACAAAGCTACATCAATATCAACAGCATTAAACTGCTGTTGTAATTTAACATATTCAAAATCTAAATTAAGAGTAGTATCAGCACCAGTAACTTTGGAACCATTCATAAAAACATGATCACCAAAATTCTTTATTTGGTTTCTTAAGATACTTTGTTCTGTAGTGAGTTCTCTTGCTTGGACTGGTAATGCGGGTTTATAAAGAACTTGATGATAGTTCTTGGTCTTATCAAAATCATCAAAGTATGGTGATTGATTTAGATTTATAGTAATTTTATTTGACATATCTTCCTATCTCGTTATTTAGAATTCAGCAACAATTTTTATATCTTCTGTTGAATCAGATTGTCTATGAATCGGTGCTCTGAATTCGGTATAAATTATACTTCCACTATCTTCATCTATTTCATTACTATCATAAGTAGTACCTGTTGCAAGAGTCGGCGGAGTAGTATCTCCAGTCGTCGGATTAACAAGTAAATGTACTTTTCTAAAATGATTCCCAACAGGGAAATCATTTCCGTCATTACCTATTAGTCTGATATTCAACATTACAAACGCACCACCTAATTCAACCACTGCATTTGAACCATGTCCACCTTGAGGACCAATCCTTCCTATAATTGCTGCAGCCGTACCACCACCACTTGAAACTGTAGTAACCACTGAACGATATCCAGTTCCTTCACTTACCATATCAATTCTAGTAATAGCACCTGTATCAACTCCTGATACCCTTGCAACCGCACCATTGCCATCAGACGATGCAAGCGTCACAGCAGGTGAAACTTCATAAGTACTAACTGATGTTGGAATATTAACCCAAGCACTATTAACAGTTGCTTCTTTAGTTACGTGATTATATCCAGTAATAGTTTTAATCTCACCCTCACCAGGCCCTGTCAAAATAAAAACTACCATATCATTATAATAATCAACTGTAGTAGTATTTGCATTTGTATCTAAAGTAATTGTCGTTGCTGTGCCACCAGCTGCTGTACCATTATTCCATTTATAATTAGCACCACCAGACAGTACATCGATATGTTCTAATGCTCCATCAACTGCAGTTGTTTCAACATCTGCTTGATCTGTACCAACAGCGCCGGGTGCATGTACGGGAATCCAATCAGTAGTAATAAATTTCAACACATCTGCTTGCGCTACTTCATACATAAACTTCCATCTATATCCATCAGGTTGTGTATCAATAATATCGGTACTTACTCCAGTAGGTTCTACTGTTGATGGTGTCCCATCATTATTTGAAATACATTTATATACCCGATAAGCTTCAGTGAATACAAAAAAGTTTGTATCAATGATATCATCCTGTAGATGATTATACTCATCATAAGTTTCCCCTGATACCCAATCTACTCTTTTAAGAACATGGGAAACGTCTCCAATACTAATAAGTTTTGAAGCAATCCCTGAATCGTGATGAATGAATGGTGAGACGGATGTATCAATAGGAATAGGAACATTAGTATCAGAGTATGATCCGTCTTCATATTCCCCAGAACTGTTTCCAGACCACGGAGAATTTTTACCAATCATTAAATAGATATTAGCTGTACCAAAACTAGCAATGAAATTGTCCGCGTTAAATTTGCGAAATGTGTTATTGATTATTGCACTCATACTCTATTTCCTCCAACCTTTTCGTTTAATTTGTTATAGTTATTTATAATACTTTTTTAACATGTCAATATATATTTTACGACTTATACGTCTGGTGGTGGTAATTCTGAATTTTCATTACCAATCAAATATTGTGTGATTGTAGCATTAGTAAGATTCCTTGATTTCAAACCACGAAACCATGTATAATCAACTATCCTATCCTTAGCAAAACAACCAATGCCCGTACCTGATTGTAGGCCTACACCAATCACCTGACTAAAGCCACCTTGCTTCTTAAACTTTGAGTTTTCCAGTCCCCTCTTTAATGGACCCAATCTTAATTGCGTTGTATTTTCTGTTGATCCAGTAAGCTCACCATAGTCATCCTGATAGTCATCATTCTCTGTGATCTCACCATAATTCTCACTTGAGGTAACCTCATCTTTAACTAAAAGCCAATCTTCATAATCACCTAAGGTCAATAGATATTGTACTGCTAAATCTAATTCAAGTGTGAAACATTTAGTAGGAGCAACATAAAAAGAACTTTGTATTGTTAATCCATAATCCTCTTGTTCAGATACAGTCTCTCCTAATAAGCCCCAATCTTCAGGGGGACCATGTCCATCTGGATCTATTGTTTCTAATTCCGTTATCGAACGATAATCTAAATCATCTAAGAATATAAGTACTCTTTCACCCTCACAAGAATCTACTTTCAGATCAATTACAACAGGAGGTGTGATTGTCCCCATATGAAAAATAATAGTATAGTGTCGTCTTTCAGGTATACCCGTAATGCTTAATGTCGTAGCAATATTTGTAAGGAACTGCATATTGCCAAACATAGCAAGACCAGCTGGATGTGCTGTTCTCTTTACAACATCTTTCCATAATGAAATAGGATGACTGGCTGTAATCACATAAGAAAATAATTGATAGTAATAACTATCTTGAATATATTTTGTAGAGGAAAGAAATCCATCATCACCAATAAAAGATTTATTGTGTTCGTTTTCATAACTAGAAACATCTGCAGTTGCAGATGCAGTGCCATCACCATACCCAGAAAAATCTAATGTTGGATTAGATGTATAACCATAACCATTATTAACAATCTTTAATGCTTTAACACCACCAATATTTTCACCGACTAATGTTATAGATAAATTAGATCCACTACCACCACCAGACACTGTTGGCATAGCTATGTAACCGCGACCGGGACTTTCTATTGTAATGGATGTAACTCCTCCTGAGCCATCAACTTCTCTTACTAATAGACTAACAGTTCTTGCATCAATATCCAACGCGTCTGTATTATCAATATTTATTTTATCACCAACAACATATCCGCTACCACCATTATTAATTGTAACAGATTTAATATAACCAGTAGTTAAATCATCAATAGAAATAAAAGCACCAGCGCCAGACGTACCACCACCACTCATAGGAATAACTGTACCTTTCATATAATTATTACCTCTAGAGGTAATAGTAGTATCAGTAACCATTCCACCTAATACAAATGTTAATGTTCCATCAGTGATTGTTTCAAATGGTTGAAAGGTAGCATTAACATTAGAAAGAAAAATAGTGGATACCATGAATGCACCAATATGTTCTTTTACTATTGTCTCAGCAAGTGCCGTAGCACCAGAAGTAACACCAGTAATTTTTTTACCTAACAAATCAAAAACTGCATCAGACCCACTTGTATCAACTACACGAATAATTTTATTCTTAGTATACTTGCCATCCGATACGCGAAGCATATCTTTATTAGGATAATAAAAATTTATTTCCTCTTTATAGAGTAATCTAAAAAGAAATTGAAATGCTTTCTCACTACCCTTAGCTCTATAAAAATCTCTAAGATGTTTTAATACGAATGGCTTATTGGCATTAGCAAAAATAGCTTCAGGAAGGTCTTTGCCAAATTGCTTCTTAAAATAATTTAGAAACTCATCAGTTGTTTTATCTAGATTACTATACTTAGTAAGATTGCCAACAATCTCATAAGGCTTTCCTTGCTCCTCCATGTATTCATAATATGCTTCAAGGAAAGCAATGAAGGTGCCGTGGGATTGCTTTACAAAATTAGGTAGTTGACCTTCTACCTTTACACTTATTCTTTCATCCAGTTTAGGATGGATTGGTTGATTGGGAGATACTAAGGCCATATTAGATTGTCTCTGCTACCATATTAATAACAATTGCTTCTGTGTCATTAACATCATAAGTTAATATCTGTTCTCTTAAAGGAGTAATGTCACTATTGTTATATGTTGGTGTTACAGTTATTTTAATATAATCATTACCATCTGTAATAGTGACTGGTCGGAAACTATTCAATATAACCTTTCCTGTAGCATAATCAATAGTTCCATAATCAGTTGAACCGTCCGGTAAAATAAATAAATCTAACAACTGACTATCAGTGTCATGTACATCTACAGCATAATGATATTCGCCAGTATGTAAAACACTAGCTTCTCTAATATGTACGGGTCCTGCCCAAACCCCACCACTATTTAATTTAACTGCTTTAATATTTCCAATAGTATCATCAACCAAAGTATATGTATATCCATCAGTAGCAATAAAAGAACTACTAATAAGATTCCCATGCTGCAAGGCATTATTAAAATTCAAAGTATATGTAATTGGTGTATCTAATGTTTCAATAGCAATCCTTTGCTGATACCTCATAGTTGTTCTATTATTTCTTATGCTATCATTTGTATTATCAATATCCTGTGTCAGCATAGAATATCTAAACTTCTGATCAAATTTTTCTAAATTCGTTTGATGATAATTCTGTATAGAAGTATTGATATTAGTCTTCAATGTATTTTCATCAGTTAGATTTGTAACAGGATCATAGTTCACAGTAGTATCTAATAGTAAATAAATAAATATCGGATCAATGATTACAGGTATGACCGTAACAACATTTGATTGTTTAAGTATACTTTTTTCAATTGCTGTCTTTGCAACATTAGTAAAGACATTATTCCCCGAAGGCTTTACTGCAATAAAAACTTTTCCATATTGAACCGGATCTGCATCCTCACCACCATATGCCGTAATAGATTCAATGTCTGGACGCTGCTCTAAAAGAATAGCTTTATAATCATCCCTCGTAGTTGCCCTATTTTGTGCTTGATATAATTTTGGAGCTTGGAATTTTAAAGAGGTAGTTGTTTGAATATCAGCACCACCTGTCGCCTCAGTATTTGTGGTTAAAATATAATCCGCAGATGTTAATGTGGCTACCGAACCAACAGCAGTAAATACACTTGCCTTGTTTGCAAGTGTCCCACCAGTAACAATATATTCAATAAAGATAATATTGCCATCCGATAGTTGTTTACCTACAGCACCATCACCAAATGTGATTTCATATTTTCTTCCTTCTATTTCTTGTAGAAAGAAAACCTTATCCGTTCCCTTGATAGTTGTAACATCAATTGCATTGCCGTCCGTATAGATATTAGTATCTGTATCAGAATCAGAATTCTGAACGACTACACTAATAGTAGAAGCATCTACATTTACATTTGGAATAATAAACCGTTGAGCAGTATCCTCTGAATCAACTGTATATGATTTATTTAATATCTTTCCTTCTTTAATCTCAACACCCGTTGCCACATAAGAACCATCACCCGCCCGTGGAACATTTGTAGTTATATTAGTTACAAACGTATAACTTGTTCCATCAATGCTAGTAGTAAATTTTGTATCCTTTGCAATCGTAAGTGACGTTGGTGCTCCTGATGGTGTAAATGTAAAATTAAGTTCTGCCGTAGGTGTCTTAACTGATGTTGGGGTTACACCTAAATGCTTTGCATGTGATACAACTGAATCCCTTAAAGAGGAACTATCCATAAACATTTCATTACCAAGCATGTTGGCATAGTATCCAGTATAGTGTGTATTGTAAGCTAACATATCAATCAACACACTCATACCAGAACCTTCAAAATCATAATCTTGAAATTCATCCTGTGCTGATAGATAAGCTTTTAAATTAGATTTGATCTCATCAAATTCTAAGTCAGTTACTTTAATCTTATTTGAAGTTGCCATCCTATCTTAACCTCTCTAAAAATAATTCAATCGTTACGGGACTAGGCGTACTGATCGGTTGAAATTTTATTGTTACATAATAACCATTTTTATCTATGTCACCCAATACTCTTATATCTATTAATTTAACTCTTGGTTCAAAGTTAGTAAGTACTTGTCTTATCTCAGATTGTAAAACAACAGCAGTAGTAGGAGATACCAGTTCAAATAATATACCTGTAATGCCACTTCCAATTTCTGGATGAAATGGTCTTTCATGGGGATTAGTCAATACAAGATTTCTTACAGACCTCTTGATAGCTTCAACATCTCTTTTTAATACTATATCTTTAGTAACAGGATGAGCTATAAAATCTAAATCAAGATCAGCCCAGCGCCTAGTATTAGTTGAAAGTGGTTTTGTATATACTGCCATTAGCGTCTCTTCCCTTGTCCTCTATATTTTTTCCAGCTTCGTCTTTTATGTTTATTCTTTGGTCTGCTTCTGGTTGGGTGATTACCAATAGAGGTAACATGCTTAATCTTATCTCGTTTAACTATTGCTTTATATACTGCCATTATTTTTTAAGTTTCTTATCTGCTACCTGTAAAACATAATCAGGTCGTTTGTCGACAAACTTCTTTTCTTCAGATCCTTTTTTCATTGTCAATTCAAAACCCTTACTGGTTAGAATAAACTCATATATCTCCCAGCCTTTTTTCTTCATAGACAGGATAGGTTTCTCATCTGTCTTATCCAGCATACCAATCTTAACTGCTGCTTTGAAATTAAAGCTAGGCTTGTATGCTTCATTCATTGCTTCACCATGTCGAATCCAACCTTCAACCTTTACCCATTGCATAGCTTTTCCTTTACTACCTTGTTGAGCTTTTTTAAAATCCTTCTCATCATCAAAGATGGAAAACTCTTGGTGCTCGACACTATAACCAAGTACCTGTCCTACATCAAGTGCTTTAAGAAATTGCGATGCTTCTTTCTTCGTATTCCTATCCTTAATGTCAGACCATTTCTTGGGCTTTGCTTCAATTAGACTCTTATACGTTTTCATATTCTCTCCCTGTTTAAACATAGATCCCTCTGTATATTTATAAGACTTCTTCTATATTTATACCCCATATATTTCTTATAGTTTTGACATCCTGTGATATATCAAAACAAGCAAGATGTATATTCTTCTTCTCCCGTGAACGGCCATAAGCATATCCCATTTCATACTCCGCCAGATCATTTGGTGTAAAACGATACCCCTCTGGATATAGATATCTTACACAAAACTCAAACAACCATTTGACCCAAGGCTTAGTCGTTTCACTATTACCCATAGTGAATCCAATCACCACCGCTTCGTCTTTAACTTCCATACCCCTGTTTAAAAGGATATGGATGATGTCATGGTGATAGAGGTCTATCGCCCCCGTTAAACTGATAGGTGATTTTGGATTTTCCAATAACCATACAAACCAATGAATCCCTGATTGCTTCTTATAAGTCTCTTGATCTCTCCAGCGGTCTATCGCCTTCTGTAAATTCATAGATTCCTCTTCTATTTTTCCCTATATTTATAACATTAACAAAAATTAATTTAAGGATCCTGTAACTCATTGTAAACAAAGGATCTTGCTATATTTTATAACTCATTGTATTATAAGGGGTTACAAAGTATTTTCACTTATCGTTTGTTTTCAATGGGTTACAGTGGCGCTTTTTTGTTGACATATATGTTTAAATAGGTTAAAATATATATATTAACAATGAGAAAACAAGGATATCAAATGACAACATACAAAGACACAGGGATTGAGATTCAAAAGATTCCAGCAAGAAAGACCCGAACCAAACATATTATAAAGGGTCGGACTTCAAAACAATCTGGATGGAAAGCACCTACACAAGTTCGTTGTTCTTCAATTTATGATTCGGTCTTATATATGAAACCACAGACCGGACAAGATTCAAAATCAACTAACAAGATGGCTCATTCGAGAGAATGGGGACAACAATAATTTTTGGAGCTATATATATAATGAAAGAAAAAAAATTAAATATTGATCATTCAGAGTCAGCGTCGACTCTATCTGATAACTTAAAATATATTAATAATTCGGTATCCCATTTGGAGATTAATCGTTTCCAAGGCGTTAAGGACATTATGTTCCAAGTAGTGTGTAAAGCACTAACCATTAACGTGGTTACCGGAAAGAAAGCATTTGTAGTTTGGGCAGTCCAAGAACAGGACAGCATGGAAGAAGCAGTACAGATGGCGAAGGATGAATTACGAAATCGCATCGTTATGGGTGCGCCGGTTCTTCAATATGCAGGACCGGAAGAAGACATTCACAATTTAGTGGAGTACAAATAATGATAGTAGGTATTGATAAAGTTGAAAAGGTTAATAGACACATTTGTAGACCAGATGGGTCAAGCAACCCGAAATGTAATGATGGTGTTTGTCGAGTAAAAGGAATTAACGAACATAGTGAGACATTCACAATTGGATTTGTATGTCAACATCTATGGAGTACGAACAGATATAAATGGCAGCTACGATATCCCAATCACGAATATGTAAAGAGTGGTTCTGTTGGATATCATAAACTGTATGATTCAAAACCTGAAGCAGTTGAAGCGCTGATGGATCATGTCAACGATTGTGGAGTTATATAATAATGGTAAGAGAAATTTTGGAAGGGCTATTAGTAATGATGCTATTAGCCATATTGTGTATATTAATGATGGTGATGTAAATGAAACGAAGAGATAAATGGAAACGATTTAATAAAGAACAGATGGATAAAATGGTAGCCACCTATGTCCGTCGTAATAAGTTAGTACCGATTCAGCAACATGAGACAGCAGAAGGTCGAGCCAATTACGATTTGAAAATTACTTATACTGGATATTGGAAAGACGAAGATGGTATGAGGTATCATCGTCAAGAGCTTGAAAAATATTTAACAAGGATGGCAAGATGATTGTATCGAAAGAAACCTTAAATAAAATTAGTGAGGAGAAAGATGTTACCCTCGCGAAGCGACTTTACCATCTCGTAACAAATTGCGATATGTATAAAGTAGATCCGAACGATAACAAATTCTATAAGTGCGGCATTACCGTAGTAATAGAATGGAACAAAAGAACAGAACCACACTATCCGGATTGGGCTCCAGAAAAACCTTTTGAAATCTGGAACTGTGGTTCTGAGGATGATGCAGTAGACTGTTTTGATAATACAAAAGAGGATTGGAGATGACCATAGCAGAATATGCAAAGACATTCGGTTTAAAACAAATCGACAATAAAGGTGAATGGTTTGAAAATGAGATTGCTATACATCATGCAGATGATATTGCAGCTCATATATTATGGATGGAAGAACAAGAACAGCAGGATAAAATTTTAAAGAGGTATAATTATGAACCAAAATAATGTAACAGACGATATGGTATATACCTATATCTGTCATAACGATTTTATGCGGATTGAAGGAACACAAGAGTTCTACGAATGTCCGGGTGGACACTCTTGGCATTGGGTGAACATTGTAGAGCTCATCGCAGAGATGAGTCCTCTAGACTTTTATAATCTTTGTTTGCAGACTGAACGTGACGCGGAGATTGATAGAGAAACGAAAGCGCGTCAGGCGAAAGCAAGGAAAGATTTTCCGGTAGGAGACCAACCTTCTTATCCTTATGAGTTGGGAGACCTTCACTAATGAATAAGACATATACTTTAAAAGTTCCACGTCCACAATATGATCGACTAGGATCAGCATTCGAATTGGACGATACTTATTTTGAAGAGTTACTACCAGAGTCGGATGAAGTAGTTTTTATTGTATCAGAAGATCAA
>Ga0315334_10000371_pt1 | contig 27619 bp, 24 predicted proteins | sample M150034915metaG_FD_205555 | JGI IMG/M metagenome (GOLD analysis project Ga0315334, IMG submission 205555) | Ammonia-oxidizing marine archaeal communities from Monterey Bay, California, United States - M1 500m 34915 | ecosystem: Environmental > Aquatic > Marine > Intertidal zone | place: USA... | reverse complement strand
TGATGACTTGGCGTTATGGTTTTATCGGACTGATAATTTACCTAACTATGATGATTCTGCCCCTGTGGCATTTCTTTAAAAAACGTTCTTCAGGTGATGAATACGGACGAGCAATGCTTTTTATTATCTTCATCATGACTATTGCATTGATGAATAACCCATTTCAAGATAGAACCGGCATGTTTTTAATGGCGTTGACAATTGGTTTGACATGGCCATTCAAACAGCTTCCGAAACCCTTTTCTCATGAGCGATAATAAAAGATTACTGTTAGTTGGAAGTACCAAAAGTGATGTCCACCTGCGCAATTATCACAACCTAATAAAAGATTACTTTGATGAAGTATTAGTTGTATGCAGTCATCCCATCGACTTTGCCAAGTGTAAAACTCTAGATTTCGGGTTAAAAAACCCACTCAAATTACGTAATTCGATATTATTACTCAGGAAGATAATCCAATCGTTTAAACCTAGCGTTATTCACGCTCACCAAGCAAATTCTGTCGGTTACATTACTTCAAAAGCAAATAACACGAACATTCCTCAAGTACTAACAATTTGGGGTAGTGATGTGTTAATACTTCCAAATCAAGGACGCTTTTATCGTTACATCGTTAAAACAGCATTAAAATCTTCTGACCATATTACAGCCGACACTTCGTTTATTGAAAACAACATAGAAGCATTGGTAGGGAAAGTGAAATTTAACACCGCTAACTTTGGTGTTGACTTACCGAATATTGATGTAGATTCAGAAAAGAAGGAGAAGATCATTTATTCAAATCGCCTGCATGATAGCCTGTATAATATTGATCAAATCATTGAAGGTTTTAGCAGTTTTATTCAAGAATATCCGGGATGGAAACTTATTATTGGTGGTAAGGGACCGCTTACAAAAGAACTCAAACAAAAGTGCTCTACACTTCTACCAAAAGATAGTTTTAGATTTGTTGGTTTCGTAGATTACGATACGAATATGAGCCTATATCAACGGGCGTCAATCTACATTTCTATCCCCGCAAGTGACGGTACTTCTATTAGCTTACTTGAGGCCATGGCTTGTGGAACAATACCGGTTGTGTCCGACCTACCCGCGAATCATGAATGGATTCAAGATAACCAAAATGGTATTATTGTTAACAATTCAGTAGAACGTGCATTATTTTATGCTTCCAAATTAGAACTCGCCTCAGTAAGCAAACTAAATCAAAAGATTATTGAGACTAAAGCGACAAAAACCGCGAACAAAGCGATATTTTGCAAAATCTATGACGCGTTGATCTAATGTACCCCATGTGAGTTGAACAACTCTGATATTTCATTCAGTGTATCCCTTGATAACCGTGCATGAATATTAACTGGCAAGTTTAATATGCGTTGTGAAATCTTTTCTCCTGAAGGACAATCACCAGAGCTGTAACAATAACGAAATGACCCTCGTGGGTGAACCACATCATTGAACCAAAATCCAAATTGAATTCCTCTTCGAATAGCTTCTTCTTTAACCTTCTCTATCGTCTCATCGGAAACCGCATCGCTAAATACAATAGGGTATCGAACCATAACTTGGTTTTGAACTGGATACGACCTCAACGTATTAAATGAAGAAAAAATCGACTCATACTCCAAAACTATTTCCTGCTTCTTCTTATTTATTTTATCCAATTGGCGTAACTGTAAAACCAATAAGCTACCCAACATCGGGTGCATACGTACAGGGTATCCAGCTGGTAATTCACCACTAATTTCTTGCGCTGAAGTTTTATAGTTGAGGCGCAGTATCTGCAATACTTTCATCGCCATACGCTGAAAGAATGTCGTTGAAAGAAAATACCACATGTTCAAGGCCCCCAACGTGAAAATCATTTTTAGCGCCGTTCCTTTTAAAGTAATTCCAAGCGCGTTATACTCAAGATCCACACGTTCTAATAAACTCTCATTATTAACGAACAAAATCCCCCCTAACCCTGTCGTTAAAGGTTTTGAGTACTCAAGACTAAAAAATCCAACATCACCTATTGTCCCACAAAACTCCCCCAGTTGGTTCTTTGAACCGAAACTGTGCGCGACATCTTCAATAATGATAATTTCAGGGTGCCTACTTTTGATTTCCTTGATATCCTCAAAGGCCAAACCAAAATTATGAGGCACTATTACCGCCTTCGTATCTTCAGATATCGCAGCAAAAAGCTGGTCCTTATTCAAGTTTAGTGTTTCTTCGTCGACATCAACATAACGAACTTTGCATCCGGCAAACTTTACAGCATTCGTGAGGACCACACATGTGTAGCCTGCAACGACAACCTCATCACTACTGGTCAACTGAAGAGACTTCAACACAGTGTATACGGACATACGCCCAGCTCCAAAAAAGAAAATATGACGCTCTATTACACCAAAATAATCTGAAAGTATTTCCTTAGACTCACTTAAACTTCTCTTTCCTTGAAACAAACATGTTTTGAAAAAAGCCCCTATGAACTGTCCTTTTGAAAGTGAATTACTAATAAAAGAAAACTGACGTTTACTCATCCTTTTATTGCTTTTATTTCCTTTGCAGGTGAACCACCGTAGACATAATTTGAATTCAGCCGCCCTTTTACAACAGAATTAGAGGCAATTACAACATTGTCTTCTATCACTGTCCCTGGCAGAATAGTACACTGAGCGCCTATAAAAATATTGTCGCCTAATTTGATATCACCATCGAGGTAATTTTTGGTAAAAAGTTCATTTTCACCCTCAATATTATTTGAATGGCATATAAATGTGCAAAATGGCCCTACCGCAACATTATCACCAATCTCAAGGGTATTTTTATCAATAAGCAAATATCCAAAGGGCGCGATATGGGAATTTTTTCCAATTCTAAACTTCCCATTCTCTCCGGGGTAGATACTTGTATTCTTATATATGACGCTGGCTTCACCAATGAAGACATTTCTCGGGTTCTGAACATCTACACTCTTATGCAGAGAAGCATTACCTCCAATAGTTACTCCATTGCTCTTAAAACGCATCAATGTAATTCTCTGTGATATTCTTTTCAATAATCCCATTATCCAAAATATATCTACTCTACCTGTTCTTCTCGTAAGCGATCTGTATTGCTTTTTTTAGCATAATCGAATATTTTAAAGATAACGAAAATCAAATAACAGGTCTGCGATAAGCTAAGTATCCACAGTGTTGTGATTATCGATGCACCGTAAAATAGTGGAGGAATTGTTAGGCATCCCAATATTAACAAACTTCCTACAATGGCCAACTTGAAAAACTCCTTTTGTTTTCTTAACACTATTGGAAGTGTTGAGATAGGAGAGGTTATAAAATTCACTAAAAACCACGGTGCCATAATTTCGGAAAATGTTCCTGCCCCTCGCCAGTTTTCACCAAAAACAAAAGCAAACAACTCCTCTCCAAAAAAGAAAATTACCGCAAAAGGAACTATGGACAATAATGTCAATGTTAACACTGACTTTTTGATCATAGGAATAATGTTCTCATTATTATTTATTTTTTCAGCACATCGTTGAAAAAATACCTGACCTATTGCCATTCCGGCCAATACCAATGGTAATCGCAACATCCTATACGAATGATCGTACAGCCCAAAATCCTCTTTTGTAAATAACTTTAAGATCAACACAGCCACCAAAAGGTCGCGCCCAAGATCCATTAAAGAATGAGGCAGACTTATCTTTGGGAATTCTTTGTATTCCCTTGCTATAAGCAAGTTGCGTGGTGATTTTGAGCTGATCCTGAACTTTGTTTGCGCTCTTAGGAAATCTCTTAAGAACCAAAGCGTAGAAGTAATCATACCGATCACTGTACCGATTATTAAACCAATGTATCCTATTTCGAACCACCCAAACAAAACTTTAAATGTTCCGGAAAAAAATGAATTGGTCACTTTGGAATAGCTAATGGTTTTGTATAGCTTTTTGCGAATTGACCAATTGGTTCCAATATTATAAACGGCAGTAAATAAAAGTGCAATCGGGAGAAATACATAAAATAGTAACCGATCCAAATTTAAATCCAAACCAATTGGTATGAATATGATCATTAATGAAAAAAGTGCTACAATTAGAGCGGTTCGAAGAGCGAACCTATACAAACGGAATGAATGCACGTCTAGTTTAGGTATTGGCAAAGCCAGCTCATATTTTAATGTCGCAATAGCCGCACCTACCCCGACAATTCTCAGAAACAAACCTAGCTCTGCAACTTGTTCTGGAGTGTACAGCCTTGTAATAATAGGAGCAAAAAGGTAAGAAAATAATTGTGCCATCGCGGTACCCGACATTAGCACGATAATGTATTTGAAGAATTCCGATTTTAAGTTAATCTTATTAAACATTATCGCATAGCACTCCTAAATATTTCGAAATTCCTTCTTCGAAATAATGCAGTTCTTCATAACCAAGATCTTCTGAAGTATTTCCAATATTGGCCAGTGAATCTCTTATATCGCCTGATCTTTCAGGGCCATGAACTATCGTACAATTCTCGTTAAAACGTCCGTTGCTGATAAGTGATTCTTTTATTGCCTTTACAACCTGATTAATTGAGAAGAAATTACCGCATGCAACGTTATATGTCTGTCCAAACGTATTACCATTTTGTGAAGAAAGTGCCAGTACATTTGCCTTAACCGCATTTTTAACGTACGTAAAATCCCTGGTTTGTTCCCCATCTCCGTCAATGGTCAATACCTCTCCTTTTATCATTTTATCAATGAATTTCGGAATAGCGGCAGCATACACTCCATTAGGATCTTGTTTTGGACCAAATACATTAAAATAACGCAGCCCGATTGTTTCCATACTGTGCAATTTATGGTAAACCTTTGCGTATTCCTCATTGATCCTTTTGGTTATGGCATAAGGGGAAAGTAATTCTCCTTCATCCCCAATGTGCTTGGGTGATTTAGTGCTATCACCATATACCGAAGAAGAGCTCGCATAAACGAATCTTTTAATTCCCGATTCCATGGCGGCGTGAAGCATATTCAAAAACCCTGTTGCATTAATACCGTGCGTGTCGTGTGGAAGCTTTATAGATCTTGGAACCGAACCAAGTGCTGCCTGATGGCTAATAAGGTCAATCCCGTCCATTGCGTTGACACATGTCATCACGTCCGTGATATCTCCTTGAATAAAATGAAACAAGGGATTCCCTTCAAACTCCTCTAAATTTTCAATTTTGCCTGTAATCAGATTGTCAAGGACTGTAACCTTTATTTCATGTTCGAGTAAGTAACCCACCAGATTGGAACCGATAAAACCGGCACCACCTGTTACAAGAACATGTTTTCCTTTTATTTTGTCGATTGCACCCTCCATAATCCTGTTATTTGGCATAATTCACCGCTCTTTTCTCTCGTATTAATGTTACTTTAACTTGACCAGGGTAAGTCATTTCAGTTTGTATACGTTGTGATATTTCAAAGGATAATTCATCTGCTTTTGCATCCGATATTTTATCACTTTCAACCAGAACCCGTAATTCTCTGCCAGCCTGGATTGCATATGCCTTGTTCACACCATCGTAACCAAGTGCCAGATTTTCAAGATCCTTTATCCTTTTAATATAGGATTCAACAATTTCTCTTCTTGCTCCGGGACGTGCACCGGAAACAGCATCACATACTTGCACAACTGGTGCGATCAATGTGGTCATTTCCACTTCATCATGATGCGCCCCAACAGCATTACAGACTTCTTGTTTTTCACCAAATTTTTCTGCCAATTTCATTCCGAGAATAGCGTGTGGCAATTCAGGTTCATCATCCGGTACCTTTCCGATATCATGCAGTAATCCAGCTCTTTTGGCAAGTTTGACGTTTAAACCAAGTTCTGCAGCCATAGTTGCGCACATATTTGCTACTTCTCTTGAGTGCTGCAATAAATTCTGTCCGTATGAAGACCTGTATTTCATTCTGCCGATCATTCTTGTGAGCTCGGCATGCAATCCATGAATTCCAAGATCAATACAAGTTCGTTTGCCTGTTTCGGCAATTTCTTCATCAAGTTGTTTTTTCGTCTTTGCAATCACCTCTTCAATTCTTGCCGGATGAATTCTCCCATCAGAGACCAATTGATGTAACGCTAATCGTGCAATTTCCCTTCGCACCGGATCAAAACACGAAAGAATAATAGCCTCAGGAGTGTCATCCACTATTATCTCAACACCAGTAGCAGCTTCGAGTGCTCGAATATTTCTGCCTTCTCTACCAATTATTCTTCCCTTAACTTCGTCTGATTCAATATTAAAGACGGATACTGAATTTTCTATTGCTTGTTCTGTTGCTACTCGTTGTATTGTTTGAATAACAATTTTTTTAGCTTCTTTATTGGCATTGAGTTTGGCTTCCTCTGTGATTTCGTTTATATGCGACATTGCCGCAGTTCGTGCCTCGTCTTTTAACGCATCGATCATACTCGCTTTAGCATCTTCGCTGGACATACCGCTAATTTTGGATAATTCAGTAACGGTTTTCTGGTGCATTTTTTCCAGATCTTGCTCCTTCACTTCATATGCCTTTACTTTAGCTTCAAGAACAGCTCGATTATTATCCATTTTCTTGTTCTTACCGTTGAGTTCTTCAAGTTGTTTGGACAAATGATTCTCCTTGTTTCTGATTCTGTCTTCAGTTGATTGTAGTTTGCGCTCCCTGTCTTTTATCTTAACCTCATGGTCCTCTTTGAGTTTTAAGAATTTCTCTTTTGCCTGAAAAATTTTATTTTTCTTTAAATTTTCACCTTCTTTTTCTGCATTTTTTAGTATTTGGATTTTCCGGTTTCTCCAAAAGATCAATTGAATTACTACGGCTAACACAGCTCCACCAATACACCCTATTATTATTCCAACTATTGAATTCATAACTTTACTTTTTTATAATAAAAAACCCACCACACATACGCCATTGTATGAAATGATGGGCAAACTCGATAAAAATAAAACTCTAGCTCAATGTATCCAGCTCATCGGATAAATTCTTTAATCGATCCTCTATGTCTTTTACAACAGTGGATTCTTCATTATCCGATATCGATTCCTCCTTTGAGGCAATCTGTAATGCCGTCATAGCAAGTAAATCCTGCATGTCTTTAACATCATAATTGTCTTGAAGTAATTTTATTGCATTATTAATGTCCTTTGCGGCATTCAAAACTCTTTCCTCTTCATTTTCATCAACAGAAAGAGGATATGTTCTCCCACCCACAACTACTTCTACAGACAATTTAGCCATGTTTTATTTCTTTAACTGCGCGATGCAGTATTCGATTTCCTCCACCAATTCATCAATTTGTTGCTCTGGAATAATTTTTTCCTCAGCAACAATGACACCCTGTCCTTGCTTCGTACTTATGCCTTTTTCAAAATCAAAAATTCGTGATTGGTGAGCGTCAATCTCTTTTTCTTTTAAAAGGATCGCATTCTTCATGGTTTCATTTTCACCGCGAAGTTTTTCATTATTAGCTCTCTCAACCGACAGTTGATTATGCAAAAAAGAAATCTTTTCTTTTATAGCATCAATCAACTCATTAATTTGATCTGGCATAAAAACGACATTTATACAAAAATAGTATTGTAATACACACAACCAAGATTTTTCCATCAATACTTGCCCATAAATTATCAAAATTCTATTTTTGAACTATGTTCCGTTATCTTTTTCCCTTCTTTCTCTCAGTTATCATAAGCTATTCGGTTTTTGCGCAAACAAAATATCAAAACGATTATCATTCACCACTGGGAATCCCTCTGGTATTATCCTCAAATTTTGGTGAGCTCAGACCCAATCATTTCCACATGGGCCTTGATTTCAAAACGAATGGCAAAATTGGTTACAGGCTCTATTCTGTTGAAAAAGGGCACGTATCCAGAATAAAAGTATCACCGTACGGATACGGGAAAGTTGTATACATAGATCATCCAAACGGTGTGACAAGTGTTTATGCACATTGCAGTGAATTCAAGGGTCCGATTGATTCTATTGTAAAAGCAACTCAAATTGAGCAACAAAATTACGCAGTCGAAGTCTTTCCAAAAAAAGGAGATATCCCAGTAAGTAAAGGCCAGATTATTGCAATATCAGGAAACACTGGAGGCTCAACTGCTCCCCATCTTCATTTTGAACTGCGCGACACAAAAACAGAGCACGCTTTAAATCCATTGATTTATGGGTTTGATTTGGCAGATCAAAAAAAACCAGAAATAAGAGGTGTCAAGATTTATGGAGTGACAAAAAATGGATACAGATATGAGGGCAAAGAAATTAAGAGAACTGTAATTTCAAGTAAAGGCAGTTTGACTGTTTCTGACAACAAGATCACAATTCCCGCACACTTTTCATCAAAAACAGGAGGTATTGGATTTGCATTTGACGTCATTGACCGGCTAGACGGAGCAAATAATCAATGTGGATTATATGGAAGTTTATTGATCGTCAATAACGACACCATATTTGAGCAAAGGATCGACCGAATTCCATTTGAATCCACACGTTATGTAAATTGCCACAAAGATTACGCCGAGTACCAGAAAAACAAAAAGAAATACCATAAATCGTTCCGTACACGAGAAAACGATCTGCTAATATATATAGGCGATAAAATGGGCATCCTAACGGCGAATCCAGGTGAAATATTTAAAATTAAGTTCATTGCATTTGATCCCAAAGGAAACACTTCCGAATTGAATTTTGAGCTTGTAATTTCTCAAGGCAAACGAAACGAGAAGGACTCCATAGCCCGTGATCTGACTTTTCTGCAACCAAATCAATCCATGCGCGTTGAAAATGGCAAAACAACGGTAGACTTCGGTATTGGCACTGTCTATGAGCCATTGAAAATACTAGATAAAGGAATTGAAAGGTCTATTGGCAAGGCCAATGTACCTGTTCACAAGGCATATAGAATAAAAATTAACTCCGAAGAATATCAGGATGGTAAACACTACATCGAGATGATCACAGCAAAAGGAAGGAGAAAAACCCTTTTAGTTAATTACGACAAAAACACGATCTTATGTGAATCAAAGTACTTTGGAAAGTACGAGCTTAAAAGAGATACAATTCCACCAAGAGCTGTGCCATTTAACTTTTCGAGCTCTTCAAACATTATGAGTAAAAAAGTAATGCAGTGGAAAATATCGGATGTTGGGACAGGAATTGAAGATTACGACCTGTTCATTGAAGGAGAATGGAAACTGCTGGAATATGAATACAAAAATGGCTTGGTGACCTATTCAAGAACTCCCGACGTTACAGGTACTAGAAAAGTAGTGCTTCAGGTTAAGGACGACTGTGGGAATATTACCGAATGGAGAAGGAACATGCTCTTTAATTAAGATAATCCGCACGGCATTGACCGTTATTACTTAGATCGTTACAAATTTATTGTTCCCCTCTACTCTTAAACATTTGACGCACACCTTTTTCATCAGTGAAAATCTGATTCTGATCATTATACAAAATTATGCCTGAGTTGTGGGTGTCCCAAAATTCATAGGTGGCATGGAAGAATTGTCGACATCATCAATTACACCATGATTTTCTTCGAACTTTTCGACATTTTCATTGAGTGCTTTCATTAGTCTTTTGGCGTTAATCGGTGTCATAATTACACGAGACCGCACCTTTCCCTTCGGTACTCCAGGCATCATCTGGATGAAGTCACAAACAAATTCAGAGGGTGAGTGTGTTATAATAGCAAGGTTTGAGTAGACACCTACAGAAATTTCATCTGTCAGCTCTATATTCATTTGATTTTCGTTGTTCTTTTTTTCCATATTCAAATATAAAAAAATAGGGGCTACTTTTTGTAGCCCCTAATAAATAATTGGTTATTCTTAATTTATTCGACCTCCAATGCCTCTGTTATCTCTTCGAGTTCCTCTTTAGAGCCAACAAGCATCTTTTGGTATTTCCGAACACCAGTACCAGCAGGTATTAGATGTCCAACAATTACGTTCTCCTTCAATCCTAACAAGTGATCTTGTTTGCCAGAAATCGCAGCCTCATTCAATACTTTTGTCGTTTCCTGGAAGGAGGCGGCAGAAATAAATGATTGCGTTTGAAGCGAAGCTCTTGTAATTCCCTGTAATAATGCCGTAGATGTAGCGGGAATTGCATCTCTGGATTCCAATAATTTCTTATCGGTCCTCTTCAATTGCGAGTTCTCGTCTCTTAGCTTGCGAGCCGAAACAATCTGACCTTGTTTGAGCGTCTCAGAATCTCCAGCCTCTATAACTACTTTCATCCCGAATATTGCATCATTCTCTTCGGTTATATCGGCTTTATGTACCGACTGCCCCTCTAAGAATCGAGTATCACCAGAATCAACAATAACCGCTTTCAACATCATTTGACGCACAATTACCTCAAAGTGTTTGTCATTAATTTTTACACCCTGCAAACGATATACCTCCTGGATCTCGTTAACAAGATACTCCTGGACTTTAGTTGGCCCTTCAATATTTAAGATATCATTTGGAGTGATCGCCCCTACTGAAAGCGGTTGCCCTCCCCTAACAAAATCATTTTCCTGAACAAGAATATGCTTCGAAAGTGGAACTAAATATTTTCGAACTGCTCCGGTCTTTGAAGTAATTTGAATCTCACGATTTCCACGTTTGATCTTACCGTATTCCGCAACACCATCAATTTCGGAAACAACAGCCGGGTTAGATGGGTTTCTTGCCTCAAAAAGTTCTGTAACACGCGGTAATCCACCAGTAATATCACCAGATTTACCGGCCTTTCTAGGGATTTTAACGAGAATCTCTCCAGCCTCGATCTTACCCCCTTCGCTTACCGATATATGTGCATCAACAGGCAAACTATATTCTCTCAAAATTTCTTTTGATTTAGCATCGATAATGTGAATTGCCGGGTTCTTCTTTTTATCTCTTGACTCAGTAATTACTTTTTCGGTAAATCCTGTCTGTTCATCAACCTCTTCCCGGAAGGTAATTCCCTCGATAATATTGTCAAATACAATTTTACCATTAACCTCCGAGATTATGACTGCATTATAGGGATCCCACTTACAGATTATATCATCTTTTTTCAATTTGGCTTTCTTCTTCGACACCATCTCAGCCCCGTAAGGGATATTGGCGTTCATAGTAACATTCCCTTTGTCATCTGTGATCTTTAGCTCAGCAGAACGACCAACAACAACGGTTACTGTTTTACCCGCTTTATCCTTTCTCTCAATTGTTCTTAATGCATCAATCTCTAGCTGACCATCTGTTTTTGCCTTCAAATCCGATTCATCAGCAATGTTGGATGCTGTACCACCAACGTGGAATGTACGCAGCGTTAGCTGAGTACCAGGTTCTCCAATAGACTGTGCAGCAATAACACCAACAGCATCTCCAATTTGTGCCACTCGTAGTGTTGCAAGATTTTGACCATAACATTTAGAACAAACTCCTCTTCTTCTCTCGCAAGTGAGCACCGAACGAATTTCAACCTCCTCGATTCCCACCTCATCAATAATATTGGCAATTGATTCTGTTATTTTATCTCCTGAACCAACTATTAAATCTTCTGTCTCAGGATGGAATACATCTTCTAGGGCTGTTCTACCAACAATTCTATCGCTTAATGGCTCAACAATCTCATCATTTTTCATCAAAGCTGTAGCAACAAGACCTCTTAATGTTCCACAATCATGAGAATTAATAACAACATCTTGAGCCACATCAACCAAACGACGCGTTAAATAACCAGCATCTGCTGTTTTTAACGCAGTATCGGCAAGTCCCTTACGCGCACCGTGTGTTGAAATAAAATACTCAAGGATAGAAAGACCTTCCTTAAAATTCGAGAGAATGGGATTTTCAATAATATCCTGTGACGATGCTCCAGATTTTTGAGGCTTAGCCATAAGTCCACGCATTCCAGACAGCTGGCGAATCTGCTCTTTGGATCCACGTGCCCCAGAATCAAACATCATATAAATGGAATTGAATCCTTGTTTATCATTTTTCAATTGCTCCATCAACGTATGCGTTAATCTAGAATTCGTGTGTGTCCATATATCAATGATTTGATTGTAACGTTCATTATTGGTGATTAACCCCATATTGTAGTTAGCCATCACATCTTTAACTTCATTTTCAGCTTTATCAACTAAAATTGCTTTTTCATCTGGAACGATGATATCATCCAGATTAAAGGACAAACCACCTTTAAAGGCCATATCATACCCCAATTCCTTAATGTCATCCAAAAATGCAGCGGTTCGCGAAGTTCCACAAACTTTGAGTACCTCACCGATCATATCTCGAAGTGCTTTTTTGGTCATCACTTCATTGATATATCCAGCTTCGTCAGGAACCTTTTCATTAAATATTATTCGACCACATGTAGTCTCTACTAATCGAGTCACCTGTTCACCATTATCGTCAAGATCATTTGTCATAACCTTAAGAGATGCATGAAGATCCAAAACACCTTCATTGTGCGCAATAACGACCTCCTCAGGTGAGTAAAATACACTGCCTTCACCTTTAACGGGTTCCTCTTTAGTGCTTTTCTTCCCTTTTGTAATATAATAAAGCCCCAGAACCATGTCCTGAGAAGGTACCGCAATCGGTGCTCCATTTGCAGGATTAAGAATATTGTGTGAAGCCAACATTAATAGCTGTGCCTCCAGAATTGCCGCATTACCCAATGGTAAGTGCACTGCCATCTGGTCACCATCAAAATCTGCATTAAAGGCAGTTGTTACCAAAGGATGAAGTCTAATCGCTTTACCTTCAATTAATTTTGGCTGGAAAGCCTGAATACCCAATCTGTGAAGTGTTGGTGCTCTATTCAAAAGAACTGGGTGTCCTCTCAAAATATTTTCCAAGATATCCCACACAACAGGCTCTTTTCGGTCTACAATTTTCTTTGCCGATTTTACCGTCTTTACAATACCACGTTCAATCATCTTCCGAATGATGAATGGTTTATACAGCTCTGCTGCCATACCCTTAGGGAGACCACACTCATGCAATTTAAGATCCGGTCCTACAACAATTACAGATCTTGCTGAATAATCCACACGTTTTCCGAGTAAATTCTGACGGAAACGTCCTTGCTTACCTTTTAAGGAATCCGATAATGATTTTAATGGTCTGTTAGATTCGGTCTTTACCGCAGAAGATTTTCTGGAGTTATCGAACAATGAATCAACAGATTCCTGAAGCATTCGTTTTTCATTACGCAAAATTACTTCAGGGGCCTTGATCTCTATCAAACGCTTCAAACGATTATTTCGAATAATAACCCTACGGTACAAATCATTTAGATCCGAGGTCGCAAATCGGCCACCATCCAAAGGCACTAAAGGACGTAATTCTGGTGGAATAACCGGTACAACTTTAACGATCATCCATTCTGGTCTATTCTCAATTCGATTTTGTGAATCTCGCATAGCTTCAACTACCTGAAGGCGTTTTAGCGCTTCATTCTTTCGTTGAACCGAAGTCTCCGTATTCGCCTTGTGTCTTAAATCATAGGAAGTAGATTCCAGGTCTGTTGTTCGCAAGAGATCATAAAGCGCTTCAGCTCCCATCTTTGCAATAAACTTATTTGGGTCGGCATCCTCAAGATATTGATTCTCTTTTGGAAGCGTATCAAGAATGTCTAAATACTCTTCTTCGGGCAGAAATTCCAATCGTTGTAATTCCTCACCTTCCTCATTCTTTGCAATACCGGGCTGAATTACAACATATCTTTCGTAATAAATAATTTGATCCAGCTTTTTTGTAGGAAGCCCAAGTAAATAACCAATTTTATTTGGTAACGATCTAAAGTACCAGATATGTGCAACAGGGACTACAAGTGAAATATGGCCCATTCGTTCACGACGTACTTTTTTCTCTGTAACCTCAACTCCACAACGATCACAAACTATTCCTTTGTATCGAATTCTCTTGTACTTACCACAATGACATTCGTAGTCTTTAACAGGACCAAAAATTCGTTCACAAAATAATCCATCTCTTTCCGGTTTATAGGTTCGATAATTAATCGTCTCCGGTTTAAGAACTTCACCACTCGATTGCTCAAGAATTGTTTCAGGTGAAGCTAACGAAATCGTTATCCTGTTGAAGCTGCTTTGTTTTGTTAGTGTTTCTTTTCTGTAAGCCATAATATTAACTTAATTCTTTGTTCAATAACTGCTAATTAGTCCATAGAAATACTGAGACATAATCCTCTCAGCTCGTGCAACAATACATTGAATGATTCAGGGATTCCAGGTTCTGGAATATTGTCTCCTTTCACAATGGCTTCATATGCTTTCGCACGCCCCATTACATCATCAGATTTAACCGTAAGGATTTCCTGTAAAATATTTGCTGCTCCAAATGCTTCTAAAGCCCATACCTCCATTTCACCAAAACGCTGACCACCAAATTGTGCTTTACCACCCAGTGGTTGCTGTGTAATCAACGAATATGGACCGATGGACCGTGCATGCATTTTATCATCAACCATATGCGAAAGTTTCAACATGTAGATGATTCCAACAGTTGCAGTTTGATCGAATCGATCGCCCGTACCCCCATCATATAAATATGTTTTTCCGGATATTGGAACTTCGGCTTTTTCGCACCATTCATCAATCTGTGATGGATGTGCACCATCAAAAATAGGTGTAGAGAATTTCATTCCCAGTTTATCACCGGCCCATCCAAGAACCGTTTCATAGATCTGCCCCAGATTCATTCGTGAAGGCACCCCTAACGGATTTAAAACAATATCCACTGGTGTTCCATCTTCAAGGAATGGCATATCTTCCTGACGAACAATATTTGCTACGATACCTTTGTTTCCATGACGTCCTGCCATTTTATCGCCAACCTTTAACTTGCGTTTCTTTGCAACGTAAACTTTAGCCATTTTAATTATTCCCGCTGGAAGCTCATCTCCAACGGAGATGTGAAATTTCTTGCGTTTGTAGGTTCCCAGCAAATCATTTGACTTGATGTTAAAGTTGTGTATGACCCTGCCGATCAATAAATTCACTGTTGAATCATCCGTCCAATTTGTTGGGTTAACAATAGAATAATCAATTGTATTTAGATTTCGAGACGTAAATTTCGTTCCTTTCTTGATAATTTCTTCTTTAAAATTATTGAAAACACCCATAGATTTAGCGTTTGCAGCAATCTCCAATAATTTATCAACAAGGCTCGATTTTAATTTAACAAACTCTTCATCGAATTCAGAATCAAGATTTTCCAGAACAGGTTTATCTTGTGCTTTTGCCTTTCTGTCCTTAATGGCACGTGAAAATAATTTCTTTTCCACAACAACCCCCCTCAGTGATGGGCCTGCTTTCAAAGAAGCATCCTTAACATCCCCGGCTTTATCACCAAATATGGCTCTCAAAAGCTTTTCTTCCGGAGAAGGATCTGTTTCTCCCTTTGGTGTGATTTTACCAATTAATATATCTCCTTCTTTAATTTCAGCTCCAACTCGAATTAAACCATGCTCATCAAGATCTTTTGTAGCCTCCTCACTAACGTTTGGAATATCAGAAGTCAATTCTTCCATACCACGCTTGGTATCTCGAACATCTAAAGAGTACTCATCGATATGGATCGATGTGAACACATCATCACGTACAACACGTTCTGAAATCACGATCGCATCTTCAAAGTTATATCCTTTCCAGGGCATGAACGCCACCTTTAGGTTCTGGCCCAGTGCCAATTCACCTTGCTGTGTAGCATACCCTTCACATAACACTTGCCCCTCTACAACTTTGTCGCCTTTAACAACGATAGGTTTTAGATTAATGCATGTGCCTTGATTGGTTTTAGCGAATTTGGTAAGAGGATATACAGTTACTTCTCCATCAAAGCTTACCAATTTATCTTCTTTTGTCCAATTGTATTTAATGATAATTTCATTCGCATCAACATACTCCACAACACCCGTTCCTTCAGCGTTAATAAGAACACGAGAATCTTTAGCAACCAATTCTTCAATGCCTGTACCGACAATTGGCGAATTTGGTTTTAATAATGGTACCGCTTGACGCTGCATATTGGATCCCATCAATGCACGATTGGCATCGTCGTGCTCTAGAAAAGGAATAGAAGATGCAGCAATAGAAGCAATTTGATTCGCACCAACATCCATTAAGTTAATATTGGCCGGTTGCACTACGGGGAAATCCCCTTCGTGTCTAGCCTTCACAACCTTGGTCAGAAAATTACCTTTTTCATCGATCTGTGCATTTGCCTGCGCAATCATCTTCTCATCTTCTTCCTCAGCAGATAAATAGATGGGATTACTCTTCATGTCTACCTTTCCTTTGGCAACATTTCTATACGGAGTTTCAATAAATCCAAGCTTGTTAACTTTTGCAAATACACATAATGAAGATATCAATCCAATATTCGGTCCTTCAGGAGTTTCAATGGTACACAGACGACCGTAATGTGTGTAGTGCACATCACGAACCTCAAATCCTGCTCTTTCTCTTGAAAGGCCACCTGGTCCTAGTGCAGATAATCTTCTCTTATGTGTTACCTCAGACAATGGATTTGTTTGATCCATGAACTGAGATAATTGATTTGTTCCAAAGAACGAATTTATAACAGATGACAATGTCTTAGCATTAATCAAATCTATTGGTGTAAATACCTCATTGTCACGAACATTCATTCGTTCACGGATCGTTCTGGCCATACGGGCAAGACCTACTCCAAATTGCGAATATAATTGTTCCCCAACAGTTCTTACACGCCTGTTCGATAAATGATCTATATCATCAACTTCTGCTTTTGAGTTTATCAATTCAATAAGATACTTGATAATCGAAATCATATCCGGCTTGGTTAAGACACGCGATGTCTCATCCATGTTAACGCCTAATTTTTTATTCAGTCTGAAACGACCAACCTCACCAAGATCATATCGTGTATCGGAGAAGAATAATTTTTCAAAAACATTTTTTGCAGTTTCATAATCTGGCGGTTCAGCATTTCTCAGCTGACGGTAAATGTGCTCTACCGCTTCCTTCTCCGAATTGGACGTATCCTTTTGAAGAGTATTATATATAATCGTGAAATCTGCACTATTAATATCTTCTTTATGAAGAATAATAGTTTTTGATCCAGAATCAATTATTAAATCTACATGTTCTTCTTCAAGAACAATTTCACGATCCAATAATACTTCATTTCTTTCTATCGAAACAACTTCTCCTGTATCTTCATCAACAAAATCCTCGACCCACGATTTCAATACTCTCGCGGCAAGCTTACGGCCCAAAACTTTTTTCAAGTTTGCTTTGGTAGCTTTCACTTCATCTGCAAGATCAAAAATCTCAAGAATATCTTTATCACTTTCGTATCCGATCGCGCGAAACAAGGTTGTTACCGGAAGTTTCTTCTTACGATCAATATATGCATACATCACACTGTTGATATCCGTAGCGAATTCGATCCAGGAACCCTTAAAAGGAATCACCCTTGCTGAATACAATTTGGTTCCATTCGCATGGCGACTTTGACCAAAGAAAACTCCAGGTGACCTGTGCAGCTGAGAAACAATAACTCTTTCTGCTCCATTTACCACGAATGATCCTTTGGGTGTCATGTATGGAATTGTACCCAGATAAACATCCTGTACGATTGTTTCAAAATCCTCATGTTCCGGATCTGTACAATACAGTTTTAATTTTGCCTTTAATGGTACACTATACGTCAAACCTCTATCAATACACTCTGAAATTGTGTATCTTGGTGGGTCCACGAAGTAATCCAAAAATTCCAATACAAATTGATTTCTTGTATCGGTAATAGGGAAGTTTTCAGCGAAAACTTTAAACAATCCCTCGCTTTCTCTGTTGTCTGGTGTTGTTTCCAATTGGAAAAACTCCTGGAAAGACTTTAATTGAATATCCAGAAAATCCGGATATGCAAATTGATTTTTGCTTGAAGCAAAATTCACTCTTGTCGAAATACTGTTTGATGTTGCCAAATCCAAACGTTTTATTAGTGAATAAATATTAAATGCTCGTGCACTTAATGCAAAAAACAGGAATAGGCATCCCGAAAAATCGGGATGCCTTTCCATAAATAAGTGCGAAGTTTACTTAATCTCTACTTCAGCTCCCGCTTCTTCTAGAGAAGTTTTAAGTCCCTCAGCTTCGTCTTTAGAAACTGCTTCTTTCAATGTTGTTGGTGCACCATCAACCATTGCTTTAGACTCTTTCAATCCCAAACCAGTTAATTCCTTAACCAATTTCACAACTGCAAGTTTTGAACCTCCTGCAGCAGTTAATACTACATCGAATTCAGATTTTGCTTCTCCTTCATCACCAGCTCCACCAGCTCCACCAGCGGCAGCAGCAGCTACAGGTGCAGCTGCAGGTTCGATTCCATACTCATCCTTAAGGATTGTTGCCAGTTCACTTACATCTTTTACCGTAAGGTTTACTAACTCTTCTGCGATTTTCTTTAAATCAGCCATTTTTATTTAATTTAATATAAATTCAAAAATAATTATTCTATGCTCTCTCTTCGAGCGTTTTAAGTATACCAGCTATATTTCCACCAGCACTCTTAAGTCCAGATACAATGTTTTGTGCAGGACTTTGAAGTAATCCAATAATTTCTCCGAGCAATTCTTCCTTACTCTTAATCTCAGCGAGTTCCTTCAATTGATCATCACCAATATAGACGCTTTCCGCTATGAAGGCACCTTTTAAAATTGGCTTATCATTTTTCTTCCGGAAATCTTTGATAAGTTTTGCTGGAGCATTACCAACTTCAGAAAACATAATTGAGGTAGCTCCCGAAAGTGTTTCTTTCAGGTTTCCAAAATCCTTACCCTCAACTTTTTCCATCGCTTTCTCAAGTAGCGTATTTTTTACTACTCTCAAAGTAACGTTTGAGTTGAATGCTTTTCTTCTCAAGTTGTTTACTACGCCAACTGACAATTCTGCTGTATCTGTTAAATAGATGATGCTGTTCTCGGTTAATTGAGTTGCCAGATCATCTATATACTTTGCTTTTTCTTCTCTAGTCATAATTCCTACGTTTTAAGCAATAACAGACTTCGCGTCAACATGAATACTAGGACTCATTGTAGAGCTGATGTAAATACTTTTGATATAATCACCTTTCGCAGACGAAGGTTTCAATTTCAAGATCGTCTGGAGAAGCTCATCTGCATTGTCCTTGATCTTATCGCCATCGAAACTTGATTTCGCTACCATTGCGTGAATAATACCGTATTTATCAACCTTAAAGTCTATCTTACCAGCCTTTACTTCAGTTACAGCTTTCCCAATATCCATTGTCACTGTACCAGTTTTCGGGTTTGGCATAAGTCCTCTAGGTCCTAAAACACGACCCAAAGCACCAACTTTACCCATAACCGCTGGCATTGTGATAATGACATCGATATCAGTCCACCCCCCTTTGATCTTAGCAATATAATCGTCCAAACCAACATAATCAGCACCTGCAGCCTTTGCTTCCTCTTCCTTGTCAGGAGTACAAAGTACGAGTACTTTCATATCCTTTCCAGTTCCGTGTGGCAACGCTACGGTACCTCGAACCATTTGGTTTGCTTTCTTGGGATCAACTCCCAAACGAACACTAACATCAACCGAGGCATCAAATTTAGTTGTTGAAACTTCCTTAACTAAGTCACATGCTTCTGCTAAGGAATAAGCTTTCGCAATATCAATCTTTGCTAGAGCTTCTTTTCTCTTTTTAGATATTCTTCCCATTACATTAACATTATTTAGTTTTAGGTGCTTCACCACCTCTTACATTAACACCCATACTTCTTGCTGTTCCAGCAACCATGCGCATCGCAGAGTCAACCGTAAAGCAATTCATATCCGGCAGCTTATCTTCAGCTATGATTCGCACCTTATCCCAAGAAATGTTTCCCACTTTCAATCTATTAGATTCAGCGGACCCTTTCTTAAGCTTGGTTTGTTCCAAAATCTGAACGGCAGCCGGAGGGGTTTTTATTACAAAATCAAACGACTTATCATTATAAACCGTTATTACAGCTGGCAAAATCTTTCCGGGCTTATCCTGCGTGCGTGCATTGAACTGCTTGCAGAATTCCATAATGTTGACCCCTTTCGCACCAAGTGCGGGACCAACAGGAGGAGCTGGATTGGCTGCGCCACCTCTGATCTGTAATTTAATTAAACCTGCTACTTCTTTAGCCATTTGTTATTCAATTATGTAGTCAAACATGAATACTTGCGGGAAGCTTTAATCGCTTTCATCACTCCTACGGGTTAATATACTCTTTAAACTTCTTTTTCGACTTGCATGTAACTAAGTTCCAACAAGTTCTTTCTTCCAAATATTTTTACCATTACCTTCAGCTTCTTCTTATCCTCGTTAATTTCATCAATCACGCCAGTGAAGTTGTTGAATGGGCCGTCAATTACTTTAACCGCCTCTCCCACAACAAACGGTATTTTCATTTCTTCCTCACTTTCGGAAAGCTCATCAACTTTACCCAAAATTCGATTTACTTCAGAAGGCCTCATCGGTGAAGGATCTCCTCCTTTTTCATTGCCTAAAAATCCAATTACATTAGGAATGCTTCTAATTACGTGAGGAACCTCACCTTGTAAATCAGCTTCAACCAATACATAGCCCGGTAAATACGCTTTCTCCTTGCTTACTTTTTTTCCCTTTCTTATTTGAAACACCTTCTCAGTTGGAATTAAAACCTGGCCGATGAATTCATCGAGTTTTAATCGTGTGATCTCCACATCAAGATATTCCTTAACCTTCTTTTCCTTGCCACTAATAGCCCGAACAACATACCAACGTTTTTTTATCTCAGACACCATTTCAATTAGAACATTTTATATATAATACCAAGAACACCTTTCCAGGAAGAATCCTTGTCTCCTGAAATACCGAAGGTAAAATCCATCACGAAAATACTCAATGCGATAAGCACCGAAGCAATCACCACTGTGATGGTATTATTTTGCAATTCTTTCCACGTTGGCCATGTTACCCTGTGCACCATTTCAGTCACAGTCTCATTAATATATTCTTTAACTTTTGACATTCAATCAATTTTGCACGGGCGGTAGGATTCGAACCCACGACCAATGGTTTTGGAGACCACTACTCTACCAGCTGAGCTACACCCGTATAAAAAGGGGAAAACTCCCCTTTTTTATACATATAACTATCCAATTAAGATATAATCTCAGTAACCTGACCTGCACCTACAGTTCTACCACCCTCACGAATTGCAAAACGCAATCCTTTGTTCATTGCCACAGGTACAATCAACTTAACTGTTATTGTAACATTGTCACCCGGCATTACCATTTCACGACCATCTGTTAAGAAAATCTCACCGGTCACGTCTGTTGTTCTTAAATAGAATTGTGGACGGTATTTGTTATGAAATGGAGTATGACGACCACCTTCTTCTTTCTTAAGAACGTAAATCTCAGCTTTGAATTCAGCATGTGGAGTTGTAGAACCTTTTTTACAGATTACCATACCACGTTTTATCTGTGCTTTTTCAATCCCTCTAAGTAATAAGCCAACATTATCTCCTGCCTCACCTCTGTCCAAAATCTTACGGAACATTTCAACACCTGTAACAGTTGACTCAAGACTCTCGTCACCCATTCCCAGTATATCAACTGAATCACCTGAATTGATAACACCTGTTTCTATTCGTCCTGTAGCCACTGTACCACGACCTGTGATCGTAAATACATCCTCTACCGGCATTAAGAAATCTTTATCAATTTCACGTATTGGAAGCTCTATATAAGTATCAACAGCCTCCATTAATTCATTTATAGCACCAACCCATTTTTCCTCACCATTCAATGCTCCTAGAGCAGATCCCTGGATAATCGGTGCGTTGTCACCATCATATTCATAAAAAGAGAGTAATTCTCTAATTTCCATCTCAACCAATTCGAGAAGTTCTTCGTCATCAACCATATCCACCTTATTCATGAATATCACCATTCTAGGAACACCAACCTGACGGCCTAAAAGAATATGCTCACGTGTTTGTGGCATTGGCCCATCTGTCGCCGCAACTACCAAAATAGCTCCGTCCATTTGTGCTGCTCCTGTAACCATGTTCTTTACGTAATCAGCGTGACCTGGACAGTCAACGTGCGCATAATGACGATTTTTAGTAGCATACTCAATGTGAGATGTGTTAATTGTAATACCTCGTTCTTTTTCTTCTGGTGCATTATCAATAGACGAGAAGTCGCGAGTTTCAGCAAGACCTTGACCCGCTAATACGCTAGATATTGCTGCTGTCAAAGTAGTTTTCCCATGGTCAACGTGACCAATTGTTCCGATGTTTACGTGTGGTTTGGAACGATCAAATTTTTCCTTAGCCATTGTTCTGTTTTTTGTTTCTTAGTTAAAAAATAAACTTTTATTATATCCAAAATTTCACCCCACTGAGGGTGAAAAACTTTTAATTCACTTTCGAGCCAATGACGAGAATTGAACTCGTGACCTCTTCCTTACCAAGGAAGCACTCTACCACTGAGCTACATCGGCACATCCATTCTTTTACATTGAGCGGGAGACGAGATTCGAACTCGCGACCCTCAGCTTGGAAGGCTGACGCTCTACCAACTGAGCTACTCCCGCTTATATAACAGATAGTAAAAACACTGTGTGGGGAGAGCAGGATTCGAACCTGCGAAGACGTAGTCAGCAGATTTACAGTCTGCCCTCGTTGGCCGCTTGAGTATCTCCCCATACCATGAGCCGATGGAGGGACTCGAACCCCCGACCTGCTGATTACAAATCAGCTGCTCTAGCCAGCTGAGCTACATCGGCACTAAGTGCGTATATTACTATCAATATTTAAAGAACTTCTACAATACCCCAACTTTTCGGGAGTGCAAATTTATAAAAGAAATTCTTTAAAACAATGTTATATTCTTTTTTTTTGTCCAAAAAAAAAGGGTGGCATTACGCCACCCAAATTCATTGTGTCACTTTAATTTGATTTATCCATGCTTCGCTTTATGTTTTGTAACCTGTTTTTTCAATGCCTGAACGGCCAAATCCGTTGCCTGCTCAAAGCTTTTGCACTGTTTCTTAGCAAAAAGTTCACTGCCAGGTAACAATAATTTTACCTCAGCAATTTTATTATCACTAGCGCTCCCTTTATCAACTTTAAGGTAAATTTCACTCGCAATTATATTGTCGTAGATCAATTCAAGTTTTTTAACCTTTTCATGAATAAATTCTACAAGTTTTACATCCGCTGTAAAATGAACTGAGTTTACCTTGAAATCCATAATGTTTACTTTTTATGTCCCCTTGGGTGAGACTGTGAATAAATATTTGTTAATTGCGAAAAGGAATTGTGTGTGTATATTTGAGTCGCCGACAAACTTGCATGACCAAGAAGTTCTTTCAAAACTTCCAATCCCGCACCATTGTTCAACATATGGGTTGCGAATGTATGCCTTAGTACATGTGGGCTTTTCTTATCTAATTCCGTTGCTTTTCCAAGATAAGAATTTATTTTCCTATAGACAAATTTCGGATATAGTTTTTTAGCATTCTTTAAGATAAAAAAATATTCAGATCTTCGTGTAATTTCATCCCTAACCCTTCTGTATTGTGCAATAAATTCAAATAGTTCTTTTGAAATCGGGATAAATCTTTCTTTATTGCGTTTCCCCAGCACCTTTATTCTTGAATCCTGTACATTTTTATCCAGAAGATTTATCAGCTCACTTGACCGTATACCTGTTTGGTAAAATACTTCAAACATCAATCGATCCCTTATTCCATCAAAATCATCTTCAAAAAATAATTCAATGCACTCTGTTTCCAGTTCTTTTGTTTGCGCAAATGAAGGCAATCGCTTCTGGTTTTTTGGACCAACCACTCCTGCAATCGGGTTGGTATTCAAAACACCCCTCCTAACCATCCACTTAAAAAAAGAGCGTAAAGAGGAGAGTTTTCGATTGACAGAAGTAGAAGAATATTCGTTTTCCAGCAGGCTAACAATCCAACCACGAGCTAATTTGGAAGTGACCTCACTTACATCCTGAGTGGAATTTACTTCTGAAAAAGAAAGGAATTGGGAAATATCTCTCTTATAAGCCAAGCATGTATGCTCGGAACAACGTTTTTCTGTTTCCAGAAACTGAATAAAATCATCAAGCAATAAAAAAGGAGCCATCAGCTCCTTTAACGTATTTTAAACAATTTTGTTTCGATTTTATATCTCAGCAGACCTCATTCTCTGCTTATAGGCAGCACGAATCTTTTCCTGTCTTTTCGAAATAGAAGGTTTGATGAACTGCTTACGCTCACGAAGTTCTCGCATCACCTTAGTTTTCTCAAACTTCTTCTTGTACTTCTTAATCGCCCTTTCGATGTTCTCTCCTTCCTTTACTGGGATAATTAACATATTTACTCTTGTTTTTCTATAAATTGGATGGCAAATATATAACTAAAAATTCAAATCCAATTGTTTTATTTTAATATTTCTCTTGAAATAACAATTTTCTGAATTTCTGATGTACCCTCTCCAATTGTCATAAGCTTAGCATCTCTCAAATACTTCTCAGCCGGATATTCCTTAGTGTAACCGTATCCCCCCATAATCTGAACGGCCTCATTACCACATCGCACAGCAACCTCACTTGCATAATACTTTGCAAAGGCCCCTTGTTTGGTAACTGGTAATTTATTGTTTTTTAAATCGGCTGCTTGAAAAGTTAGCAGCTCTGCAGCTTCCAGTTCAGTAGCCATGTCCGCCAATTTAAATCCGATAGCCTGAAACTGACCAATTGGTTTGCCAAATTGTTCGCGTTCTTTAGCATATTTCACCGATGCTTCTAAAGCTCCTCTTGCTATTCCGCAGCTCAATGCAGCAATAGAAATTCGCCCTCCATCTAAAACTTGCATCGCCTGAAAGAAACCTTCACCAATTTCGCCTATCACGTTTTCGCTGGGAACACGCACATTATCAAAAACAAGCTCGGCCGTTTCACTTGCTCTTACCCCTAATTTATCTTTAATCTTCACCGCAGATAACCCAGGCATGTCCTTTTCCAAAATAAATGCCGTAATTCCTTTACTATCGAGCAATTCTCCTGTTCGAACCAATACTACCATGACATCTCCCGATAAGCCATGTGTAATCCAAGTCTTGGAGCCATTAATTATCCAGTCGTCTCCGTCTTTAGTTGCCGTCGATTTCATCCTCATCGAATCAGATCCCGTATTAGGTTCGGTAAGGGCCCAGGCACCTATACATTCTCCAGATGCCAGTTTGGGTAAATATTTTTTCTTTTGAGCTTCAGTACCATGATAATAAATATGCCCCAAACACAATGAATTATGAGCAGCAACACTTAATCCTACGCCACCGCAAACCTTGCCTATTTCTATTAATGCTGTCACATATTCAAAATAGCCAAAACCGCTTCCTCCATATTCGCCAGGAAGATAAACCCCCATCAATCCAAGCTCCCCCATCTTTTTGAGCGTATCAACTGGGAAAAATTCTTCAGCATCCCACGCATTCAGATTAGGTTTGATTTCCTTTTCAGCAAAGTCACGCACCATCTGTGCGATCATTATCTGATTTTCATTTAAATCGAAATTCATTTGATTTTGTTAAACAGTTCAGTCCTCCTATTGTTTCTAATAGGCGACTAAATTAGTAATATTGTTAGAAAATTTATTCAATTTATTTTCACCATTTAAAAAGTTTAGAGATACCAGAAAATTGAAGCCGGCGATCTCTCCACCGGATTTCTCAATTAGAATAGCAGCTGCTTCAGCAGAACCGCCAGTAGCCAAAAGATCATCATGAATTAATACACGTTGCCCTTCCTTTACAGCATCCGTATGCATTTCAATTGTGGCTGTCCCGTATTCCAACATGTAGTCATGGCTGATCTTATTATAGGGTAATTTGCCTTTCTTTCGGATTAAAATAAAAGGAACACCTAATACCATGGCCAGTGGGTATCCAAATAAAAACCCACGGCTTTCAATTCCTGCAACGGCGTCCAGACCACTGTCTTTATAAATCTCATATAAATGATCAACAACCTCATTTGATAATTCTGCATTCATCATAATAGGCGTTATATCCTTGAATACGATTCCAGGTTTCGGGAAATCAGGAATATCCCGAATGGCCAATTTTAGTTTCTCTTCAATATTCATTTATAATTCTAAATATGGTTTCAATTTACGAAACAGTTCTTCATCAATTAGTACTGATTTTTTAATATCTTCTAAGGTATTGTAATGGCGATGTATTCTCATTTTAACTATTGAATTAGCTACAGAATAAGAAATATAAGGGTGGTCGGATAAAACTTCCATTGACGCTGTATTAATATTGATCTTGGCCAAAGGAGCATCTCCCAACACCACAAAATCAGCAACAGAATTGTATTTTTGTTCGTCAAACTTCCAAATCTCCAAAAGTTGTTCTTTTCCAACAAATCCACCCAGTTTTTGCCGGTATTCAATAATTTTCTTCGCAAAATATGGCCCAATGCCGGGAATCCTTTCAAGTGTATCATTGGTAGCCGAATTTAAATCAACGACAAGATCACTATTGCTCTTCTCCTGTTCGAAAGAGCTACTATTACTCTCATATTTATGTTCTGGAAAATATAGAGAATCTTCAATCAACCCGAACAATTCTGCAGGAAGCACAAATATCTTTTGCAGATCTTCAGCGGATCGCAATCCACGCTTCGAGAATTTCAAAATAACTTCAGTTTGTCTTTTGGTCAACCCCAACTTCATCCAATCCTCTTTTTGGTATTCGTTTGGGTCGAATTTTTCTTTTGGTACTAAATATCTGTTTTTCTTTTTAACACGCGAATAATCAACCCTGTTTTTTTCTGTATTAACATAATTTCGATGGGCTTCAATTGCTTCTTCATGCGTTATAACAGAAGGTGCAACCGATGACATACTATTTAATAGTCTTGGAGTTACCGCAATCATCAGACAGATTACTAAAATAAAAATTAATCCTCTTCTATTTCTTTTGGACAATAGCATTATCGCTTACTAATCGCAAGTTTGAACTTCTTCAGCTCTTCTTTTGCTCTTGGTGCCAGAATGAACAATCCAATCATATTTGGAACCAGCATTGCAAATATCATAGCATCCGAGAAACCAATTACCGAATTTAGGCTTGCCGCTGAACCAATTATAACAAACAAACAAAATAATATCTTGTAGCTATATTCAGTTTGCTTAGATCTTCCAAAAAGATATGTCCATGCTTGAAATCCGTAATAGGACCAAGAAATCATCGTGCTAAAGGCAAAAAGTACAACGGCAATGGTTAATACATACGGGAACCAGGAAATGACCGACCCGAATGCTTTTGACGTTAATAATACTGCTTCCGAATCATTCATTCCAGAGTTTGCACCATCAACTGATCCGGTTATAATCAAAACCAAAGCCGTCATCGTACAAACAACTACTGTATCAATAAATGGTTCTAGAAGCGCAACAAGTCCTTCGCTTGCTGCATATTTAGTTTTTACTGCAGAATGGGCGATTGAAGCCGATCCGATACCCGCCTCATT
>Ga0315334_10000370_pt1 | contig 27629 bp, 23 predicted proteins | sample M150034915metaG_FD_205555 | JGI IMG/M metagenome (GOLD analysis project Ga0315334, IMG submission 205555) | Ammonia-oxidizing marine archaeal communities from Monterey Bay, California, United States - M1 500m 34915 | ecosystem: Environmental > Aquatic > Marine > Intertidal zone | place: USA... | reverse complement strand
CAGCTCCAAGATTTGATTTCCGTTGCCAAAACCATCCAACCTTCGTATAAGCGGGCCCGATCCGTATGCTATGTTCTGAATCGTTCCGTCTGCCTCTGGTGCAGGGTTGTGTGGGATGGCTTCTACAAATTTGATCTCTCCTATTGCTGCTTTTCTGCTGGCAATGTATTTTTTTTGCTGTCCGTCCAAACCTAAAGGATCGTTCGGATCGTACTCCTTAAAGTTATTATATGCATACGCTATTGCGATAAAATAGTAGCGCTTAAAATTGACCAGTCGTTTGTTTCCCTGTGCAAAAAGATCTTCGGTAACCCTGAAGCTGTGTTGTACCCCGGTATTATTACCATCGACCTTCTCCACTGGGATACTCGCTTCCAATGCATTATCAAATTCAAAATTTATTATTCGATCAACATCATCCTTTATATCGCATTGAGCAGTTAGTCGTGCTTTCGACGGATCGTCGAGATCGGATGTTGAAACTCCCGGGTCGATCAGCTGGTATATCTGATAGCCCTGGAAACGATAAAATCGATCTGCAGTGGTGTCTTCTGCAACAATGAACGGATCAAATTCTGCGTATTCTTCCAAATAATTATTTGAATTCAGCGAATTTGACAAGGTCAAAATAAGTTCATTTTCCAGCTCCTGAATCGCTAAGACCGGAGCATGGGGAGAATCCAGAACTTTAAAACAATTTTCAAACAATGACTGCGCTTTATCATCAGCACGAGTGAGAACTTCAACCGACTCAAAAGGATTACCGCCTGGTGCCCTTGCCCAAACCACCCCAACTGTAATATTGTTTACAGCACCCGGCACAAGGATGAAGGGACCTGCCGACTGAACAAACCTTCTATCGTTTGGAGTATTTCCTGCTGTTTGTTCTGTCCAGGGAGGCTGTGGGATCCCTGAAGTTCCCCACCCTAAGGGATCTGTGTCTCCAGGAAACATAAAATCACAAGGAACGCTTGGATCTGCATTAGGGTCAGATACGTGCCCCGAACCTCCATAATAAAATTGACTTCCATCTTTCCAGAAGCCCTGTAGATAACTGTAATAATCTGCCGCAAATATGGGGTCTGTCTGACTGGGGTTTGCGCCATTGGTCGTATTGCTGTAATACAAAAACCGTCTCATTCCATAGCGCTCATTGTCTATAACCCCATCGCCATAGCCAATCCCGTTCAAAGCTTCTCCCGGACCAATTCCAAAAGCATTGTCTATACCGTCATTATCCTGATACGGTCCTTCAAAAAAATCAACCCCTACAGCAGGAGGACTATTTCCATAACCAAAAAATCCGGAATTATCTCCATCAAAATTATCCCCATTGTAGTAATATCCCAACCCTCTGTTCACATCGCAACCAACATAATCATCGAATGGGTCACCTAACGCACCATCTGTAAAACACCCGAAATATGTCTGATACAAGGTTTGAGTTCCTCGGTTAATAAGCTCATAATTGTAAAAGGTCATGTTGTTAATTTCATCATTCGATGCAAACGCAAATGCCTGTGCTCGAATTTCCATACCAATTGGATCCGCACCAGTTTCGGTGTGAATATTCCCTTTATCGTTCATTACCCACCAAAGATTAAAATCGCCATAAAGTGAAACAGATCTGTCTACGCTGCATTCCTTGGTTTTCTTTATATCATACCATGGATAATCCCCATCCTGCCAATTATAGTTACCGTCTTCATTCCTGTCAAAAAAGGGTGCTAAATAGTAGTCTTGCCCCTGCGAAACATCACCGTGAGCAGGCCAGTCTTTAATCATAGAAGGAACTGTATATCCAGGAAATAATTCGGACTGCAGCGATGTGCCATTTGCCGCATCATCAAGGCCGACCTGAAACCAGGAATCAAACTCTCTAATTGCGTCTTGTGTAGTTACATAATGCTTGTCGTAATCATAACAGGTTTGGTACGTCACTTCCGCTGCACCCTGCGTTAATGGTCCGGTCCAGTAGTCTTGCCCATTTCGATAACGAAGTGCGGCGAGTTTCAGCTGTCCGTTAATATCAACGCCCCCTAACCATAATGCTGAAGTAAACAATGCCATTATGCCTGAATTTTTAGGAACCTCATATTGCGATAAGTTCTGTCCAGGGACCTGCCATAAATTCCCCGCCGTATGAATCATGGCTCTCACATTATTCATTTCAAGCATTGTTGTGGTAGAAGGGGGGGTACAGCTCGCGCCTTTCATCGCAGTAATACCCTTCTTGCCTTCACTGCCAGCATAGGACTGTGCATTCGCCCCAAACGAAAGAAAAAGAATGAATACATAAAAAACAACCCTCATAATAACAGCTTGGTATTTGTGAGTCCAAATTAGGGAATATTTGGTAGAAATACTCAGAGGTAAGTCACTAATTGTGTGGCGTGCATGCTTCACTTATTCTATTGTTTTTTTTGAAGCTCGTGAACAAACTCCACTAACAATGTAGTAATGTCTTCGTATTCTTTAAAACTCAACTCTTCGAACGAATCAAAAATATCATGGTAATGTTTGTTCGGACCTCTGGTATAAATAAAAAATGCCGGGACTCCTTTTTGAGTAAACCAATAATGATCGGAATTGGCTGCAGGCCCTCTCTTCTTTATCTCAGCGAGCAGATTCTTTTCTTTATTTATTTGTTGTAGCAATTCAAACTCCTTTTCAAATAAAGTAGCATTAACAACTGTTATCCCTTCTTCGCCACTTCCCATTATATCGAGATTAATAAGAAATTCAATCTTTTTTAATTTTATAATCGGATGTTCTACAAAATATTTTGAACCAACGAGCCCAGCCTCTTCTCCCGCAAAGGCAATGAACATAACATTAAAATTCGGTCTGTTCTTCTGAAAGTAACGCGCCATTGTAATCAACATAGCCGTACCAGAAGCATTATCATTTGCTCCCGGAAAATAGGTGTTCGCCCCCATTCTTCCCAGGTGATCGTAATGTGCCGTGAACAAAATCGTTTTGGAACATTTTTTCTTTGCCGGAATATAGGCGATCACATTTTGCGATGTATAATTTTCGATAAGTTCGGCCTCTATGTCTAGCTCTATTGGCAATTGTTTATCGAAAACAGTATCCTGTATTTGAAGAAAAGGAAAGAACTTTTGAGATCTTCCCACAGACCATGTGAATTTTTTATCTACAAGCTCAATTACAGGAACAATTTCAGCTAATTCTCTCATTAAGCTCTTTACCAATTTTAAGGTGTCACCCGAAACAGCTGTGCAATCAAATAAAAGAGCATTAGCTTCTCCCGAACCCGATTGAATTTCTGTGATCGATTGCCGGATATAATCAAAATTCATTACTTCATGTGAAGGAATCTCCGTTGGAAATAGAACGCCCTTATAAGCTCTCGTGCTTGGGTCGACCGAATAATGCAGTCCGGCAGTGAGGTTCTTCCCATTCTGCCGCACATTCATTTTTCCGGGAAAGGTATTTACATTAAGCTTAAATGACTGCTTATACCTTTTCTTGTACGGTTTGATTCCAAATTTCCGAAACTCATTCACCAAAAATGCAGCAGCAATGGAATCTCCCTTGTTCACATATCCTCTGCCGTGAAATTCGGGGGAGCACAAAGATTCCGTTATACGGCGAACCTCATCGATCTGGCTAATTAATGGTGTAGCAACGAAAAAAAATAAAGCAAATGCAAGCTCCCTACGCATATCTTCGATTGAGCATCTCCATAAATTCTATTACTGTTTGCTCATCTGGGTTCCAGTCGTTTGACACTGCGAGCTCATCGAGGGTTACTCGGGCATCTTCAAGACTCGATTGTGTATCCAAAGCTTTAATTGCATTTCCGTACAATTCGCTCGATCCGTCAAATAAATCATTAATGTACCGAAGCTTCTGATTGAGTCCAACAGCGCCGATCAAAGTATCTATTTTGGCTCCTTCAAATTTTGAGCTTAATGAATTATCTACTGCAGCAAATTTATCTACGAATGATTCCGTATTCGTGTTTTCTTCAGTGTTCTGTTCTTCTTGTTCAACTGGAATGTCTTCTTGCACTGTGGAATTTGTTTTCTCATTAAAACTTGAAAAATCAATTTCGGGTTTCTTTTCCGGTTTCGGTTCTTTGAACTCAACTACTGTGTCAGATGGCTCTTTTTCTGTAGCGTTTTCGCGCGACTTGTCCTCAAATGCCTTGTACTTCAATATAATACTCTTTTCATGCAGATTTCTGGTGAGCTCTTCGAGGTCCGACAATTCGGATACCGATAATTCTCCCATTTCCATCTTTGTTATCAAAACTTCGATTTTCCCTATCTGTTGTTTGTACAATTTTAGATTCTCCATTTGTGCTACTAAATTATCAACTTTTCAACATTTCAATTAAAGTTGCTAACGATGTTGCCAAACTATGCAACTTAATAACGACTTTTAATTTTCAAAGTTACCCAAGAAAAACTATTACGTAGCTATCAAGTGTACTTTTTCTTTGGGAGGTATTAGAAACACATAAAAGATGCATAATTTATGTTTTTAGAGCATTTTCCTGATGATCGCAGACAACATGGATGGATCGAGGTTATTTGCGGATCCATGTTTTCGGGCAAAACCGAAGAGCTGATCCGAAGATTAAAAAGAGCTCAATTTGCGAATCAAAAAATACTCCTGATCAAACCCAATATCGATAAACGCTACCATAAAGAAAATGTAGTGAGTCATCAGGGAAGTAGTTTTGAGGCCATCTGTGTTGAAAATGCCACAGCCATTCTTGAGCTTTGGAAAGATGAAAAAGTTGTGGCAATTGACGAAGCACAATTCTTCGATTCAGAAATAATAAATGTCTGCAGTGAATTATCGAAAAATGGTGCGCGTATTATTATTGCAGGATTAGACATGGACTTTCAGGGAGTTCCATTCGGTCCAATGCCGAACTTGCTGAGTATTGCTGAATACGTAACAAAGGTTCATGCGATTTGCTTATCTTGTGGCAATTTAGCACAGTTTTCGCACAGAACGGTAGGTGAAAAAGAGCAGGTTCTTGTTGGCGCAGTAAACGAATACAAACCTCTTTGTCGCTCCTGTTACAACAAAATAACACATTGAAATTAGAGTACGCATACAACGACTTATCTCTTCTACTGGCAAACTCCACATCCAAGAATAATTCTATTATTAGCTCTATAGCTTTTGATACGCGCCGAATTTACAATGGAGAAGGGGTCTTGTTTTTTGCATTAAAAGGAAATTTTCGGGATGGGCATGATTTTCTAAAAGCTGCCCATGACAAGGGGGTAAGACATTTTGTTGTTCAGCAAGCTGGTGTTACATCAAATTTGATCGGTGCTAATGAAATTGTGGTTAAAAATTCGCTTGGTGCCTTGGTTGATCTGGCCAAACATCACCGGTCCCGATTTAATTGTCCGATAATTGCTATCACCGGAAGCAATGGTAAAACAACGGTTAAAGAATGGCTGACTATACTTCTTGGAAAACAGTTCAATGTTGCACGAAGCCCTAAAAGCTATAATTCTAAACTGGGAGTAGCTCTATCCTTATTTGAATTGAACAACGATTCTGAGATCGCAATAATTGAGGTTGGAATTTCCAATCATAAAGAAATGAAGGAGCTTAGGGAACTCATTAAACCAAGCCATGGGATTTTAACCTCCTTTGGGTCCGCTCATCGCGAATTATTCGATTCTCCCGAAGAACACCTGAAGGCGAAATTGGAATTATTCATTGACGTGAACTCCTTTATTTTTCCCGAACATGTATTGGAAAAAGAACCCTCCAATGGGCGTTCCATCTCGGAAAACGAATTCATCGATCTGCTCGAGGCATTCCCTTTTAACGATCGAATAAACAGACATAATGCGCGACTCACAATAGCCATGGCTACAATATTCAGGCTGGAAACCGACACTATTCGCGCCGGTGTTAAAGAGCTGAGTCCATTAGCGCTTCGGATGGAAAGCTACGAAGGAAAAAATGGGAATACGATCATAAACGATACGTATAATTTAGACCATGAGTCATTACGGCATTCACTGCAATACCAGCTGGCAAACTGCCAGGGGAAAGAGAGAATCGTAATCATAGGTCTTACTTCTGAAAACAAAGACGAAGAAAAAAAAATTAATACAATAGCTAACGAGTTTTCCCCCTCCAAAATACTTTTTCATTATCCAGAAGACAGTCATAAATATGATTTTCAAAATGCCAGTATTTTGATAAAGGGCAAGCGAGAATCACGAATGGAAATTGTAGCAAGGGAATTCAAAAGGAACAACCACCAAACCTATTTGGAAATAGATTTAAAATCCATTAGACACAATATTAGCTATTACAAGACCTTGATTGATCCATCAACCAAATTACTGTGCATGGTTAAAGCCTCGTCCTATGGCTCAGATTCAAAAACAATGGGAAAATTTCTGGAAGGAATGGGGGTCGATTATTTTGGGGTTGCGTACGCAGACGAAGGAATTGAGCTGCGAGAAAAAGGCATTCGAACGCCCATTTTGGTAATGAATTGTGAGGAACGGAGCTTTTCTCAGTGCATTGATTTCGATCTGGAACCTGCTATTTATTCGCTAAGGCAGCTTGATTCTTTCATTAAAGAGCTGATAAACCGATCGATAGTCAATTATCCAATTCACGTAAAGCTGGAAACCGGAATGAACCGTCTTGGATTTAACGAAAATGACATCCCCGGCCTTGTCGATCTGATCAAAGGACAGCCAGAAATTATAGTAAAAAGTGTTTATTCTCATTTGGCCGAAGCCGATATTCAAGAATCAGATTTCACTACCCTTCAGATCTCTGAATTCGATCGCCTATCTAATTTAATAGAAGATAAATTATCCTATTCTTTTCTAAGGCATCTGCTAAATTCTGAAGGCATCCAGAATTACCCCAAAGCTCAATACGATATGGTGCGCCTTGGAATAGGCATGTATGGTGTTTCAGATAATAAGAGCTTGCGTCCCGCCATTTCCTGGATAAGCTCTATATCACAGATAAAAAAGGTGCGTAAAAATAGCTCTGTTGGTTATGGAAGATCATTTATTGCGCCAAAAGACATTACTGTCGCGATTATTCCAGTAGGGTATGCCGACGGCCTTCGACGTTCTCTTGGTAACGGTAAAGGGGGGGTATACATCGGGGGAGCTTATTGCAAAATAATTGGAACTGTTTGTATGGATATGATCATGGTTGATGTCTCTGAAGCAAGTGCAAAAGAAGGCGATCTAGTGGAAATAATCGGCAAGCAACAGTCAATGAAAGATTTCGCCCTAAATTCGAGTACTATCCAATATGAAATCATGACAGGATTTTCGAAAAGGGTACATCGTGTGTATACAGATCAGTAAGTTAAAGGAATTTTAGTCTGGCACCATTGATCGAGCGTGTTTCGTTCACTTCGATTTTTTTTCCTATTATCCATATTCCAGCCTTCACATTCCCGGCCAATCGAATCTGAATTCTATCTTTATTCGCAAATTTAAGAAGCTTGAATAATGCACCATTGTCAAGAGTTGCGGTAAAGGGTGCTTCAATTAGCGTTTCCCGTTTGCCTTTCATTTTTATTTTTTTGTCCAGATGAATTTTCCCCATGTACTCCCCTTCAATAAATACATCCAAAGTTGAGGGCTTCACTTTCACGGCATAAAAATTTTCATTGTACACTTTTGCCCCTGCAGTGAATTTTATATTTCGTCCATTTACCTGATTAAACTTAAAACTCCCGCCACTACGATATTCCGGCTCATAAAAAGTACAGGAACCAACCAGAAATGAAATCAAGCCAATAATAATGGCGTTCTTCATGATTTATGTTTTAAACAGCTCTGTATAATGAACGTAAAAATGTGGAATGGTTTCAATCCCTTTATAAAAATTGAATAATCCATAATGCTCATCAGGTGAATGTATCGCATCACTGTCCAGGCCGAATCCCATGAGAATTGTTTTGAGCCCAAGCTCTTTTTCAAACATTGCAACAATTGGGATCGATCCGCCACTTCTTACCGGAATAGGCCTCTTTCCAAATGTTGCTTCGAGGGCCATACTGGCAGCTTCATACCCAATAGAATCGATCGGCGTAACCGCAGCTTCACCACCATGATGAGGTGTTACGTTAATTTTGGTTCCCTTCGGGGCAATTGACGCAAAATAGTCCGTGAACAATTGCGTGATCTCCTCAGGGTCCTGATCCGGAACCAGTCGCATGGATATTTTAGCATATGCTTTAGAGGGAATAACCGTTTTGGCACCTTGTCCAGTGTATCCTCCCCAAATACCGTTGACATCCAGCGTTGGACGGATCGAACCTCTTTCCATTGTTGAGTAACCACTTTCCCCATATACATCTTCCATTTCTAATGCCTCACAATACGCCTGTTTACTAAATGGTGCTTTTGCCATTTCTTGTCTTTCTTCAGCCGAAAGCTCAATTACTCTATCGTAAAATCCCGGGATCGTAATGCGATTGTTGTCATCGTGCATTGATGCGATCATCTTAGACAAAATGTTAATTGGATTTGCAACACACCCCCCATATAATCCTGAATGGAGATCTCGATTGGGTCCAGTCACCTCAACCTCTACATAGCTAAGACCCCGAAGTCCTGTTGTTATAGATGGAACGTCATTGGCAAGAATTCCCGTATCCGAGATCAAAATAATGTCTGCTTTTAATCGCTCATGATTTTGCCCTACAAATGCGCCAAGATTATCACTGCCTACTTCTTCTTCCCCCTCAATCATGAATTTAACATTACAGGGAAGTTCCCCTGCGTTCATCATGGCTTCAAACGCTTTAATATGCATAAACATTTGCCCCTTATCATCACATGCTCCCCTTGCAAAGATTGCTCCTTGTGGATGAATGGCCGTTGTTTTTACCACCGGTTCAAACGCAGGGTTCGTCCATAGATCCAGAGGGTCTGCCGGCTGAACGTCATAATGCCCGTAAACTAAAATTGTGGGTAGTGAGGTATCAATAAATTTGTCTGCATAGACGATGGGGTGTCCAGCCGTTTCGCAAATCTCAACATTTTCCGCACCTGCTCCTTTAAGTCTAGCCGCAACGAGCTCTGCTGTTTTCCGGACGTCTTGAGCAAATGCCGAATCCGCCGATATTGAAGGTATCTTAAGTAACTCCATCAGCTCGGTTAAAAACCGTTCTTTATGCTCAGAAATATAGGCTTGTGTTCCTTCCATAATGTAATGTAATTTTAGTGAAGTATAAAAGTCGCTATTTTATTAAAAAGATTAGGTATTGTGCATACAATATTCGACTTTAGTGCAACCTTTTATTCAAAATTGAGGTCTTTACTTTAATTTATATTGGTAGTACTATGATTTCTAACTTACTAAAATTATCTTTTTTCACGTTTCTACTTTTCGGTAGCGTTTTTGCGCAAAACATAATTATTGATAATACTCCTACTCCGACAGCCCTTGTTACAAATACACTAATTGGTCCTGGTTTGGTGACCTCTAATATTACCTTCACGGGCAGCGGTCAGCAAATTGGTTTTTTTGAAGCAAATGGTTCGAATATAGGACTTGATTCCGGAGTTGTCATGTCGTCCGGTTTTGTTGCGAGCATTGTCCCTCCCAATATGCCAAGTACTGTAGTAGGTGGTCCTGGCGATCCTGATGTTTTAGCAACAGCACAATCGGTAACGTCTAACCCCGCAGCAGGATCAATAACCAGTACATTTGATGCAGCAGTACTGGAATTTGATTTTGTTCCGAACGGGGATGTAGTATTGTTCAATTTTGTGTTTGCATCTGAGGAGTATTTAACGTGGGTGAACACACAATATAACGATGCATTTGGATTTTATATTACCGGACCCAATCCTGCCGGGGGGAATTATAACGTTCAAAATTTGGCATTAGTTCCAGGAACAACAGAGCCAATCACTATATCTACTATTTACCCTGGATTAAATGCTCAATATTATCTGGGCGCTCCGAACGGACATTCGTTCAATGGGTTTACAATTCCAATTGAAATTCGATTCGATGTACTCTGTGATTCTACGTATCATTTTAAATTTGCCGTTGCCGATTGTTCGGATGGAATATTGGATACCGGGGTGTTTTTGGAAGGTGGTAGCTTTCAGGCTGTCCCTGTTGATCTTACTCTTGAGACTAATGTTGGAAACGGCATGTTCGGTGATTCTGTGATTTTTGAGGGGTGTGGCACTGCTGCTGAATTTATTTTCACTCGCCCTTCCTGTCAATCCCTGGACTCTATGTACGTAAATGTTTCTATTTCAGGTGCAGCAACCAATGGAATCGATTATGCCACTCTTCCGGATTCTGTTCTATTCATGCCTGGCTCTACAGAAGTCATCATTCCCTTTTCTGCATTTCAAGATGGAATATTTGAAGGCTATGAAGACGTTATAATTACGGTAACTAATATTTTGCCTAACGGAGATACAATTATTACAACTGGAATTGTTTGGTTATTGGACAACCTCAATGTCGATATTTTTGCACAGGACACAATAATCGTCTGCAGGCAGGACTCCGTCCCTATTTTTGCGGTTGCTTCAAACGGGGTTCCGCCTTACTCATACTCATGGAATACATCCAGTCTTAACCTGGATTCGATCTATGTCCCTGCTGACCCTAATGGCACAATCGATTATTATGTAACTGTTACCGATACGTGCGGATTTACAGATACGGATACTTTAACGGTCATTGTTGCTCAGACTTTATCCATTGACACGTTGCTGTCATTCCCGACGAGCGCATGCAATCCCGATGGAGCGGTATCGGCAATAGTTTCGGGAGTTACAGACAGTCTTGGACAACCTTATTATCACTGGAACGGACCGGGAGCAACAAATCCGAATTCTATAGATGCTACGGTATGGCAAAATATTACTTCAGGTTGGTACTTTTTCGAGGTTACAGATGACGTCTGTACAGCATACGACAGTGTCTTTGTGGAAATGAACAACCCTCCAATTGCAAGCTTTACAGCATCCCCAAATTCTGGGTGTACTCCTCTTGATGTGACCTTTACCAATAACAGTCAGAATACCAGTTCTTACGAGTGGGACTTCGGTAATGGCTCGGTTATTACGGTCAATAACAACGGAAGTCAAAGCCAAACCTATACGCAATCAACAACAGTAATGCTTGTTGCTTTTGCGGACCCTACCTGTTCGGATACGGCCTATGTCGATATTTCGATTATTATTTGTGGATGTATGGATCCAAACGCATTAAATTACAATCCGAATGCTGTCAACGATGATGAAAGTTGTATCTATCCAGTTCCGGAAGTAATTGCTCCCAATATATTTACACCGAATGGAGATGGCGATAATGATTTCTTCATTTTTGACACAGAGTATACCGTGATTCTTGAATACACTATTCTAAACCGTTGGGGAAATACCATGTTTGATCAAACTATTGACCTGAGCTCAGGCAACACTCAATTAGGATGGAATGGAACTTCATCATCTGGAGCCGAGGCCGAAGAGGGTACCTATTTCTATAAATACTTTGCAACGGGAATAGATGGAACACAGATAAGCGGACACGGATTCCTTCAGCTGGCCCGAGATTAATACAAGAAATTGTGATACGGGTAACGAATTTGGAAGATCTCTTTTACCTGGTCGTATAAAATTTTCTTAAGATCACTGATATTCTGTTTTTCTTGGGCCGAAATAAAGACACATTGTGTCTCGTTCAGTTTGGCCATCCAGCTCTTCTTTAGATCATCCAAAGAATAGTTGATCGTTTCCATTGGGCTTAAATCATCATCCTCCTTTTGCTCGTATTGATATGCATCAATTTTGTTGAATACAACAATGACGGGCTTGTCGGTTTTATCTATTTCAGAGAGTGTTTCATTAACGACCCGGAAGTGGTCGTCAAAATTAGGGTGAGAAATATCAAGAATATGAACCAGCAGATCCGCCTCCCTTACTTCATCCAAAGTTGATTTAAATGATTCGACCAATTGATGTGGTAATTTGCGTATGAATCCAACTGTATCTGTAAGTAGAAACGGCAGATTATCAATAACTACTTTCCGGACGGTGGTGTCCAATGTCGCAAATAATTTATTTTCTGCAAAAACATCCGATTTACTCAACAAGTTCATAACCGTACTCTTGCCAACATTTGTATAACCCACTAAAGCAACTCGAACCAGCTGCCCACGATTACCGCGTTGAACAGCCATTTGTTTATCGATACTCTTTAATTTCTTTTGAAGCAGTGAAATTTTGTCCTGAATTATTCTTCGATCCGTTTCTATCTGTGTCTCTCCCGGACCGCGCATGCCGATACCCCCTTTCTGACGTTCAAGGTGGGTCCATAATCGTGTAAGTCGGGGTAGCATATACTGAAGCTGAGCAAGCTCTACCTGTGTTTTAGCATGAGATGTTCTTGCCCTGCTCGCAAAAATATCAAGTATTAGATTGTTTCTGTCCAATATCTTAACCTCCAGAATTCGCTCAATATTTCTTAATTGCGAAGGAGACAGCTCGTCATCAAAAATGACCATATCAATTGAATGGCTCCTTATATATTCTTGTATCTCATTCAGTTTCCCGGATCCAACATAGGTTTTTGGATTTGGTATTTCTAGTTTTTGAAAAAATTTCTTCTCCGAGATTGCACCCGCTGTAACAGCAAGAAACTCGAGCTCATCAATATACTCCTGAGCCTGTATTTCGGAAACACCTTTGGCTATAACACTTACCAGTACACATTTCTCATCAACTTGATCGATTAGTACATGTCCCCCTCCCATAGTCTATTTTCGCAATGATTTAACATGTTCCACCGTTTGCTTCAATACTTTGTCGGATGGCATAATCGGACCAAAACCGGGCATACCATTCTGACCATTAATTATTATTTCACCAATTTGAATAGAATCCATTTTGCTTGCAGATAAATCGGGCGCTCCGGATAAACACAGCTTGCCATCTTTACCATGACAGATAGCACACTGTTTTTGGAACAATTCTTTTCCGGAAATCTCCTCTGGTTCTCCATCATTAAGCAAAGAACCAGAGTCCGAGCATCCTGAAAATAAAAGAACTGTGATAAAAAAGATTCTTAAAACCATGTTGTTACACCTAATGCCTCTCTGAAAGGCCATGGAATAGACAACAATATCAAAATCAGCCCAATAGTATACGAAAACATGATGCGGCGATGCTTATCCCTTGTTCCGACTACTTTCTTTTCGGCATTTTTTCTGCCATAAGTAACTATAAGTATGGCTAGAAGCATACCAATGATATGTTCAAGGCCAAAAAAACGGAATACCTCAGACTTCATCCACCCTGCCGTATAAGTAGCTTTCGCCCCAACAAAAATAAGTATACCTCCTATTAAAAATTGAATATGAAGTACGATCATGGCGATAAGGTTTAGCATCTTATCTTTGTTTGAATAAATGCCTTTATTCTGGCGACTGAACGCGTTAATTATTGCAACAACTAACAAAAGTAGAGCTACCCATCTTAATCCAGAATGTGCGTGAAGTAATCCGTTGTACATGTTTTTTATTTACAAAAATATAAAAAAGCTTGATTCTGTTGCCTGAATTTCCTCTCAATGTCGTCACATTTTTTAATTTTATGCTGAATTTTAAAAGATTCATCCAAAATGAGAGTCCCCTTAATATATAGCTTCTTAGTATTGACAACTATTTGCTTTGGCCAGGTTGTTATCCCTCAAAATGGAACTGTCCCATCAAGGCCTGCTTATTATGCTTTGAAAAATGCCACGATATATGTTTCTCCGACAAAAAAAATACTAAAGGGGACACTTTTAATTAAGGACGACCAAATCTTAAAGATCGGCCCATTTGTTTCGGTGCCAAATGAAGCTGTTACTATTGATTGCTCCAATAAAATTATTCTTCCTGCCTTCATTGAATTAAACTCAAAAGTAGGTCTGCCTAAAGTTTCTCACTCAGTAAAACGAACAAAAGGCCCGCAAATTGAATCGAATAAAAGGGGGGCCTACTACTGGAATGAGTCTGTTCATCCAGAAATAGATGCCGCATCGCTTTTTGAGATTGACAACGAAGGAAATAAGTCGTTAATTGAGAAAGGGTTCGGTTTTGCACTTACCCACCAACAGGACGGAATAGCCCGTGGAAAAGCAGTATTTGTCTCCCTTGGAGGAACAAAAAAACCCTTCGTTTCATCGCTTACATCAGCCAGCATTTTTTCATTCAATAAAGGTGTATCCCGACAATCATACCCTTCTTCACAAATGGGAGCAATAGCTTTGTTACGGCAGGCCTTTTATGATGCTGAATGGTACAAATCAAACGCTACGGAACGTAACCTTTCATTAGACGCGCTAAACGAGCAATTGACGAAAAGATTATTCTTTAACACGGCAGACAAATTAGAAATTTTACGCGCTGAAAAAATTGCAACTGAATTCGGTTACTCGTTTGCGTATTTTGGATCGGGAAATGAATATGAAATAGTAAACTCATTAAAACAACTCGATGCCACATTGGTGCTTCCGGTAAACTTCCCCAAAGCTTATGATGTAAGTAATCCTTACATTTCACGCCAAATCCCACTCAGTGAATTAAAGCACTGGGAGCTTGCCCCAATGAATCCGGCCATATTATCCAAAAACAATATTTCAATTTGCCTTTCTTCAGATCGATCTAAATCGTCGAAGTCATTTTGGTCTAACATTAGAAAAACTATCCAACACGGCCTGACCGCAGAACAGGCGCTTGAAGCTCTAACGACACAGCCCGCACGAACATTGGGAATTGAAAAAATTGTTGGAACTCTTGAGCCTGGCAAGCTGGCAAGTTTCATGATTTACGATAATAATCCATTTGAGCAGGAGGCACAAATCCTGGAGTCCTGGAATTTGGGTAAGCAGGCAATATTTGACATTCCAAACAAGAACAAAATTTCCGGGAAGTATACTATTTCGTTTGGCGACAAAAAATACCATTTGGTGTTAACAGGAAATGCCGCACATTTGAAAGGTAAGGTAACTTATACCAAAAATGTAAAAAAAGGGAAGCAAGATACAACAGTCAACGTTCTTGTATCTTTGAATGAAAATGATATTAATCTTCAGTTTAATGTAAACGACAGGGAATTAATCGGTGGTATTGCATTGCATGGAAAAGTAAATACGAAATTCGGGGTGTTTGAAGGGGATGGTTTCCTTCCAAATGGTGAATGGATTAAGTGGTCCGCCGTCAAAAGTGGCCGTGTAAAATCGCAAAACGAACCAGAGAAAAAGATACACCATTCGGACACTACCAACAGTACATGGTATCCAAATATGGCCTATGGGTTGCACGCTACTCCCGTCCAAGAAACAATCGTAATTAAAAATGCGACGTTATGGACAAATGAGGCGGAGGGAATTATTGAAGATGCAACCCTTATTATTGAAAACGGGAAAATAAGTTTTGTTGGGAACGGTAGTTATACTACCCCATCGGGTGCGCGAATAATTGACGCAAAAGGAAAGGTAGTATCGTCGGGAATTATAGATGAGCATTCCCATATTGCCATTTCCAGAGGCGTTAACGAAAGTGGGCAGGCTGTTTCAGCAGAGGTAAGCATAAAAGATGTTGTCAATCCCGATGATATAAATATCTACAGGCAGCTTTCCGGTGGAGTAACTGCATCTCAATTATTGCACGGTTCTGCGAATCCAATTGGAGGACAGTCCGCATTGGTTAAACTAAAGTGGGGACATACAGCAGAAGAAATGCTTATTGAAAATGCACCTAAATTTATCAAATTTGCCTTAGGGGAAAATGTGAAGCAAAGTAATTGGGGCGATTACAATACAATTCGTTTCCCTCAAACGCGAATGGGTGTTGAGCAAGTATTTTACGACGGGTTTTTCAGAGCAAAAGAATACGCAAAATCGTGGGAGGACTATGAGAACGGCTTATCGGACATTAAACCAAACGTAGATCTGGAGTTACAGGTTTTGAACGAAATACTTAAGGGCGAACGTTTTGTTACATGCCATTCCTACATTCAATCAGAAATCAATATGCTCATGCACGTAGCAGATTCAATGGGTTTCACACTGAATACATTTACGCACATACTCGAAGGATATAAGGTTGCCGATAAAATGGCAAAACACGGAGCAGGTGGCTCAACGTTTTCTGATTGGTGGGCCTACAAATACGAAGTAAACGACGCGATACCGCATAATGCTGCAATTATGAGCAAACAAGGGGTTGTTGTTGCAATAAATTCAGACGATGCCGAAATGGGGCGCCGATTGAATCAGGAAGCAGCAAAGGGAGTTAAATATGGCGGCATGTCTGAACAAGAGGCCTGGAAGATGGTAACATTAAATCCTGCCAAACTTCTTCACCTTGACGATCATATGGGAAGTCTTAAAGAAGGCAAAGATGCGGATGTGGTTGTGTGGTCGGATAATCCATTATCGATAAAAGCTAAAGTAGAATACACTATTGTTGATGGAATGGTGCTTTTTGACAGTAAACAAGATCGTGAAATGCGAATAAAAAATCAATCTGAGAAGGCTCGTATTATTTCCAAAATGTTATCTGAAAATGAAGCAGGCGAAAAAACAAGATCATTTAAGAAAAAGAAAAACGGACATTTTCATTGCAATACAATTGGTGAAATAGAATCGAACGAAGAAAACCAACACTAATCATGAGATATACTGTTTTACTATTCTTGATAACATTGTTCCTCTCATCGGGTTTCAGTCAGCAACATTCACGAATTCTTCTGGTAAATGGGTTCATTCATGTAGGAAATGGTACTACTGTACCAAGTGGACTTATAGCTATTGAGGATGGTGAAATTTCGTTTATCAGAAATGCTTATGCATATACTTATGAGCCAAAAGAATGGGACACAATAATTCAATTGGAAGGACGCCATATATATCCTGGATTCGTTGCGCCAAATTCAACCTTAGGCATAACCGAAATTGATGCTGTACGTGCCACCAGAGATTACGACGAGGTGGGGTCTTTAAATCCTCATATTAGATCTCAAACTGCATTCAATGTTGCTTCAAAAGTGATCAGTACAGTGCGCACGAATGGTGTGTTGATTGCTCAGATAACCCCTCGGGGAGGAATTGTTTCGGGGAGCTCTTCAATAATGAAGTTGCACGGTTGGAACTGGGAAGATGCCACAATAGCAAAAGACGATGGAATTCATCTTAACTGGCCTGAAAGTTTGCCCAGAAATCATTGGAAAAAAGAACAGAACAAAAAGAACAAGGAAAATACTTATGCCAAAAACAAACAAAAAATATATAATTTCTTTACTATGGCAAAAGCGTACGCAACTTCAAATCATAATGTTAAATCAGATTCCAGATTAGAGGCCATGCGCGATTGTTTTAAAAGCAAAAAGCGAGTGTTCATTCATGCAAATGAATTACAACAGCTTAGTGATATCATAGATTTTATAGCTGATATGAAACTAAAATACCCGGTAATCGTGGGCGGTTATGATGCACACCTAATCTCGCGGAAGCTTGCAGATGCAAAAATCCCCGTCATGCTGCTGCGTCCTCATAGCCTTCCGTTTAATGAAGAAGACGATATTGACCATCCATATAAGCTTCCATTCCTTCTAAAAAATGCGGGGGTCAAATTTTGCATCCAAAATGAAGGAGATATGGAGGCTATGAATGCAAGAAATATTCCTTTTTTGGCCGGAACAGCCATGGCCTATGGCCTCGAAGAGGAAGATGCAATAAGTTCAATATCTTTATGGAGCTGTGAAATACTCGGAATTCAAAAAAAATACGGGAGTATCGAAAAAGGCAAGTCCGCAACCTTATTTGTTTCCGACGGGGATGCACTCGATATGCGTACGAATAATCTTTTTCTAGCAATACTTGACGGGGAATTTATCCCAATAACAAATAGTCAGACGGAACTCTATCAAAAATATCTGGATAAATATCAAGATACACTAAAGAACCGATGATTATTGTATTACCATAGAATTATTAATTTTAAACAAACAATTATAAAAACAAGAGCTATGTCATTTGAATTACCACAATTACAATATGCATATGATGCACTGGATCCTCACATTGATGCGAGGACCATGGAAATACATCACTCAAAGCACCATAACGGTTATACAACAAATTTGAACAACGCAATTCAGGGCACCGAATTTGAAGGAAAATCAATCGAGGAAATACTGAGCTCCTGCCTTGACACTCCTGCGGTTCGGAACAACGGAGGGGGTTATTGGAACCACAGCCTTTTCTGGCGAATAATGAGCCCGAACGGAGGAGGAGAACCCACAGGAGAACTTGCTGAAGCTATAAACACAACTTTTGGTTCTTTTGCCGCATTCAAGGATACATTTTCTAAAGCAGCAGGTACACGTTTCGGGTCCGGATGGGCATGGTTGTGTGTTGCAAATGGGAAATTAGAAGTCTGTTCCACAGCGAATCAAGACAATCCTCTTATGGGGCTTAATTGTGGGGGGACACCAATTCTAGGGCTCGACGTATGGGAACATGCATACTATTTAAATTATCAAAACAGAAGACCGGATTACATCAATGCTTTTTTTAATGTAATAAACTGGGAAGAAGTAGCTTCAAATTATGCCGCAGCAAAATAATTTTCGATAATAAATGCTAAAGGGCCGTTAGGAAACAATGGCCCTTTTTTTGTAACCAATTTTACCGGAATCGTGTTTTTTATTCTATGATCTGAAATGAATGCTAGATAGCTTCGGGCATATTTATCGCAACAACCGCTTTAACTTCGGGAGCACTTTTTTTAACCGCTTCTTCCAATCCGGCCTTAAGAGTCATTAAAGACATTGAGCAATCTTTACAGGTTCCCAATAACCGAACAACTACAGTAGCATCGTCTTGTATTTCAACCAGCTCCATGTCTCCACCATCGGCCTCTAAAAATGGGCGCAACTGATCCAAAGATTCAATCACTTTTTTTTCTATTGCCATCTTATCTATTGCCATATTAGTTGTCTTTCAATAACTTAACCTGTGCTACAAAATTACGAACTAATTCATCAAATGCATTAGATACGATCGTGTTTTCTTGAAATACTGCCGGTTTTCCAATATCTCCTGCTTCACGAATGCCCTGAATTAAAGGGATCTGCCCTAAAAATGGAACCTCCATTCCATGCGCCAGGTTTTTTGCTCCATCACGTCCAAAGATGTAATACCTATTATCTGGTAATTCAGCAGGAGTAAACCAAGCCATATTCTCAATAAGACCAACAACTGGAACTTTGATCGTGTTCATTTTAAACATATTGATCCCTTTTCTTGCATCGCTGAGTGCAACTTCCTGCGGGGTGCTAACAATAACAGCACCATCCAGTGGTACGGATTGAACCAAAGAAAGGTGTATATCTCCCGTTCCAGGGGGTAAGTCAATTAATAAATAATCCAGTTCGCCCCAATGTGCATCCGTAAACATCTGCATCATTGCCTTTGAGGCCATCGGACCTCTCCATACTACAGCATTGTCCTGTTCTGTGAAAAAGCCGATCGATAAAATTTTAATGTCGTAACTCGAAACCGGATTTATTTTCTTTACGCCTTCTACTTCTATCATGCCGGGCTTTTCGGAAACAACATCAAACATGGTTGGCATGGATGGCCCGTAAATATCCGCATCAACAATACCAACACGATAACCGGCTTTTACCAGTCCTCCAGCTAAATTTGCGGTCACTGTTGATTTCCCTACCCCTCCCTTACCAGATGAAATGGCAATTACGTTTTTCACATCAGAAAGCATTTTCCGATGCGTGACTTTCTTTTCAGCCGGAATGCCAACAACCTCTTTTTCCAAGAGCAGCTCCGAACCAAAAGCCTTTTTCAGATTAAAATCCAATGCTTCTGCCATTCTTTTCCTTGCATGCATAGCAGGGTTCGACACAAGTACTTTTACCGCTAATTTCCCCTCCTGTATTTGAATGTCTTCCACCAAATTGGCAGATACAATGTCCTTTTTTAGATCGGGTTCTATTATTGCACCGAGTACTTTTAATACGTTTTCACGTGATAATTCCATTTACAAGAATAAAGTGATGATGACTACAATTGGCGTTAACTATCTTTGCTTTGTTTGAAGGATTTAATGGATTTTGCCATTAATTCGATAATTTTCTTTTCATATCCGTCCTCTCGTGATTGTAATTCATAGGTGATACCATCCACTATTTTTTGACCATAAACATGGTACGACTTGTGCTCAATTCCAACTTTCGGTGAAGCATTATCCGTTCCTTTAACCAACAAAGTTCTTTCATACAAAATCAAGTCTGCATCATCGATTAAGTACTTAACTTTGAAGAATTTTTGGTCTGCCAGCTCCTTCTTTTCTACCTCGATTAAATCCGTGATGTCTGCATAATCTTCAATATGTAATTGGAAATTTGGGCCTATTTTTACTTCCCACTTAATATCATCTTCAATATGGATTATTTCCGGTTTTGTTGACGCTCCAATATTTGCGGTTTCATCGGGCAATGAAATCATTGCGGGAATATCATGAGCTTGAAGATTAAAATCTTGAAATTCATAATAATCATCATTGACATTAATTTCTCCATCGTTCGAATCATCTACAATAGTTTCTCCACATGAAATGAGCAAAATAAAAAAAGAAAGTAATCCAAATAATTTAAAGCTCGTATTTCGCATTCCTTTCAAAATATATTCAAATTAAGTATAATCTAATGCACTGATATAACAAATATACAAAAATGAAAACGGATTTCGCTTAAACAATCATGACGCCTTTATCGCCAAGTACAGGTATTTTTTTCATATTTCGCTCCGTTATTGATTCTGGAACAAATACAAATTTCTTATCGTGCATTATGTCGTTCTTCCAAAAGCTTACCCAAAATTCATTCGCAAGACCAAAAACTGCTTCCATTATTGGTTCTATTTTGGCTGCTTCATTTGGTAATAATACCTCTATTGTATGGCGCAATACCGTTGTTTCTATTTTCTCTGCCGTTTGCGGGTTTTCGCCATATCCCTTACTCGTAATGATTATTCCTTCTAAATTCTCTTCACTTAAGTTAAGCAGGTAAACATTATACGTCTTCGTTTTCTTCTCATCTATATGCTGTACAATAGCAACGGCTACATTCTCGACTTTAGGTCCTCTAAGTTCTTCACGCATTATTATTAATTTCTATTCCGTTTTTGTTCTTATCAATTTCCCCATCGAAATGTATTCGAACAGCCCTTCAGAATGGCCAACCTTATATTTGTTTTGTTCTACGAACATTTCATCAGCCTTATTCTCGTCAGGGATAAAATAATTTTGCATTTTCTTAGAGCCCAACCTAATGATCAACAAATTTTCATCAGGAATAGAAATTATATACTGTCCATTAACACCCCTGCAGTAATTGACCTGTCCGTCGTCGCTTTGATAGGTCCAAATATGAAGTCCATAGCGATAATTTGGAATATTTTCCTTGGTATTTAGATCCGTCGGAATGATCATCTCATTAAAATAATCTTCCGGGATTATTTGAACGCCATTATACTTCCCCCCATTAAGAATAACCTGTCCAAGACGCCCGTAATCTCTTGCCGTGGCATACATACAACAAAAGGCCTTTTCGTCTCCATTTTCTTTATCCAAGCTCCAGAAAGCATCGTGTTCGGCGCCGATTCTTTTCCAAATCTTTTCTTCCGCATACTCATTCAATCCAACTCCAGTAGCCTTTTCCAAAATGAACCCCAATAATTGGGAGTTACCACTTTGGTAATTAAATAATTTGCCAGGTTCTATTTCCACTGACTGACCCGTAACGTGTCCTCTTAGGTCCGTGCCGTAATACGATTCCGCATTATCAGATAATGGGTTTTTTCCACTCTCCTTCCAGTCCAACCCTGAAGCCATTGCAAGTAAATGTCGTATTGTGATGGTTTTTTTGTCCGTATTCCTAAATTCTGGAATATAAACCGATATACTCTCATCCAGACTTTTAATGTGTCCCTCATCAACTGCAATTCCAATTAGAAGTGCCACTAAGGTTTTCGCAACAGAAAAAGAATTAGATACTGTGTTTTCATTATGTTCGTCGTAATACTTCTCAAACAAAAGTGTGTCACCTGAAAACACCAAAAGTGCCTTTGTTTGATACGTATCGATAAACTCTTTATTTTTCGCTGTAAGCGACGCTTTGTTGTAGTTTTCATGCCGAATCAGCTCCGATTTGTTCGGGCCAGCCTTAACGGTAGAATACGGGAAAATTTCCAGATCATATATCGAAGGGCCTATCTGTCCGACCATATACGTATTTGCAATTCCCTTATAGATATAAAACCTTCCCGAAAGAATAATAAATAAATTGACCGAAATGATCAATCCAATCAACAAAAACAATAAATATTTTAACGTTTTAAGAACTATTTTTCTCATTATACTGCTGAATATGAAAATCCAAACTGGCTGGCGATATTACTTTTGAGGACCTCTGAAATCTCAGAAAAATTTACTTCCCGTGCCAATTCTCGCTCGACTGAAGTTACCGCTTTATCATCAATTCCACAAGGAATGATATGGGAAAAATAGTTTAAATCAGAATTCACATTAAACCCTATTCCATGCATTGTTACCCATCGAGAACTTTTTACACCGATCGCACATATTTTTCTTGCATTTTCTTTATCTCCATCGATCCATACGCCTGTCATTCCATCTACTCTTCCAGACTCTATACCGTATTCTGACAAGGTATTAATTACACTTTCTTCCAAAAAACGTAGATACCTGCCAATATCGGTAAAGAAATAATCCAAATCAAAAATCGGATAAACAACCAATTGCCCTGGTCCATGATAGGTAATATCTCCTCCACGGTTTATCTCATAAAAAGAAGCATTATTTTCTTTTAAGCTTCTTTCGTTCAAAAGAAGGTTTTCTTTATCACCACTTTTCCCTAGAGTATATACGTGCGGATGTTCGCAAAACAAAATATGGTTTTTAGTCGGGCTCTTATCTTCACCCCTCCTTATTTTAATTTTTTGATCTACCGTTGATCTAAAGATCTTTTCCTGATAATCCCATGCTTTCTTATAGTCAATAAGTCCGAGATTTTCATAGATAACAGTGGGTTTCATTTTCTTTAATTGAAGTTTGCTAATTCACCCTTAAGGTAGTCTATTACTTCAATATCAACTGGGTCAACGTTTTTTATTTCAGAAAGATAGAGCGAAGCCCAGTCAACTACATTAATCATATAAATGGATCGTTCAATCGTACTGTTTCCTTTCGCATGAATTTCGAAAATTTTACTTGTTTTTTTCGAGATTACCTCCCTTGATATTTCAATTCGTTTGGCATTTCGGGGATGGACATCCTCGGGCATAAAAAATACCACAGCAAATCTGTCGTCACCTCCACCCCATCCAACAAGTTCATTATGATTCATTTCCGGTATGGCGTGATGCCAGCACAATAATTTTCCGTTCTCATTGAATTGCTGCCTTGCCCTAACCAAAACTGGTTCGTATTTACTCGTACCATATAAAATCCCAACATTCCCCTTTAAAAAGGCAGCAACTTCTCTCGCCGTTTTTTTGATCTCTAGCTCATTGCTAACTATTAACTCGCGACTTTTTTCCAGCTCATTTAACCGGCCAGGGCTTATCAAGCCTAGTCTGGTTAGTATATTCAACAGCTGTATTATTGAAAAAGCCAGTGCTGTTCTCGGGGGATTTCCTCCCGGAACAACAACGACATCAAAACCATTTTCTTCGCAAATCGTTTTCAAAGCACCCCCGGAACATATACCAATGATATGTGCTCCTCTAGTTATTGCCTCTTTCACACTGCTTGTTGTCTCCTCGGTATTTCCCGAATAAGAAGAACCAATAACCAAAGTGTTTTCAGAAACAAACTTAGGCAACATGTAATCTTTAACCGTAATTACCGGAACATTGAGCTCGTCTTCTACCCAACTGCTTACCAAGCCACCGCCAATTCCAGACCCTCCCATTCCACAGATCACAATGTTGTGGATCGGCTTGTTTGGTTTTCTGAAATTTGATGCGTTTGCAATTTCGATCGCTTCAGTAATATTTGCAGGAAATGCACTGATTAATTCTTCCATTATATCTTTTTTGTCCTTATACTTAAAATAGTTCACAACTTTACCTTTCTGCCTTTTTTGCTAATTTAATAATCTCATAATTTTTATGGCTCGTATCTATACCCAAATATTTTTTTAAGAAGCTTTTCGATTTATCTTTAATGCTCTTACTTTTCTTTGAAATGTCATAATCAAAATTCCAGTTCTTTTCATTGACCCTTTCTTGCATCACTTTTGGATGTGAACCGCCGAATCGCTTTAATTCTCTTACGTGTTCAGCATAATCAAACTCATTAGCCTTAACAACATTGTCTTCGATCCATTGGTCATTGTGCCAGAGCTTGTTGAAATTTTCCTGCTTTCTTTGCATTGCTTCAGGTTCCTTTACCCAACCATAATGGTGCATAAATGCATCGATCGGTACAACATTTAATTTAGTGTTATCTCCTTTTCTGAATCCTTGTGCATCTTTGTAGGAATATATTGATTTGTTATTCTTGATCACCCTGATCTCATTCGAATACCAGCTTGCCGATGCACCAACATAATCATACGAACCGTAAAAATGGAGGTACTTGAAAAGTAAACCATCTACTTGTTCCATGTCTTTATGCCCTTCCATTGCCCGGTAAATGTTATCTAAATATTTCTCGTGTACGACTTCGTCTCCCTGAATATAGAATGCCCAGTCTGTATCATCCATAATTTCCGCAAAAGCTTTATCCGTTTCCAAGGCTAAAACACGCCCCCCCTCTCTAAGACTTTCATCCCATTCGGTTTCAATAACCCGGATCTTATCTTTATCGATTCCTTGGATCAATTCCAGTGTTGCATCATCTGATTTACCAACCGCAACAACAAAATCATCACATATCGGTAAAATTGACATGATCGCTTCTTTGATAGGATAATCATATATCAGGGCATTTTTAACGAACGAAAATCCTGTAACTTTCATAACACTCTATAAATAGTACGAATAAGTTGATAAACTTAAGCATTCGGCCTATTATTTATTAACTATATCAACTATTCTTCGAATAAATCCAGAATAAGTTACAAAAAACGGTCAGATTATCGTTTCTATGGTGTTTTAATCATAATTTTACACAAATAAATCGTCATTACATGAAAGCAAGAACTGCCCAAGAAACCTTATCCATAACGACAAAATTGGTGTTGCCAAATGACACAAATACATTGGGAAATCTATTCGGAGGTGAGCTTTTGGCCTGGATGGATGTTATTTCAAGTGTTGCGGCCCATCGGCACTGCAAACGTGTAGTTGTAACGGCTGCGGTTAATAATGTTTCGTTTAAGCAACCAATTAAAGAGGCATCGATTGTTACCCTTGAAGCAAAAGTTTCAAGAGCTTTTACTTCTTCTATGGAAATTTTTGTTGATGTATTTGTTGAGGATCATCTGACCGGTGAACGGGTCAAATCTAATGAGGCCATTTATACTTTTGTTGCCGTGGATCAGAATGGCGGTCCAATTGATGTTCCCGAAATTATACCCGAAACAGTTGAAGAAAAAGAAAGATACGATGGTGCATTAAGGCGCAAACAGTTGAGTTTAATCTTGGCAGGAAAAATGAAAGCAAGTGAAGCAACAGAGCTTAAAAAATTATTCCTTCAGGATTAGAGAATATTTCACCATTTTTTTTTATTTCAATTGGTCGATTTGATAGAATTCCAGCTTCCCTGAATAGTCCTCAGCAGCACTCACGAATATTTTCACAAGCCCAGATCCGCCACAATTTCATGGACATTCTGCTGGTTCATGCACTTAAAGTGTCCTTTTGGACATTTTTGATACCCGATCTTAGAACATGGTCGACAGCTTAGATCTTTCACCTCATGGATACTGTACATTTCTTTTCTTCCAGGGTAATATGGGTACATCCCTAATTCAGGAACCGTATTCCCCCATACTGAAACAACAGGGATATTCAGGCAGGTAGCAATATGCATCATACCCGTGTCATTGGTTAGTAATTTTGAACACTGACCAACAATACTTGCAGATCCCTTTAAACTATATTTTCCGCACGCATTATAAACCTTCTGAGCTGAACTTGATGTTAATTCCACCGCAAAACTTTCATCTGTATCATCGCCTATGAGTACAATTGGTTTATTCACCCCCTTAATGATTGAGATCAAAAGCTCTTTGGGCATCTGTTTTGTTATGAATTTAGCACCAATAGCAATGCAAATGAACTCTTTTGGTGCAATTCCTAATTCCTTTTGGACGTTAACTTTTTCATCATCTGAAATATTGAACACCCCTAATCCATTGTCTTTTTTAATTCCTATCGAACGAACAGCTTCAAAATATCGATCAACCACATGAACATCGGGCATTCGATTCTTTTTGAATTTCACCAAAAGCCATTTTTTCCAATTTAATTTAGGAAATGTTGTGGCAGGAAGGTTCAATTTCTTCTTAAGCGAAAGGGTTCGAATGTTATTGTGCAGATCAACAACATGGTCGTATTTCTCAGCTTTCAAAGACTCCACAACTTCATTAATAGAATCAGTCATTGTGATGATCTTGTCCACATCGGAGTTTCCTTCAAGAATTGATGAGAATTGTTTCTTGGTAAAAAAATGAATTTCCGTATTCTCGAGTTGTTGCTTTAAGCAACGTAATACCGGTGTGGTTAACACAATATCACCAATGGAACTAAATCGTACGACTAGAATTTTCACGCCCTAAATATACTTTTAAAGATTCTTATAATCTTCATAAATCTCTGTAAGATAAGCATGTCCCTTCTTTATCTCCTCAGCTTCCACTTCTTTGGGAAAAGTATTATCAATGTACTGTTTCATGTCCATCTGATAGGTCATCCCACCTTTAGGCGTTACCCATCCATAACCGCGAATAATGGTGTGTAGTGCAAACTCTGGTGCCTTTGGGTTCAGCATGTCTTTACTCCAGGGATACCTTGAGAGGTCTGCGCCCATTTGATACAGTAACGTCGCCGCAATATCTGATTGAGAACAAACTTTGTCAACTGTTTTTCCACGAAACTCCTTCTTTAGTGGTTTTCCCCATATAAGCATTGGGATTCTAAAATGGTTATTATAAAACGGATCCGGAGCCGCAGGAGATGTATGTCCATGATCGGCTACAAATACGAACAGTGTGTTTTCATACCATTCTTGCTTTTTGCATTGATCCGTAAATTCTTTGAGGCAATCATCGGCATAGATTAGCGAATTCATGAAATCCGATAAGTTTCCTTTCCAGTTCTGATTTGCTTTTTTTGGATGGTCGTAAGGTGAGTGGGTGCTTCCGGTAAATGCGCAGTGTAAGAATGGTTCTTTAGTTCCGTTAATACGGTCTATCAAAATTTGATATAGATCTTCGTCGTAATAATTTAATTTGCCTCTCCCCAGAGAGTTTGGAAAATCATTTTCATCTTTTACATCCTGAAAGCCATGGTCCAAGAAATACCCGCCAATATTTCCATATTTCAAATCCCCGCTAAAGATA
>Ga0315334_10000369_pt1 | contig 27649 bp, 20 predicted proteins | sample M150034915metaG_FD_205555 | JGI IMG/M metagenome (GOLD analysis project Ga0315334, IMG submission 205555) | Ammonia-oxidizing marine archaeal communities from Monterey Bay, California, United States - M1 500m 34915 | ecosystem: Environmental > Aquatic > Marine > Intertidal zone | place: USA... | reverse complement strand
CATTACTTATTCACAAAGCAAGAGATAGGGAATCTTGGAGCGAAGATGAAGAAGCAGTATTAGTTGGCTTGCGTCTTGAATGTAGCCAAGGTGTTCACAAAGTATGGGGAAAGATGGCTGAAGAAACTCCATTACTTGCAGAATTTGCAGCCTGTCCAGTTGTCGAAATTACTAGAGAGAAAGATGGAGATATTGGAGCCTGGGCTGAAGCAGCTAGAATAGACCCACGAAATAATGAGTCATTGTCCACATTTTTAGAAATGGAATTACCCTTCGCTATTTCACCTGAAGTCGAAGTTGATTTGAAGAGAGCAATAATTCAAGTCAAGAAAGGTAAAGGAAAGTTGAATAAATTATTAACTCGTAATTTACGCAACTCTGAAGGCCCAGCATGTTTGATATCTGGACTACTTGCAATAGCATCAGGAGATGATTCCACCCTTGACATTCTTTCACAAGAAACCAGTGATGAGGTTTCTTCAGTTATGGCCGATCAGACTCTTTTGTATAATTTAAGAACAGGTAATTCAGACGGATGGAAACTAGCATTATCTAAAGAAGGAACTGATTTCTTGACTACTGCGTTGAGAACTGCAGCATGGTTAGTTGCACCGATGGATGAGATGGACCTCAGTCTTTCAGAAATGGAAACTGGCCTAGTATTATTGAATGAATTTGAGGACTCTGGGCCAAGTAGTGATGGGCTTCGTTGGCATATCGTTTCTGCATTGGTTGGGGCAGGTAAAGAAGAAGAAGCGGCAAGTCATTTACTTGAATTGGATATCAATCGTACAGATATACTAAACATCGCAATTAACGTTGTTCTAAAGGTCCAATCACCCGAGGTTTTCAATTGGCTGGAATCTCAACTTCAAAGATTGGATGATTCTTCATTAAGTCAGATAGTTGGCACAGAAGGATTCCCAGCTTCATTGAAACTCAAGGCTGCAAGTCTTATGGATAACTCATCTGGAAATATCAATGTACAGTCAGACTTGTTAGAATTGATGATTACAATTGGCGATATTTCAGGATTAGCCAAACTATTACAGAGTATTGATGAAGGCCCTAAAAAGCATCCACTCGAGGCATTATTGCTATGTCACCTTCACCCTGCAACAGGTGATGAAGAAATCATTGAATGGTTGCAGGATGCTAGAAAGGTTGCCCATTATTCAATCGGGGATTCTAATTCTGCACCAGGGATATCTAATCTCTCATTTTCTTTGTTAAACATGTTAGATGGGGGGCGTTGTCAACTTGACTCGATGGCAGATAGATTAGATATGGCTGGATTCCAAGCCTTCAGAGAATGTAGAAGAGCATTGGCTGAAGACGGGGATGGTCTTGTTTCTGAATCCAATCTAAAACGTTTGGAAGATAGTGTTTTAGAAGCTGAGTTAACACCGGTTGAAAGGAGTCTTTTCGATACCTTGGTTGATGGCTTGAGATTAAACCGAGCAGCGATGTTGCTCCAGGAATCTAGTGCATCGAATGATGAAATGCAATTATTGAATGATATTTTGTCAACCACTAACCCAAAGTTGGCAGTAGTTGTTGCAGCAAGAGAAATGGTGATGGAACACGACATATCATTACCGTCTCTAGTTGATTGGTACCAGCGAGCAGCGCCGACCTCAGTTTGGTCATTGATAGTCAAAGCAGCGGTACAATCTGCAAATGGAGACCGTCTTGCATCAGCGCGTAGTTTGAGGTTAGCAGCCGACCGCTCAGCCCCTGCCACTGGAACACTCGCACCCCTTTCATATGAAGAAAGAATGATGCTTTATCGAAAGGCATTGATTCACTTTGCGCATTCAGAATCTTGGACAGAAGCGGTTGAATTACTTGATAGAGAGCAGGCATCACAATCTGCTTTAACTGAGAGATTCCAACTCTATCTAAGGGTAAGCGATGATGCCTATCGAAAACAGCAGGAAGTCGGAACAAGCCGTTTGATGGATTTCGTCCGCAGTGAAAGGACAGTTAGAGTAGAGGGCCAAGGTGGAGAATTTATTGAAGAAACGAAGAGTTTCTTTGCTGAAGAAGAACTAGATTTTCTCTTCAACTATCACAATGAACACCCAATACCACTACCACCAGAGCCCTTCCAAGGAAGAGTTAGAGCCGCTCTTAGTTTGATTCGCAAGGATAGACGCCGAAGCCGAGTAGAAGATGAAATGCGCTATCAAAGATTGATGCACGAAAGTTCTGATGATCGAGACCTTGAACCTCTTATCTCTGATATCTATGAATTAGCAACAGAGGCTGCAGATGATGATGCAGTACGTGGGCTTTCAATATTAGAGAGAGCAATGAATAGTGGTCGCTTCAAACCCCGCCAACTAAAACGATTAGTGAATGCCCAGCAAGGAGTTTATCAGAACCATCACAAAGAGATTACAGTTCGTCAGCGGAAACACCTTCGCCACCTTCAGTTGACTCCTTTGGTTCTCATCGACACTAATATTTTAGTGGATTCACTGAAAGAAAGAATCGCTTCAAAACTCGACCTCTCCAGCGATGTCAAATTGGACCTACTCGGACATCGCCATTTCCACAAAGCAATTTGGAACTGTAAGGAAAAAGGGATAATAAGGATATTCATGCCTACTATTGTGAGCAGTGAGATAAAAAATATTGCCTCAGATATCCCCCGAGTTCGCCGAATGTTCAGTGACGTACTGGTCAGTGATGTACATTGGAATGAAGTCGTGTCAAAAGAGAAATTACAAAAGATGGTTGACGAATTAGTTGATTCATTCAAAGATTGGCAGCATCCTAATGTTAGGTTTGAGGAAGAAAGTGAAGAATACCGAGAAGAGTTACATGAATTCTTATCTGACCACGAAGAGGTATACGACCACCTAACTCAACAAAAGAGCATGCATGGGGAATTAACTCGAACCGCACTCATTGAAGATGATGAAATTTATCCTGAAGAAAGTGATTTGAAGATAATGTTGCAGGCACGTTCGCTTGCAGAATCACACTTGGATGGAATCGGCTCAATCTTAATTGCAAGTAGAGATGGCGATTTCACATTATTTGCTAGAGCCTTTGAGGAGCGTTTTGGATTTGGTGTTGTCAAGAATGCTCAACAATTGAGATCTTGGCTACGTTGATGCGATTTATCGATATCCAAAGGAAAAGATTTCTCTCACATATGTTCGATGATAGCATCACCGAAGTCGCTACATGAAAGTAGAATTGCATCATCCATTAATCGTTCAAAATCATAGGTAACTGTTTTGTTTGAGATTGCCCTTTCCATGCCTTTGATAATAAGGTCCGCTGCTTTATTCCAACCCATGTGGCGAAGCATCATTTCAGCAGAAAGAATTAATGAACCGGGATTTACTTTATTCTGCCCTGCATACTTTGGAGCAGTTCCATGAGTTGCTTCGAAGATTGAGATTCCAGTGTCGTAATTGATGTTGGCGCCGGGCGCAATACCGATTCCTCCAACTTGAGCAGCCAAAGCATCTGAGATATAATCACCATTCAAATTCATGGTGGTTAGAACACTGTATTCTGCAGGGCGTAGGATTATTTGTTGCAACATTGCATCTGCAATTACATCTTTGATTAATATTTCATTGCCGGTAAGGGGGTTGGTCATTGTACACCATGGTCCACCATCTACCTCTGTCGCCCCGAATTCTTCAATGGCGAGAGCATACCCCCAATCTCTAAATCCACCTTCGGTAAATTTCATAATATTGCCTTTGTGAACGATACAAACGCTAGGTTTGTCATTTTCGATTGCGTATTTAATGGCTGCACGAACGATTCTTGCAGTACCTTCTTGACTAATTGGTTTGATTCCTATTCCGCTGCTATTTGGAAAGCGAATTTTGTCAACTCCCATCTCTTCCTGCAAGAAGTTAATGACTTTTGCAACCTCTTCACTACCTGCCTCCCATTCAATTCCAGCATATACGTCCTCACTATTTTCTCTAAAAATAATCATATCAACTTCATTTGGAGATTTTACCGGACTTGGGGTTCCTGAATACCAGCGAACAGGTCGTACGCAGGCAAATAGGTCGAGGCGCTGGCGAAGAGCCACATTTAGGGAACGTATACCCCCTCCAACAGGGGTTGTTAAAGGACCTTTTATCGAAACTAATCCAGTTTTCATGGCCTCAATTGTTTCTTCTGGCAACCATTCTTCAGTTGCATTGAAGGCCTTTTCTCCGGCTAATAATTCATTCCAAAATATTTGCTTTGTGCCATGATATGCTTTGGCAACTGCAGAGTTCACAACAGACTGCATCACGGGAGTTATATCGATGCCAATTCCATCTCCTTCAATGTAATGAACGATTGGATAATCTGGTACAAGCAACTCACCATCTTGCATGCTGATTGCTATGCCCTTCTGTGTCATGGGCGCAGCGACCGACCACTCCTTGATGAACGACTCGGTTAGGATGGGCAAAAATGGGTTGAGATATGCTCTTGAATAAACCCCTTCCATCAAAGAATATGCAAGCAGAAGTTGTCTGGGACGGTTCAAGCAAAATGACTGGAATTAATCAATCCGGTCAGGAAATAAAGATGGATTGGGAAGATGGACCGAGTCCGATGCAAATATTGCTACAAATGGTAGGTGCATGTAGTCTTGTAGATGTAGTTAATTCTTTAGAAAATAGGAGGAATTTAAAATCAGCAAGTATCAGTATGGAGGCAGAACGAGCGGAGGAGCCACCACGAAAATTCACCTCTATTCATATGATATACCATGTCCATGGAGAAGAGATACCAGAGAAGATGGTGAACCGAGTAATCGAGGCTAGCCATGAGAAATATTGTTCAGTATCGAATACTCTTTCCGATGATGTAAAAATCACTTGGGAATTAAATATGTAATGTTCCATATCAATAGTATTGCATATTATTAACAAAACGGAATACAATTCAAAAGGGCAATACTCGCGTGGGCAATTATGCGGGAAGTTTCAGTACACTGGGGAAGAGGAATACTTACTCATGCAAAACTCGACATCCTCTTTGACTTTGTAAAGGAAATGGTGTTTCTCGGTTATGTTGAAAGAAGCCGTAACTACATCGATATCATAGTCCAATGTATATTCACAGAAGACAGTGGACCAGATGACCTCAATAATTTGTTTGCAGGAGTTTCAATTATTGAAACTCTATCGGAACCAAATTCAGAATGGACTAATGAATGGGTATTGAAATTGCGTTTTGAAGCAGATAGCAATGATCTAATTGCAATACAATTACAAGCAGAATCGGCGAGTGTTCAACCTGAAACAATCTTGAATCAGCAGGGTTTCACTTATGTCATTCGTGGCCCTGCAAACTCAATTAAATCAGTTATTACAGCATTTAGACTGATACTAACTCCAGATAAAATGTCAGCATCTTCTATTCAACCTGCTTCTATAGTTGAAAATAAACTTGTATCACCCCAACAACTCAAAGTGGTAAAAGGTGCTTGGGATGCAGGTTGGTATGAGAACCCCAGAGCTCTTAAAATGTCAGAATTATCAAGAGAATTAAATCTCTCAAGGTCCACTGTTTCAGAACATTTAGCAAGAGTTGAGACCGAAATGGTCCGCCTACTACTTGGAGCAGTGAGTGAAAAATTAGCAGAACCCCCCCAGGTCGTTTTCGATTTGGTTGAGTTTTGGTCAAACATTCATCCTTCTGATATTAATACCGTTAGAAAAGCAGTTGACCAAGGGAAAGAAGATGGTATACCCTACATTATCACATATAGATTGAAATTACTGGATGGAAGTTACAAATTAATTCGCTCACATTCTCAACCTCAATATGATGAAAAAGGAAAATATCTTGGAGTTGTAGGTCAATTTGAGGATTTATCTCAGAATAAAGCTATGGGGCATATATTGGAATTATCGATTAACATTGCAAATTCAAAATATTCAGAAGGCCTAGAGAATATATCCCAATCAGGAAGTTGGGAATGGGATGTTATCTCAGGTGAGGTGACATGGGCACCTGCTCTATTCCCATTGTATGGCTGTGATGCTGAAAAATTCGCACCTTCATTGGAATCTTTCACAGACTTGCTCCATCCTGAAGATACTGAATTCGTTATGAATACCTTAGGTGATGCACTTCAAACAGTTTCAGCATTGGATTATGTTCACAGGATTATTCGCCCTAGTGATGGAGAAGTCAGAACATTTCGTTGCATCGGAGGAATTTTGACGGATGAACTTGGAGCACCTACCAAAGTAATTGGAATCGCTCAAGATATTACTGAACTAAAAGGTGCAAGCCTTACCTTCCAAGACACGCTTGCTGAGATGAAAGATGACTTACATGAATGGGGTTCATTCGAAGTAAATGATGAGAGTAAAACAGTTACAATTTCAGAAGCAACAAGGCGTATACTTAGAGGTTGAGGAGATTTACTCTTCTTCTAAAAGCAATCCTAAGGATTTTGCAACCGGATCGAGAACCTCCGGCCAGACCAATATTTCAACTTCAAACTCAGGTTCCCAAACACCTCTAGCAAATTCAAATTCACACTTCATTCTTTCTGCAGCAGCAAAGCCTTCAATCCAAGCCTGCTTGCTAATTCCAGTTTCAAGGGATTGTCTTCCCATGCTAACTAAGTAGCGAGGTAATTCATCGTCTAAATCCATCAATGATGTCATCCACTGGTCGAGAGTGGAAGCCCCAGAACCAAATCCACGTGGGATTAAATGAGGGATGACTTGCAAGTGGTGTTTTTCTTCAACAACAGACCTTTGCGAATCTGAAAGTTCAAGGATTTCTTGGAAGTTCTCAAGGAGAATAGCGCCTCTTTTCGATAATCTACCATCACTCCAAGCCAAGTCAAGGGCATGCTGAAATAAAATACTCAATGTATCACCTCAGTCATGAAGAATCTGTTTTAATATTTTTAAATGAGTCTCAAAACTTATTCCCAAATCTCTTCTCTTTCGGGCCATTAAGGCCACTTCGGCTGGGTCCAGTACATCATCTACCCAAACTCCTTCTAATAGAAATTGGTATAATTCCTCAGGCTGGGCACGGGCTTTTTCAGTCTCCACTTGAATTTCCTCTTGTTCAACGGGCTCATCTCCGGTGGCACTTTCTCCTTCAAAAACGATGGTGTTTTCAGGTCCTTGATATTCATCCTCGTCCATGAAAGCAGCAAGAGCATCGTCAACATTAGTATTAGTTGATTCAACTATATTCACACTCGGTCGCGTCGCGCCTAGTTCTTCAAAGGGGTCAACATCCTCCTCTTCCTCATTGACTCCTGCTTCACCCAAAGGGATGACTGACTCGACAATTTCTTCATTCATTTCCATCATTCCACCCATTTCCAAGGTGGCGATAACTTCACCTTCTTCTTCTGATGATTCATCCTCGACACCATCATCTTCAGCGAATGCATCTAATAGACTGGCACCCCTTGCAGCGGGAGCTGTAGTTGAAACATTTAGTGCCTCAAATGGGTCGATATCATCTTCGTCTTCAGTTGGCTCATCGATGAACATGGTGACTCACTCTGAAGGTGCCTCGATACCATCCCTCATCAAACCACCCTCGCGAAGTTTGAGTATTTGTCAAACATTTGGACCAGCCCTTTGATAGGTATTTCCGGCTACCTATCATCATGGCAGGAGATAGAGTGTGGCTCTGGAGGGGTTTGCTTCTGACCATGATATTCTGTGGAATAGCAGGAATCCCTAGCCTACCAGAAAACCTTGATGCTTGGCAATCAACTGATGACTCAGCAGATCAATCAGCCGATGGATTGCAAACAGGTACGCTTGAAGATAGCAGTTCGGAACAACCTGCAGAAGAGCAGTCCAACGAAGAGCAAGAAGAGGACCAACCCAAAGATGATGCAGGTGCAGACCATCAAAGTGCACAAGATTCCTCAAATGAGCCAGACCAAGGAGGTGGTGAAGAGACAGAGTCATCTCCTGCAAAAATGCAAGAGTCCCCTCCTGAATCTGGCGAACAAATTGTAGGTGAAGATGTAGGGAAATGGATAATGCCAGCAACTAGAGTTGTAGTCTTGAGTTTAGCAGCCGTCATGGCAGTCGGGATAATGGGTACAATGTTGACTGCATTGGTGGCATCTGAAGCAGGTAGAATGAGTTTGATGTTGGCTGTTATTGGGCCTATTCTAGCAATATCTCAACGTGGAGAGTCTGGAACTTTCACTAAAGGCCGGATTCAAGGGTATATTGAAGCTCACCCAGGTATTCATTTTTCGGCTTTGAGGGATGCACTCTCACTGGCAAATGGAGTTACTGCTCATCACCTTCATGCTTTGGAAAAAGAAGGTAGGATAATGTCCTGGTTAGATAGCACAAAGCGAAGATTCGCTTCAAGTGGAATCGACCCAAAGCTACTATCTAGAATTGAGCAACCAGTTGTTGGAATGCAACAAGCGATTCTTGAAGTTCTTGATTCAGCAGGAAAACTAGGAATGAAAAGTGGAGAATTGCGCCTCAAAATGGAAACTTCAAGACAGTTGATGTCATACCACATGAAGCAACTTGATGAAAGAGGATTGGTACAGGCAGAAGGCCGTGGCAAGGCAAGGAAATGGAAACTACTTGAAGCTGGTAGAGCAGTACTAATGTCAAGTCAGCATCTTTAGTTGACAAACTCAATATGCCTTGAACGAAGCGCTTTCAGTTGAGTATTTTCGCTTGAGCCATAAATTTGTTGACTCTTTACTCCAGTCAATACAACCATGACTCTCACCTCGTCTCCTGCTTCTTCCTCGACCGCAGCGCCCCAAATTATTCTTGCGTGATCATTGATTTTTGACTTGATGATTTGGGCTGCAGTTTCGGCTTCACCTAAAGTTAAATCAGGGCCGCCAACGACATTGATTAGTGCACCTCTCGCATCACTGAGGTCCAATTCAAGTAATGGGCTGTGTAGAGCCTCTAAGGTGGCTCTCTCTGCTCTATTCTCTCCACTTGCCCCGCCAATTCCAATCATTGCAACTCCACTGCCAGTGCTAATCACAGAACGTAGGTCCTCAAAGTCAAGGTTAACCATTCCATCACATGTTAGTAGGTCAGTAACTCCCTTGATTGAACGAACAAGTAGTTCATCTCCAACTCTAAAAGCAGCAGCAATTGGTAAATCCTTCACGCCTTGAATCTCAAGTAACCTTTCATTTGGAATAACTATGATTGTATCGCAGTGTTCCCGTAGGCGTTCCAATCCCCATTCTGCGTTTTGTCGGCGCAGAGCTCCTTCTGAATCGAATGGATAAGTTACCACTGCTATTGTCAATGCACCTTGTTTCTTGGCCAAACGAGCGATGTGGCCTGCAGCTCCTGTCCCTGAACCGCCCCCCATTCCTGCGGTGATAATTGCCAATTGAGTATCTTCTGTAATTTTACGTAAGGTAAACTCACTCTCTAATGCTGCTGCTTCCCCCTTAGTTGGGTCTCCACCCGCTCCACGTCCTCTCGCACTTCTTCCGATTAGGATTTTTTCTTCGACTTCAGTTAAGAGAAGGGCTTGGGCATCGGTGTTAATGGCATATCCAGTAACAAATTTTGATGAAAATAACCCTTCACCCCAAAGGCGACTTATTGCATTGCATCCCGCACCTCCAACTCCATAAACTCGAATTCTAGGCTGGAGTGTCTCGAGCAACTTACGTAACTCACCATCATTTGCTTTTGAATTTTCATTTTCGGGCGTTATTATTTCAGCAACGCCTTCCGATTCAAGACTTAAGACACGCTCTATCAAGTGCTTCATGCTACTGATGCGGCCTATAGCCTCTTTCAAGATGACCCTAAGTGAAAGGCTTTTGAAGGGGATTTCTTAACCCCTAAAGAGAGACGAACAAGGTAGCGTTAGTATCAAGCCAACGTGAGAGCCGGTTGATTTCATGGGCAGTGGGCGCGGGGCTTTGATTCTGTCATTGCTAATGCTATTGGTGCCATTTTCTACCATTCCAGTTATCGCCGATGAAGGGAGAAATGATGATTGGATTCGAGAAGAATCACCAGCATCTCCTGAAAAAATGGCTCTTTCAGTTTGGCAACCAAGTATTGCATCTGTTATGTGGGATGTAGCCTGGTCCCCTAGTTATACTCGTGATGCCAGTGGCATTGATATCTCGCGAGATATTGCAGTCGTCGGTTTGGATGGTACTCTTAGCGTGTGGAATAACAGCGATGGCAGAGTCGTTATGAGGGTTGATCACCATATGCAATTGTTAGGAGTAGATTGGTTGGATGGTGGCCATGTTATCACACTTGATCAACGGCATAATTGGGATGTCTACACCTTATTCGATGATGGATTAGCAAGGCCTTCTGACCAAATTGAACATCGTTCAGGTCATTGGTCGAGTAATATGACTGGTATTGAGCAGAATTGGGGGCATGATATGGAGGTTTCAGCCAACGGAACTAGAGTGGTTTTTTGCGGTGGAAGGCCGGACTCAGGAGGGGAAATTGTAGTAGTTGATACAGCATATTTACTGGGTCTTTCAACCGAGAAAAACAGTATTTCATTACAAACTCCAGACATAGTCAAAGTTTGCAGATGGTCAGAAGATGGCGCATCAATTGCTACAATTGAAAGGTCAAGTGGAGGAGATAGTATCCGCGTCTATGACTCAGTTAGCCTCGAACAAACTACCCTACATAATATCGCCACCGGCTCTTCAGGATGGCATTTAGATTGGAAAGGTAGTTCTCAATACAGCGTGGCATGGACAAAGAGTAGTGGAGAAAGCGTAGTCTCTCATTTCATTGAGGATGGTCAACTTGAATGGTACAGTCCGTTAGAAGAAAACGTTACCAGAATAGCATGGTCAACTTTGACCGATAGCCTATATGTTGGTTTACTGAATGAAGGGCAGGTCCTGAAATTGGATGCAGCTGGAGAAATAGTTGAGAAAAAGGGCTGGCATGCATATCGAAGTTCACGCTCTGATATCAGGGCACTGGATATCGATGCTAGTGGAAATCAAATGGCAAGCGTCGGCCAAGATGGCACCGTTGTAATTTGGTCCATGACAGAATTCCGAGGCTATCCTGCCCACGATTCTAGCATAATGAGGGAGTTCGAAATATCTCCTTCAGAGATATTAGTAGCCATCGCCAAAGGTTCTGGTTCTCTGAGCATTAATGACATTAAATCTGGAAAAGAAATACAGTCCTGCGTGCATCCCAACTGGGGAGACTCTAGCCAAGATGTTCCATATGTGAAAAGTGTCAAATGGTTGGTGGATGATGGCTTGGAAAAAGCAGTTATCGGCTATACAGATGGCTTAATTCAATGGTGTTCAATTGTAGATTCAGAGGAAACTTTCGATACCCAAACTTTGGGTGCATTCGAAATATTTGGCAGATTGGCAGTCAAAGACAAAGACACACTTGCCATCACCAGCGTAGTAGATGGTAGCGATTCTTTGACTGGCGGAAAGGTACGAGTTTTGACTAGAATTGCCCCTCAAGTGTGGGAGGTTGCAAATACATGGGATTGTGATGATACTTGTTGGGTGATGGAATTTAACAGAGATGGAACATTACTCGCTACTGCTGAGCAAACGGGGAAAATAAGAATTTGGCAAACTTCTGAGGCAGCCCCCTCTGACTGGCTAGAATTAGAAAGTCCGCATAGTCATGGAAATTATACGGGTGTAGTAGAATGGTCTCCAAGGAGTAACTTACTCCTGAGTGTAGGTTGGGATAAGAGGGTAGTACTATTCGACATCGATAGAAGTTCTGAAGTTTGGAGTAGGTCGATTTCCTTTGAAGGATTTTCTGCTGGCTTTTCTTTAGAGAAACCAGAGGTAATCATTGGTTCAGGAATGGCTTCGGATTCAAGTGAAGGAGAAATTTTGATTTTTGATGCGAACAATGGCAGCCTGATTGATTCGTGGTCAACAGAAGGCATTCCACGCGGTGTAGCAATAACAGGAATAGCCACAAATAAACGATATATTGCAGCAAATAGTACAGGTGAATGGACCGTCTGGATGCAAGATACTGACGAGGATGGACATCCCGATTCATTAGACCTATGGCCTGAAGATCCATCTCAATGGGCCGATGGTGATGGCGATGGCTATGGCGATAATGAAAATGGAAGTAATGGAGATTTATGCCCTCTTGTTTCAGGCAGAAGTATCCACGATAGATTGGGTTGCTTAGATTCTGATTCAGACGGCTGGTCCGATGCAGACCAAGACTGGCCCCCGCATCCTGTCGGAATTGCTGATGCATTTGATGAAGATCCCAGTCAGTGGAATGATAGCGATTCAGATAGTTATGGTGACAATTACTTTTTTGATATTATTGATGGATTACGGATTAACCAAAGTGGCGATGCATTTGTTGATGATTCTAGTCAATGGAGCGATATTGATGGGGATGGTTGCGGGGATAATCATTCATGGTTTTTGAATGGATTGTGGCGAGTGGATATTGGTGATGCATTTCCAAATAATTCTAATCAATGTAGTGACCAAGATGGAGATAGTTATGGTGATAATTATTCATTTACAATAGGAGATGATGGGTTGAGGTTTGAAATGGGAGATGCGTTTCCACAAAACCCACTAGCGTGGTCGGATTTAGATGGAGATGGCTGCCCACCTAATAGCACAGTTGCCAGCGAAATCGACAATTATCCAGAAGATGCAAGTAATTGCCAAGGAGATCCAGAGCCTTCGTTGCCTGAAAACCTAGACATCTTCGTAACTTCTGATTTTGAACAGTGGAGAGTAAAAATCTCTTGGCATTCAAGAGGAGAAAATACCGAGAAGATTGAAGTTTTCATCATTGAATTGAATGAATCTATCGATTGCGATGAATTGTGTATTGGAAATGCGAGCCTCTCTTTCAATCCCGCTCCGGCTGGATATGTTGATGAATTGAGGTATATCGAACGAAGCGGCCCAACTAGGCTGATTATTGTAGTTAGATCAACCAATTTACAGTACTCAACTACCATAGAACAATGGAGTAATCATAGTGGTGAAGAATTACCAGTGGAAATTAATAATGAAACCGACGATCCACCTTCTCCCGAGGAAAACAATTCCAATAATGAAAGTAATTCAAGTAGCCAAATAGAAGTCAAATCTGGCAAGTCCGATAATTCATTGTTGGTGTGGGGCGGGGCAGCCGGGTTGGTACTCCTTATCGGAGCCTCCACCCTGCTATTGAGGCGTCGTGGTTCTGAGGAAATCAATCTCCTCAATGACTCCACATATTCAGAGTTGAGTCCCATTGCCCAACCCGTCTGCACCCGCTGTGGTGGGACTACTCAAGTCATAGCGCATCAAGGGCATGATTTCCATTGGTGTGGAGCCTGTCAACAGTACAATACCTGAGTAGACAAAGGTTTGTGATTAGTCTCTTAGTCCATCTTCGCAGACCTGGTAGATACATTCTCCATCAGGTAAGTTTGGAGAGTCTACTAAGCGTGCAATTCTACGGCCACCTTTGGCTTTTCGTAAGTATAGACGGAATGTACTTGCGTGCGCAAGGACGTGACCACCGATGGGTTTTGTGGGGTCTCCCCACATGGCATCAGGCCTACTGTGTACTTGGTTGGTTACCAGTATGAGGGCATTGTTTATATCGGCAAGTTGCTTTAGTTCCTTGAGGTGTTTATTCAGTTTTTGTTGCCTGTTTGCCAGCATTCCACGGCCTATGTATTCAGCTCTAAAGTGGCTAGTAAGGGAATCGACAATTACCATTTTTACATTGAGGCCTTTGGATGCTCTCTTGACTTCGTCTACCAGCAGCATTTGGTGTGCGGAGTTGTATGCACGGGCTACGTGAATTCTCTTCAATACGGCTTCAGGATCCAAGCCATGCCCTCTAGCCATTTGGGTTATGCGTTCTGGGCGGAATGTATCTTCAGTATCAATGTAGAATACATCACCATCTAAGCCACCTTCGGCGAGTGGTAGAGTGCAGTTTACTGCTAGTTGGTGCCCGATTTGAGTTTTACCTGAACCGAACTCACCGTAGACTTCTACTAGTGCCTGAGTTTCAAAGCCACCACCGAGTAGGTCGTCTATTGATTGGACTTTGCTTGAAAGTTTCATTACTTCACGGCGCCTCTCTAAGAGCGCATCACCACTAACGAATCCACCGATATTAGCCATTTTCTTAGAGGCCATGATTATTTTTGAGGCTACTGCTTCGCCTAATTCGGCTGATTCTGCTAAGTCTGCCGGAGTCATTACGGCGATGGCTAGAAGTTCTTCATAGCCAGCATCACGCAATTTTTCTGCAGTAGCCGGACCTACGCCAGGCAAATCTTCTATGGTTAATTCACCCATCTCTTCTTCTGTCAACCGCTTCACCTCGGGGGTAATCTCAATCTCTTCTTCTACCGCCTTGTCAGCGGCGTTGCTTGAACTCTTCGTCTTCGTCTTTGTCGCCATGTATTCTTCACCTGTCGTTGGAATGGCTTTTTCAGCAACCCTATATGAATGAGGTTAGGAGGGCGGAAAATGAAACTGGAAGTATAAATGAAAACTGAATGTAGAGCAGTGCCACATTTTTTCACTTTCACTTCACTTTCACTTATTCAGGACTAGGTGGTTCAGGATTTGGTTCGGACTCATCTTCGTCATATACCGTCCACAATTCACTTGTGACATCAACACTTTCATCATTTCCACCAGCGTCGATATTTATTTCTAAAGTCCATACCGCAGCCTCTGGTGTATTTTGCTGATTCTCCCAAGTTGCTGATTGCCCGTCGCCGACCTGTTCGGATTCAGTTGCCATCTCAATTCCACTACTATTTTTCAAAGTCCAAGTTACTTGTACAGTATCTGAGAATCCAAATAAATTAGTTGGGTTCTCTACTGTGGATTTTAACTTCAATTGTGCCGGAAGTTCAAGGCTGTCATCATCAGGCGCCAAATCTATTGTTGCATCACTAGGGTTTTGGGTATTACTCTGAGAATCACGATGAAATAAGTCTACTCTAAGAGTTAAATCTTGAGATGCCGTATTGTTATCGTCATCTATTGCCATTAAAGTAGCCTCAAATATTCCATGAGTTTGATAGGAATATGTCAATACTGAGTTTTCGGCAGCATCAATACTCACGGCATCTGTACCATCCCCAGGGCTAAAGGAAAAAGTGACTATATCTCCACCATCGGAACGAGTTTCCCTGAAATCAAAACTAAATTCTGCACCATCTCTAGAGGTTTGTTGGCCATTATTATGAATTTCCATTATCGTTGCATTAGTTGAATCATAGTAGACGACTAAATCTACTAGACTATCTTCTTCAGAAGCATCTTCATCACTTCCAAGACAGCCTGCTAACATTCCAATTAGCATCAGGAGAATCAGTCCTGAAGCGCGTATAGTAGCCTTATGCATGGTCGTTGGGAGGGGTGCATGTTGTAATAACCCATTTATGAGAAACCGGTACAACCACTGATTACACCCTACATAGGCAAAATCACGAACTAATATATGTCGCATCTGCGCAATCAGGCTCAAGTATAGGAACCGAGCCGCCTTGCTCAGCGAGGTGGGGTAGTCTGGATATCCCGTCGGGCTCATAACCCGGAGATCGATGGTTCAAATCCATCCCTCGCTATTCTAATAAAACCCCATCACGATCCTGAAAAAGTGTGATAATCCATAGTTGGATTGAGTTTATCTACAGCCGCAGACAAGGCGGCATTTGCCGCTTGTTCACCTGACTCAATTCGCTGAACTTGAACGGATAGGTCATTCAACTTATCAAGCAATTTAGATTGAACAGGCGTCGGCATACCTGCTGATGCTACTGTCCATGGCATCACTCTTTCAATCAGGGCAGGAACATCTGCAGCCCTTTGGCCTACTGGCAATAATTGGAAGGTTGACCCATTCCGGTTAACACTTCCAGCGGTGTGTAGTGCTGAGGTCAATGCATTGCCCAATTTAGTGGATTTTTTCAGATGTCCCTTGCTTAGAAATTCAGTAGATAACGCTTCAGTACAAGCTTCAAGGTGATTTGGACGCAATTTATTGGCCTTGGCAAACCGCGACATTGCCTTGGAGGATTTACCCATCAAGGCCAGCACTCTACCAGCTTGGACTTCATCATCGGCTTGATGTTCTCGAATTGTTTTTGCAGCCGCTTGATTACCTTCTGAATTGTGCATTTTTGCAAGTGCCTTTCGCTGTTTCGTTAATTCTTTATTTGCCCCAAAAGAGAGTTTTAACTTTTCAGCTTTTTCAGCCCCTCTTATTTCAAGAATATTTGCATAATCTCTCAAGCCTTGTACCAATAGGTCTTGTTTTTCCAAATCTCTATCCTTTTCAGCCAACATTCTTTCGGTCATTTCCCCAGCCATAACTTCAGCCATTTCAAGCCGACCTTCAGAGGCATATCTTCGCATTTGGGTAAGAACTGCGGTAGGGTCACTCATGCCGAACATTTCACCGCCTCAACACGGCGTAATCGTTGGCCCTCATCAAAGCGTTGGCTTAGGAGTTTGGAGCCGCAGTCAATGTTTTTGTAAGTTCAACTCCATCGATTGCACGGATGTTGGCAATAACTATATTGCCAAGTGAACCGAAGTCTCTACACTCAACTTTGGCAAATAAGTCATACTCCCCAAACAATAGCATCACCTCCTTAACTTCTTGAATCCGTTTTAATTCTTGCATCACATCTGCTTCTTTTCCCGGCTCTGCCGTAATCAGTACAATTGCTGTGGCCGTCTCAAACTCAGGTCTACCCATCTAATCTCTCCCGTACACCCATGGCAAGGGTCGGGTATAATTCTTCAGTCTGATATGGTCTGCCACAGGTATGGTTGTAGGGGGTAAGGGTCAGTTACCAAAATTAAGGCTCGCTATAACTGGAACTCCAGGTACTGGAAAAACCGCATTGTCTACCGCATTGAATGGCCTTTTTCAAGTCATTGAATTAGAAAAACTTGCTGAAGAGTTAGATTTGTTGGGAGAGGTTGATGATGGTTCAAGGCCATTAGATATCGAAGAACTGGTCAAAAAACTGGATTGGCAAAAACCTCAATCACCAATAATCATCGAAGGCCACCTTTCCCATTTACTTCCAGTTGATGCAATCATCGTCATGAGATGTCACCCTGATGTAGTGGATGCAAGATTATCGGCGCGTTCATATTCGGTACAAAAAATACAAGATAATGTAGAAGTCGAAATGTTGGGAGGCCCTTGGTTTGAGATTCCTGATGGCATTCCTGTTTTAGAATTGGATTCAGGCTCTTATCCAAGTTCAGAACTTTCGGAAATAGTAGTTGAATGGCTTGTAAATGACATGGGTCCAAATAGGCCAGTCGAAGTAATGGATTGGCTTGATGATATGGCTTCAGACTCTCATGATAGCCGCAAGGGTCAACAATAGAACGAATCAGGCAGTAGATGGTGGCAACATGGCTTTGCAAAATTTGAGGGCCCTTTCTGAGAAAGTCAGCATCCCTTTAGCGAAGAAATTATCGTGGATGTCACCCTTGGCAATAACTTGGCTAACTTTACCGGTTGGCTTAGCAGCGGCCGCCTTAATGATGCTTGCAGGTAGAGATTCATATGGAGCATTGATGCTTTTTGGAGCGGCGGTATTATTGATTTTTGCATCCATTCTTGATGGCTTTGATGGCACTTTGGCTAGACAAACAGGTAGAGTAACAAGGTGGGGTGATTATCTCGATCATACTCTTGATAGAGTGTTAGACATTACATGGATGGTTGCAATTGGCTACAATATGGCGTGGGTAGGCTCAGCAACTTTGGCTTGGTCGGCAGCGATGGCAACGATGTTCGGCTCATATTTGGGAACTCAAGCCCAAGCTGTTACTGGTTCACGCGATTATGGTGGTTTTAGCCGTGCTGACCGACTTGCTGTGACTGGTGCAGGATTGGTAATTGCAAGTTTGCAGATATTAATCGGCTGGAGTGATTTTGGAAGTTTCCCCACCCCCCTCGCTCATGTAAATTTGAACCCAATGTCGGCAATCTTAATCATAAGTGGGATTGGGGGGATATGGACCTTCGTCAAGCGTTTTTCTCAGGCTAGAACCAGTATCCAGCAACTTGATTTGAATGACCCAGTATCACAAATTTCTGCCCCTTCGGAAGAATGATTTCAATATCACCTGTTGGCGAGAGTTAATCAGGGTCGAACGTCATTAAGAATTCAATGCGCTCAGTCAATTCAAGCACTGTATTTAGGAGTTTAGAGGACTTTGTTAATCGAATCCGTGACCACGCCTACGGCGTTATGCTCATAACCACGACAAGGGCACCGGCTTGTGGGGATGTAATGCAAGTGGCCAGATTCAGACGTCGCACAAGCCTATTGTTGGTGCTACTTCTCATCATGCCATTGCTACCTTTGCAGGCAGTTAGTGCTTCAAATCATGAAGACGATGAAGACGATTGGATGCTTCAGGCTGAGGAAATATCGGCAGCATTTGAAGAAAATGGGGAGTCAACAACGGTAACTTGGAAAAGCATAATTAATCCCATTTTCGCTCAAGGCCTTTGGGATGTAACCTATCACCTCTATCGCCATGATGAATTGATTAATGCGAGTATGATTGCTAACATGACTCCATTTGCATCTGTCGATGCATGTGATGAAATCAATGTACCGAATCCAAACAATTGCCAAGGAGATCAACCAGATGGGCAACATTCTGCAACATTCCAAGTGCCACCAGGAATCAATGCTTCTTACTATTATGCAATAACTACCGAGTTAGGAAATGGTACTGTTACAAGCCGATTAGGTTTTAATGAATCAATGACTTTTCAGCCAGTCTCTGAAGTAACTACTGCTGTGCGCTCACCGTATTATTTACAAGCATTTTTCAGCCCTACAACAAGTAATACCACCTTATCATGGGTGAATTATAACTCCATTAATCCTGTTTTACCTGAATCTGGGCCAGATGCATATGATATCCATATTTGGCAACATGCAGAACCAATTACTAGAGAATCAGGAGTGACTTTGTTGACACTTTATTCTCCAATTGCTACCTTAGTTGCAGGAACGAGTTTATACGAAGTTTCCATTCCTGTTTCTACAAATCGTCAGATGTATTACTCGGTTACATATGTTTTGAATAACTGGATAGCTCCAAATACGACGTATGAAGATGTGCGTTTCCTTTCAGGCAATACCTTGGAAGTTCCAGTAGATGAAGACAACGTCCCACCAAATGCGGTTCAAGGCGTATCAGCCTCTTTTGAATCAGTTGAAGGTTTAGATGGCACGGGGTGGACAACCATCACATGGACTGATGTGTTAGGGGAAGAAGGCGAGAGTTACCGCGTTTGGAGAGCAGGTTCTGGGTTTAACAATACATTTTCAGATGGCGTAGAATTAATAGCGACAGTATCGGAAGGTATCAGTTCGTATAATTATACAATTCCACGAGGAAACCTTGGCCCAAGTTTTTACTGCGTAAGTATCATTGACTCCTACAGCATTACAACTTCGGATTTATTCGTAACTTCTTGTTCATCACTTGTTTTTGAGGATACGTTTGGAAGTTGGGTAAAAGAGCCAACAAATGTCAAGGCAGAATATCTTGGTGCGTCAAAGACCAAGGTTTCATGGACTGACCAAATAGGAGCAGAAGGGGAAACTTACAATGTTTGGTGGTCAAGTTATCCAGTAGTTGTAACAAACCCAGACAACCCTGTTGAGTTTAGAGATAGTGGACTTCTCCAAAACATGTTCTTATTGGCAACAGTGTCGGATGGCTTTGGTGAAGTTATCGTCGATGTCCCCGGAGGAATATTTAGAACCCAGTCCTATTATTTCGTAACTTCCGATGCCCGATACGGTCACCTCAATGATACCTACGAATACCGTGGATTAATTCAGAATTATGATGGGCCAGTAACTGAGGATACTCTACCTCCCCTTGTGCCTATTGTCAGTGAAGTTAGGATGTATGGAATGACTGATGAAATCATCATTACTTGGGTCAACGACGATCAGGAAAACAATGAGGTCTACAGTATTTGGAGGCACCTTGGAGATCCATTCCTAAATGAGGACTCTACTTTTAGAGCCAATGTATCAGAAGAAAATGGTTGGGAATTAATGCTTGATGACATTGGTACGAATTCTTCAACCCAAGGCACCATCATTAGGTCTATTCAGGTTGCTGAAGGTATTCAGAGAAACGCCTGGTATTCTGTTGTCGTCAAAGACGAATTTGATAATTTGAATGATGATATGTGGAGCACCCCTGGTAAGAATGCAGTCATGGTAAGGGAAGATGCAACCGCTGCAACAGCCACTCTACATATTGAGGACTCAACAGGAGCAACCGTCAATAGTGGAACTCTCCAAAAGGGATCATATCGGTTGATTATCAATGCCAGTGAGGACCTAGAATCAGTACCAATGGTAAATATTTCTTCCGAACATAGATTCTTCAATATTGGAGCAGGAGAGGAAGCAAATTTACTATTTGATACACCTCTTGATGATAGTATTGGAGATACATATTATTTCGACTTTGAAATCGCCAACACTGATAAAAACTCATTGGTGACAATCAATATTACATTGAGCGATTCAGTAGCAAACTCTGGGAATATTTCAGTTGCAGAATGGGATATTGATGCAAAGTTACCAAGTATCGAATTCTATACTCCCGCTTCTCCAGAACACACTACTTACATGCAGGGAGACCCAATTCTAATCAGTGGTGGCGCCAGTGATGATGTAGGAGTTGTTTCGATTGAAATTAGATTCATAACAGCTACATCTACAGGTAGGTGGATAAATATTATAGCATCATCCACCCAATCCGAAGTAGGTTGGGCTTTTGCTTATCCAGTAGCGGTTGGTGACTTTCCACTAGGTACAGTTAGGGTAGAAATTAGAGCAACAGATGCTGCAGGTAATCAAAATACAGGCCAAGTTTCCTTTGCTACTGACGATTGCCACCAGTCAATTGAAGGGATAAGTATCTGTGATGGAAAAGAAGGTCAAAAAGCACCACCAGAAGTAATTTTGGAAAATGTTTCGATGGGTAGTGGCCCATTTTTATTCGTTTTCATCCTTGCTGGCATCAACGTTCTCGCACTCATTATTGTTATCATGACAATTATTTCAGCACTTTCAGCACCCCGTAAGAAGAGAGACGATGATGATGAAGGTGATGAATGGATGTCTGAATTTGTCGGCACATCAAGCGAACCAGATATGGATTCTATCACTGGTGGTGCTAAGAAGGAAGAGAAGCAAGTTGTTGATGATGACGATGATGAAGAAGACCCATTTGCAGTTAATGAATTAGTTCGTAAAGAGCGCCGTAAGAAGAAAGATGATGATGATGATGATGATGATGATGATGATGGCGGTAAGAAGAAGCGCCGTTCAATTCGCCGTAAGAAGTGAATGGGGATTGCCTCATGAGTGAAATTGCAGAATCTATTGAAGAAGGCCCATTTAGTTTCAAACCAATTATCAGCCCTCTTGAGAATAAATTGATGTGGATGCTCTTTGCAATACCAATTGCAGTTTATTTTGAATTTTCAAGACAACATGGCTATGCATTCGTCGCCTCGATGGTAGCAATAATGCCCTTAGCTTGGTTGATGGGAAAAGGAACAGAGGAAATCGCATTTCGTACGAGTGAATCACTTGGTGGTTTATTGAACGCAACCTTTGGCAATGCTGTCGAAGTCATCATCGGCGGCCTTGCATTATATGCGGCATTTAGCAACCCTGAGTTAACTGAAAATATGATTATAGTTGTTCAAGCATCACTAATTGGCTCAATACTTGGAAACTTACTATTAGTCCTCGGTTTATCCTTCCTATGGGGTGGACTTAAGCATAAGAAGCAGCAATTCAATGCCCAAGTATCTCAAACAAATGGCTCATTACTCTTGTTGGCTCTAATTGGTTTAGTCATCCCAGCAGCTTTCGCGGCTGCCAATAAAGGAGTTAGCAATGATTCGATAGTATCTCTTTCACGCTGGACTGCCCTTGTACTGTTAGCAATATATTGTCTAAATATGTTATTCCAATTGAAGACTCATGCAACACTTTACGCCACCGATGGACACCATGATGAAGAAGCAGAATTGAGTCAAAAGCAAGCGACAACCTTGCTTCTTATCGCCACCCTATTCGTTGCTTGGATGGCCCATATCCTAGTTGGATCTATCGAGCATGCCGCTGAGCAATTCAACCTCCCATACTTGTTCATTGGAGTTATCCTCTTGCCATTCTTTGGAAATGCAGCCGAGCACATGACAGCCGTTTCTGTGGCACGCAAAGACAAGATGGATATGTCTATCTCTATTGCAGTTGGTTCGAGTATCCAAATCGCCTTGTTAGTGGCGCCATTTATGGTTCTATTTGGCTGGGCTATGGGAGTTGGGATGAGTTTACAATTCGGCTTGTTTGAGACGATAACCTGTTTGGTAGCGGTGCTGATAACCAATTTCATTATTCAAGATGGCGAATCTAATTGGTTTGAGGGCGTAATGCTAATCGCTACTTATCTGATAATCGCAATGGCTTTCCTATACATGTGAGCAAGGCATCATTCTAAGTCTTCATAGTAGACTGAAACTGCAGCATCAAGACCTTCGATTGCCTTGCTCTCATCAACACTCAAGGTTTTTCCATCTTGGCGCAGGAATCGACCATCAACCAACATATCCAAGCATTCAGCATTAGAGAAAATCAGGTTTGAAAGGTGACGATTAGATGAAGCACCAAATGGCCGCATTCGAATATCATCGAGATTCCAGGCCGCCCAATCTTTACTTCCTTTTGTGGCAATGGAAAATACCTCTTTTGCCGGCATCATAGTTGGATCCCAATGGTCGTGTCGCTGGACTAAACTGGAAAGTTTCGCCTCGGCCCTCATGTCCAAACCATTACCACTGCTGCCACCACCATCGGTGCCGATTCGCAGGTCGATTCCAGCGTCTCTTACCGCCGACCATGACATAGTGCCGCCACAGGCTAATTTCATGTTTGATGAAGGACAGTGAACAGCAGTTACATCGCGCTCTGCCATCATCGAATATTCGCTTTTCTTGACCCAAGATGAATGGGCACAAATTGTGCCAGGCCTAAGGAAGTCGATGGAATCTAGATATTCGAAGGGAAACATCCCAGTTTCCTTCTTACAGTCAGCAACTTCCTTGCGAGTCTCTGAAACATGTATATGACAAACAGCATCATGTTTTGCAGCAAGGTCGCGGGCCCGCTCCAAAGTTTCTTGCTTGCATAAGTAAACTGAGTGAGTAGCAATAGCATAATCTATTCTTGGATGCTTTCCATTTCCTGCTAATAAACCATCCAATTCCTGCAAAGCAGAACCAGCACTCGGATGTGAAGGTAGGGCCCAATCCGAAACTGGGCCGCCAATTAGGCCGCGCAATCCAGCATTGTCGAGAACTTCAGCAGTTGTAGCGGGGTAGAAGTACATGTCAGCACAAAAGGAAGAGCCGGTGCGAATCATCTCGGCAGCACCAGCCGTAGAGCCAGCCCTTACCATGTCGGCTGTAATTCTTTTTTCAGTAGGGAAGATGGCCTTCTCTAACCAATCGGTTAAGGTGTAGCCATCACTAAAGTCGCGTGCATTCAATTGCATTGCCAAGTGAGTATGCCAGTTTTGAAAAGTCCTAGTTAGGAGACGAGATGAACCATCGATATCTGCCGATACGTCTTCATCACCATTGGAAGTTGACCAATTTCCATCGCTGTGTAATAGAAAGTCTCCATGATGAATCACTTGCTCATCATCGATGAGAATGCTGTTGCGGTAGCGCACCGCGTGGTCATCCTGCATGGCTTGCGGGCAGGGCTTCAAGGGATGTTGATTGCGGTTGAAAATTCAGGGATTTTCCCTAAGATTCCTGCACTTCATGCATAATAATTTCAACATCAAACTGCATGGCACTTTGGGCCAAACCAGCCAATGCCGGCATACTCCTGCCAGCCAAGAAATTCAAGCAAGCCCCTCCTCCAGTCGAGACATGCCCCATCTTTTCCGCAATACCCATCCGAGCAACCAAAGTAGCAGTATGCCCTCCTCCCATGATGGTATAAGCAGAAGATTCTGAACAAGCATTCAACATCTCAATTGTACCGAATGCAAAGTCATCCATCTCGAAAACTCCCGCTGGGCCATTGAGAATGACTGTCCCGGCCTCTTTGATGGCCTTTGACATTTTCAGAGTTGACATAACTCCTAAGTCAATTAATGAGGCTTCAACTGGCAATGCGGAGATAGGAGTATCAACTCGGTTTCCACCTATATTTGCAGCCAAATCTTCTGGCATGATAATCTGTTCAGGATAGTCTCGAAGTAGGGCCTCAATATTTTCAACAGTTTCATCCCAAGCCTCGCCTAGTTCATTGCGTAGGAAGGCCTCACTTGGCCTTCCAATATTGACCCCATTACACATGAGGAATAAGTTTGCAACTCCTCCGATAACCCATATTTGATCACTGATTCCAGTCCTCAACATGTTACTAGCAACACTAACTGAATCATCTACTTTGATTCCTCCAAGGATGGCGATACAAGGGCGTTCAGGTTGTTCTGAAGCCTTTTGTAAAGCGCGGATTTCTTTATTCAACAATTCTCCCGCGACACAAGGGATAGCGTGAGTAAAACCGGTGATTGAGGGACTGTTTCTATGGGCACATGCAAACGCATCGTTAATGAAAACATCAGCAACACTAGAGAGCCGAGTGACTATTTGACTGTCGAGAAGACTCTCAAAAGTATTATTTTTCATTGATAATTCTTGGGCATCCATCCTGATATTATTGAGCATCAGAATATCTCCTATTTGCATCTCTTCTATGGCTGCTAATGCTTTGTCGCCATGGATGTCATCAACCCACTTGACTGTCTTTCCAAGGAGTCTACCTAATTCACGGGCATGGCCGAGGGTTCCGGTAAAGTCATCCTTTCCAGGGCGACTTTGGTGTGTCATAATGACAGTTTTTGACTTTGACAATTTTCTCATCGTGGGCAAAATCCCTCTAATTCTGGTATCGTCCAAAAAGGCCTTTGAGTGGGGATGAAGGGGAGAATTAATATCGACTCTCAAGAGCACAGTCTTGCCCTCGAGGTGAACCTCGTCCATGGTGATGACTCGTGCCATCTGAACCTTGCGCACCGCTGATGGTTTTCAGGTCTTTCGCTTACAAAATCCCCAGGCGCCTCAATAAATTGATTCGCGAGGCTTTGTCAGGGGCCAAATCGCGCCCGAATTGCTTTCAACCCTGCGATGTTTTACCTGATGAGTCGAACGCATGGCAAAACTATGGGGCGCGATGTTGATTCCGGTGGAATTGAAGGCGCCCGTAAACGTGCAAATACCGCTACCAGTTCGTTTGGTGTTTCAAAGCGAGAAGGACATGATTCATCGCAGTATTATGCTGGGCGGATGTATCAGGGATTGAACTGTGAACATGATACAGGAAAAGCCAATCCGATGCCTGCAGATAGAGAGAATGTCATACTTTGCGCCGATAGTCGAAACATCGATATTCCCGACAATACGGTACACCTGATGGTCACATCACCACCCTATAATGCGAGCAAGGATTATGATGAAGACCTCTCCTTACAAGAGTACCTAACTTTGCTTAGAGATGTTTTCACAGAATGTCATCGAGTCCTCGTTCCAGGCGGTAGGGCGATTGTCAATGTGGCAAACTTGGGACGTAAGCCATACATTCCTCTTTCGAGTCACATTAACAATATCATGCAAGATATTGGCTTTTTGATGCGTGGAGAAATTATCTGGAATAAAGCAGCATCAGCGGGCAGTAGTTGCGCTTGGGGCTCCTACAAGAGCGCGAGTAACCCATGTCTACGAGATATTCATGAGTACATTTTGGTATATTCAAAGGGCGAGTACAAGTTACCTCGGACTAAACAAGAGCGTGCTGAAGGCAGGGATGATAGCATCAGTAAGGAGGATTTTATTGCGCAAACAAAATCCATCTGGTCATTTGCTACCGAATCTGCAAAGAGAGTCAAACACCCTGCCCCTTTCCCAGTAGAATTACCACGTCGCTGTATCGAGATGTATTCGTTCACTGGCGACATCATTTTAGATCCATTCCTTGGTTCTGGAAGTACTGCCATTGCAGCCATTAGAACAGGACGAAAGTATATTGGCGTAGATATATCTAAGGAATATTGCAAAATTGCTCAACAGCGAATCGCTGAAGAATCAGTAATTCTCAAGCATTGACTCCCGTAGTCTTCATCAGATGGCAGCCCTTGGCAAGGTTTGATGTCGTGGTCTGAAGGCACCTTATCAGGCCCTGAAGGCGAGGACTGGAGAGTTCCCGTCTCCGAATTGGAGGAACGCCAAACCAACTTTGCAACCCTTCTAAGGGAAGCGGAAATCGAAGCAGCCCTAATTCAAAACCCAGTAGACTTGTATTATTTTGCAGGTGGTAGACAGAATGCCTCGTTGCTCATCCCTGCCGATGAAGACAAAACACCAACCCAGTATGTGCGCCGCTCATTGAGAAGAGCAATACATGAGGCAGGAGGAGATGATGCACCGCATCAAGTTGTAGCATTTCCCCGTATGAAGGAATGTCCTAACGCAGTTGGCTGCACACCGGCTCTTCAATTAGGCAGCATACCCTCCTCATTTGCCGATAGGTTCAGCAGCGCCTTTGGAGCAGGTGGCGATTGTACAAACCTTGTTCATCAACAACGTGAAGTGAAGTCAGAATGGGAATTGGAAATGATGAGTTGTGCAGCAGAAACTCAACTTGAGATGTTCAATGCTTTGGCAGAGTATGGCAAAGAAGGCATGAGTGAATTGGAATTAGTCGCCAAGGTAGAAACGGTTTCTCGAGAAGCAGGTTTTGGCGGCAATATCAACTTGCGTAGATTTCCAATGCAATGTGATAGAGGCGTAATAGTTTCAGGAAGAGCCGGAGGAGTTCCTTCATTTTTCGATGCAGCAGTTGGTGGAACAGGCCCATATCCCGGGGCTGGAATGGGGGCAGGATTTAGCAAAATCAAGGCCGATGAACCAGTCTTAGTTGACCTCCTTCATAGTCACAGAGGCTACCTTGTTGACATGACTAGAATGTTTGTCGCCGGTTCACTATCACAACAATGGCAAGATAGGCTAGAGGATATGTTAGCAGTCAAGGATACTGTAGTCGATGTACTAAGCAACGGAGAAAGTTGTTCAGAGGCTTGGAATCAGGGCCATGCCTTAGCAGTTGAACTTGGACATGAAGAACATCTAATGGGAATGAAGCCCGACCAAAGCAGTTTCCTTGGTCATTCGCTTGGTCTTGAATTGGATGAAAGCCCAGTTGTAGCAGCAGGCTTCGATAGGCCTATGGAACCGGGGATGACCATGGCAATTGAACCCAAAGTAGTTCACTCAGAAGGCAGCATTGGCAGCGAGGATACATGGGTAATGACAGAGATGGGGATGGAACCTTTGTCAGCCGATGGAGCCTTCCCTTGGTTGCATCAATGGTGAGCCCCCTCTTCAGCCACCTTCATGGAGGGGGAAGTTCCGCAGCCGTCTATGGCGAAACCATGGTCGACCAGTCATATCGGCTTTCTTGCTGGTGAATTTACAGAACTGCGCATTTCTGCAGATGTCAAAGAACAACT